>JAANMW010001941.1_pt1 | contig 19884 bp, 16 predicted proteins | sample 7279671 | NCBI WGS metagenome assembly JAANMW01 (sample SAMN14094541, study PRJNA606508) | bioreactor metagenome | isolation source: A lab-scale SPAN reactor treating ammonium-rich wastewater day 247 | place: Ireland: Galway | collected 2017-09-19
GTCTGCATCCGGCAGGCAAGGCGAGGGGCGTGCGGAAATTGCGTCCCGACCCGCCGCGAAAATCCGGTTTCCCGGATGGCGGCGATGGACGCATGAACGGCGCGGGCTGGTTCCGCGCATTGATACGAAAGCCCTGAATGACCAAGTTTTCCGATCTGAAGCTGGACCCCAAGGTTCTGAAAGCCATCTCCGAGGCGGGGTATGAAACGCCCACGCCGATCCAGGCCGGGGCGATTCCCCCGGCGCTGGAAGGGCGCGACGTGCTGGGCATCGCCCAGACCGGCACCGGCAAGACCGCCAGCTTCACCCTGCCGATGATCACCCTGCTGGGCCGCGGCCGGGCGCGGGCGCGGATGCCGCGGTCGCTGGTGCTGTGCCCGACGCGCGAACTGGCCGCCCAGGTGGCTGAGAACTTCGACATCTACGCCAAGCACACCCGGCTGACCAAGGCGCTGCTGATCGGCGGCGTGTCGTTCGGGGAACAGGACAAGCTGATCGACCGCGGCGTCGACGTGCTGATCGCGACGCCCGGCCGGCTGCTGGATCATTTCGAGCGTGGCAAGCTCTTGCTGACCGGCGTGCAGATCATGGTGGTGGACGAGGCCGACCGCATGCTCGACATGGGCTTCATCCCCGACATCGAGCGCATCTTCCAGCTGACGCCCTTCACCCGGCAGACGCTGTTCTTCAGCGCCACCATGGCGCCCGAGATCGAGCGCATCACCGACACCTTCCTGCATGCGCCCGAGCGCATCGAGGTCGCCCGCCAGGCCACCACCAGCGAGACGATCACCCAGAAGCTGATCGAGATCACCCCCACCCGCCGCGACCAGACCGCCAAGCAGAAGCGCGAGTTGCTGCGCGCGCTGATCCGCGCCGAGGGCGAGGGGCTCAAGAACGCCATCATCTTCTGCAACCGCAAGACCGAGGTGGACATCGTCGCCAAGTCGCTCAAGGCGCATGGCTTCGACGCCGCGCCGATCCACGGCGACCTGGACCAGCGCCACCGCATGGCGACGCTGGACGGGTTCCGCGAAGGGACGCTGCGCTTCCTGGTCGCCTCGGACGTGGCGGCGCGCGGGCTCGACATCCCGGCGGTCAGCCATGTGTTCAACTTCGACCTGCCCAGCCACGCCGAGGACTATGTCCACCGCATCGGCCGCACCGGCCGCGCCGGGCGGCTGGGCACCGCGATTTCCATCGCGACCCCCGCGGACGAGAAATACCTGGGCGCCATCGAATCGCTGGTCAAGCAGACCCTGCCCCGCGCGCCGGTGCCCGAGGGCTTTGCCCTTTCCACCGCCGCCCAGGGCGCGCCGCGCCCGGCGCGCGAATCCGGCCGCAAGGAACGCGGGCGCGACCGCGACCGCCGGGGCCAGCGCGACGACAGCGAACAGCGCGCCCAGGCGCCCGTCCAGGCCCACGAGCCCCGCGCCGAGGCCAAGCCCGTCGAACAGGCCGAGCGCCGGCACGACCGCGCCCCCCGCGAGGAACGCCGGGACGAGCGCCGGGACGAACGTCGCGAACGCCATGGCGAGCGTCACGACCGGCGCGAGGATCGCCGCACCGACCGCCATCCGGTCATGGGCATGGGCGAGCATATGCCCGAATTCCTGACCCGCAGCTTCCGCCCCGGCTTCCGCGACCCGATCGAGGACTCCCCGGTCGAAGAGGCCACGGCCGAGCCCCTGCGTGACGAGGTCGCACCCGAGCCGGCCGAAGGCGCCGCCGAGCGCCAGCCTGCCGAACAGCCGTCCGCCGAACGCAGGCCCGGCAAACGCCGCCGGGGGGAATCCGCCCGGACCAAGGCGGCCGCGCAGCCTGCCGAGACCGCCGCCGCCGAGCCGACCGCCGAGCCGACCGTCGAGCCCGCACCCACGCCCGTCGAGGCCCCGACTCCGGCCCCGGCCGAAGCCCTGGCCGAGCCGGCGATCCAGCCCGCGGAACCGGCAGCGGAATCGACCCCCGAACCGGAAACGGCCCCCGAACCCGCGCCCGTGGAAGCCGCCGCCGAGCCGGTAGCCGAGCCCGAGGCCAAGGAAAAGCCCGTCCGCAAGCGCAAGCCGCGCACCCCCAAGGCCAAGGCCGAGCCCGCCGCCGCGGAGGTTCCGGCAGAGGCGGATCAGCCCGCACCCGAACAGCCGGACGCCGCGGCCGAGGCCGAACCCGCCGCCAAGCCTGCCCGCAAGGCGGCGAAAAAGCCGGCCAAGCCTCGCGCGCCGCGCAAGACCAAGGCCAAGGCGGCCGAGGCCGAAGCGGCCGCCCCCGACGCACCCGGCGCCGATGCCGCGCCGAGCCCGGACGACACCACCGCCGGGGCCTGAGCCGGTTCCATGGCGGCCCTTTCGGCCTTCACGCCATCCTCGCGACGCGGGCGCCCGTCCTGGGCGATGCTCGCCCTTGGCGTGGGGCTGGGGGCCATGGCCGCGCTGGGTCAGGCGCCCTGGGATCTCTGGCCGCTGACGCTGCTGGCGCTGGCCCTGCTGTGCCGGCAGGTCGCGCGGGCGGAAACGCCCCGCGCTGCCGCCTGGCACGCCTTTGCCGCCGGGCTGGGCCATTTCGCGCTGGCGATGGCCTGGATCGTCGAGCCCTTCCTGGTCGAGCCCGAAACCTATGGCTGGATGGCCCCCTTCGCGCTGGTGCTGACCGCGGCGGGCGGGGCGCTGTTCTGGACCGTGCCCGCCTGGCTCGCCGTGCGCCTCGCGCCGGGCTTTCCCCGCCAGGGGCTGGGCTTCGCCGCGCTGATGGTGCTGTCGGACTGGATGCGGGGCTGGATCTTCACCGGCCTGCCTTGGGCGCTGGCCGGCCATGTCTGGATCGACACCCCCGCCGGGCAGGTCGCGGCCACCCTGGGCGCGATCGGGCTGTCCGGCCTGACCATGCTGGCCGCCGCCCTGCCCCTGTGCTTTCACCGCCCCGGCCGGTTCCCGGCCCTGCCCGGCACGGTGCTGGCCGCTCTGGTCGTCGCCACCGCCTGGAGCGCGGGGCTGGCGCGCCTGGCCCAGCCCCTGCCGCCCGATACCGGCTTGCGCCTGCGCCTGATCCAGCCCGACGCCACCCAGGCGCTGAAATGGGATCCCTGGTGGTCCGAGGTGTTCTTCCGCCGCCTGCTCGACCTTTCGGCCATCCGCGATCCCGACCTGCCGCCGCCGGACGCGGTGATCTGGCCCGAGACGGCGGTGAACTTCCTGCTCGAACAATCCGGCACCGCGCCGCAGGACATCGCCGCCTATGTCGGCGCCCCGGTCGTGCTGGGCATCCAGCGGGTCGAGGGCAGCCGCTACTTCAACAGCCTGACCGAGTTCTCGGCCGAAGGAATCGGTCCCGTCTACGACAAGTTCCACCTGGTTCCCTTTGGCGAATACACGCCCTGGGGCGACATGATGGCGCAGTTCGGCATCCGCGCCTTTGCCGCCCAGCACGGTTTCGGCTATTCCGCCGGTCCCGGCCCGCAGGTCATGCGCCTGCCCGGCCTGCCGCCGATGCAGCCGCTGATCTGCTACGAGGCCGTGTTCTCGCATCACCTGATCGCGGGGGAAAACCGGCCGGGCTGGCTTCTGCAAGTCACCAACGACGCCTGGTTCGGCCAGCTTTCCGGCCCGTGGCAGCACCTGGCCCAGGCCCGGCTGCGCGCCATCGAATCGGGCCTGCCGCTGATGCGGGCGGCCAATACCGGCGTCTCGGCGGTGATCGACGCGCGCGGGGCCTTGCGCGCCACGCTGGGCCTGAACCGCGCCGGCCGCATCGACGCTGCCCTGCCCGCGGCGCTGCCGCCCACGCCCTGGTCGCGGCTCGGCGACTGGCCGGCCGTGGCGATGGCGCTGGCGGCCTTCCTGCTGGCCGCCCTGGGGCCGCGGCGCAAGTTGCGCAGTTGACGGCGGCGGGCGCGTCCACTAACGCTTCGCCTGACCGTCACAACGGCTTCCTGGCGTGGCGGCGTCATTTCAACGGAGCATCTTCATGGCCAGACAGAACTATGTGTTCACCTCGGAATCCGTCTCCGAGGGCCACCCCGACAAATTGTGCGACCAGATCTCGGACGCCGTGCTGGACGCACTGCTGGCCGAGGATCCGGCCGCCCGCGTCGCCTGCGAAACCTTCGCGACGACCGGCACCGTGGTGATCGGGGGCGAGATCGGCCTGACCGACCAGAAGAAGCTGGGCGAATACATGGGCCGCATCAGCGAGATCGCCCGCGAGACGATCCGCGACATCGGCTATGAGCAGGAAAAGTTCCACTGGAACACCTGCCACGTCCACAACTACCTGCACGAGCAATCCGCCCATATCAGCCAGGGCGTGGACCGCGACGGCGCCGGCGACCAGGGCATCATGTTCGGCTATGCCGTGGACGAGACGCCGGAACTGATGCCCGCGCCGATCCAATATGCGCATGCGATCCTGCGCCGCCTGGCCGAGGCGCGCAAATCCGGCGCCGAGCCGACACTGGGCCCGGATGCGAAGTCCCAGCTGAGCCTGCGCTACGAGAACGGCAAGCCGGTCGAGATCACCAGCCTGGTGCTGTCGCACCAGCACAAGGACGAAAGCCAGGGCTCGGACGACATCCGCGCCATCGTCGAGCCCTATATCCGCGAGGTGCTGCCCGCGGAATGGCTGACCGAGAATACGGAATGGTGGGTGAACCCGACGGGCACCTTCGTCATCGGCGGGCCGGACGGCGACGCCGGCCTGACCGGGCGCAAGATCATCGTCGACACCTATGGCGGCGCAGCGCCGCATGGCGGCGGCGCCTTCTCGGGCAAGGATCCGACCAAGGTGGACCGCTCGGCCGCCTATGCCGCGCGCTACCTGGCCAAGAACGTGGTCGCCGCGGGCCTGGCGAAACGCTGCGTGATCCAGCTGTCCTACGCCATCGGCGTGGCCAAGCCGCTGTCGATCTATGCCGACACCTTCGGCACCAGCGAGATCCCCGAGACCGAGATCGAGCGCGCCGTCTCGCGCGCCATGGACCTGACGCCGCGCGGCATCCGCGAGCATCTGGCGCTTTGCCGCCCGATCTATCGCCGCACCGCGGCCTATGGCCATTTCGGCCGCGCGCCCGATGCCGATGGCGGCTTCTCCTGGGAACGGACCGACCTCGTCGAGGCGATCAAGCGCGAGCTGTAAGGCCGCAGGGGGCTTTGCCCCCGCGCGTTCCGCGCTCCCCCAGGATATTTGGACACGAAAGAAGCCAGGGCGCCTACTTCCCTTTCTTTCGTGGAAAAATATCCTGCGGGGGAAGCCCGTCGGGCTTGCCCGGCGGGCGTGGGGGCGCAAAGCCCCCATCCTTCAATCCTTGAAGCTGCGGCTGTCCTTGATCTGGTCCCAGGCCCAGACCACCTCCTGGAGGCGGTCCTCGTCCGAGCGGTCGCCGCCGTTCATGTCGGGGTGAAGATCCTTGACGAGGGACTTGTATTGCTTGCGGATCTCGGCGCGGGTCCAGGTCTCCTTGGCCTCTAGGATCTCCAGCGCCCGGCGCTCGGTCGGCGGGAGCTTCCGCGCGGTGCGGGTGCGCATCTCGGGGTTGGTGCCGTTCGCGCCCAGGATCTCCAGCGGGTCGTCGATGCCGTGGCGCGCCCATTTCTGTTCCTGCGCGGCGCGGCCGAAGGGCTTGGTCGGGCGCTCCCAGACCGTGGCATTGTCCAGGAACTCCTGGAACTCGGCCTCAGACTGGCCCTGGAAATAGTTCCAGTTCAGGTTGTATTCGCGCACATGTTCCTTGCAGAACCAATAGTATTCGTCCAGCGCGCGGGGCGATTTCGGCGCGCGGTACTGGCCAGGCTGGTCGCAGCCCTCCTTGTCGCATCGCCGCGTCGAGGTTTCGAAGGCGCCGGACATGCCGCGCCGGCCCTTGGCCCGGCGTTTCTTGTCCGAGGCCGCGGAAATGTCGAATCCGAACGGGTCGCTGTTGCTCATCTGCCTGCCTTGTCCTGAACGGGACAGGCAGTTTAGGCTATTTCGCGGGACATGAAAGGGGGCAAGCGCATGATTGCCGACGAGATGCGGAAAAGACTGGCCGAGCTTCAGCCGTCGCGGCTGGAAATCATCGACGAAAGCGAGAGCCATCGCGGCCATGGCGGCTGGCGCGAGGGCGGCGAGACGCATTTCCGCATCCGCATGGCCAGCGCCCGCTTTGCCGGGCTGGGCCATGTGGCGCGCCACCGGCTGGTGCATGCCAGCTTGGGCGACATCGTGCCGCGCATCCATGCGCTGGCGCTGGAACTGGCGGAAAACTGACCCGTTAGCGCACGCAGGCTTGCCGGGCCGGGGCACCGGGCGTAGAAGCCCGGAAAGCCAGAAAGCACAAGGAATTTCCGTATGACCTCGCCCAAGGATTTCAACGATCGCATGTTGTCGCTCGGCCTTGCCCGCGTGAGCGAGGCGGCCGCCCATGCCTCGGCGCGGCTGATCGGCCGCGGCGACGAGAAGGCCGCCGACCAGGCCGCCGTCAACGCGATGCGCGACCAGCTGAACATGCTCGACATCAAGGGCGTCGTCGTCATCGGCGAGGGCGAGCGGGACGAGGCGCCGATGCTGTTCATCGGCGAGGAGGTCGGCACCGGCCAGGGCCCCGCGGTCGACATCGCGCTGGACCCGCTGGAGGGCACCACGCTGACCGCCAAGGACATGCCCAACGCGCTGACCGTCATCGCCATGGCGCCGCGCGGCACGCTGCTGCACGCCCCCGATGTCTACATGGAAAAGCTGGCCATCGGCCCCGGCTATCCCAAGGACGTGGTCAGCCTGGACATGACCCCGTCCGAGCGGGTGCGGGCGCTGGCCAAGGCCGGCGGCGTCAAGGACAGCGACATCACCGTCTGCATCCTGGAGCGGCCGCGGCACGAGGATCTGGTGGCCGAGGTGCGCTCGACCGGCGCGGCGATCCGGCTGATCACCGATGGCGACGTGGCCGGCGTCATCCATTGCGCCGAGGCCGAGCTGACCGGCATCGACATGTACATGGGTTCGGGCGGCGCGCCCGAGGGGGTGCTGGCCGCCTCGGCGCTGAAATGCATGGGCGGGCAGATGTGGGGCAAGCTGCTGTTTCGCAACGACGACGAGCGCGGCCGCGCCGCCAAGGCCGGCATCACCGACCTGGACCGCATCTATTCGCGCGACGAGATGGTGACGGCGGACGTGATCTTTGCCGCGACCGGGGTGACGAACGGCTCGATCGTGGCCGGCGTCAAGCGCGAGCCGCATTACCTGCAGACCGAAACCATCCTGATGCGTTCCAAGACCGGCTCGGTCCGGCGCATGATCTATCGCAACCCGATCCGGTAAGCGCTGCCGGACGGGCTTGAACAGCAGGCGGTCATGGGGGATGAAGCCCGCATGACCGCCTTTCTTTCCGTTACCTCCTCGCTGACCGGCCGACTCTGGCGCGGTCCCGATGCCATGCTGGAACGCGCCGCCGAGGCGCTGGCCCAGGACAGCCGCCTGCCCCTGCCCGTCAGCCGGGTTCTGGCCGCGCGCGGCGTGCCCCCGCATGAGGCGCCGCTTTACCTCGATCCCAAGCTGCGCGACCTGCTGCCCGACCCCCTGAGCCTGCGCGACATGGACAAGGCCGCCGAGCGGCTGGTCGCCGCCCTTCTCGCCGGCCAGCGCATCGCCATCTTCGCCGATTACGACGTGGATGGCGGCGCCTCGGCCGCGCTGCTGCTGGACTGGCTGCGCCGGCAGGGGCGCGACGCCACGCTCTACATCCCCGACCGAATCGACGAGGGCTATGGGCCCAACGCCCCCGCCATCGCGGCGCTGTCGCAGGATCACGACCTGATCGTCTGCGTCGATTGCGGCACGCTCAGCCACGAGGCACTTGCGGCCTCGACCTGCGACGTGATCGTGCTGGACCACCACCAGGGCGGCGAGACCCTGCCGCAGGTCGCGGCCGTGGTGAACCCGAATCGCGCCGACGAGGACGGCAGCCTTGGCCATCTCTGCGCCGCCGGCGTGGTGTTCCTGACCCTGGTGCGCTGCAACAGCCTGCTGCGCCGGGGCGGTCATCCACAGCCCGACCTGATCCCGCTGCTGGACCTGGTGGCGCTGGCGACGGTAGCCGACGTGGCGCCGCTGGTGGGGGTGAACCGCGCCTTCGTGCGGCAGGGGCTGCTGGTCATGGCCCGGCGCGAGCGCCCCGGCCTGGTAGCGCTGTCCGACGTGGCGCGGCTCGATTCGGCGCCGAACGCCTTTCACCTGGGCTTCCTGCTGGGACCGCGGATCAATGCCGGCGGCCGCGTCGGCCGTGCCGACCTGGGGGCGCTGTGCCTGTCCTGCACCGACGGCCGCCAGGCCGAGCGGCTGGCGGCCGAGCTGGACGCGCTGAATCGCGACCGCCGCGCCATCGAGGCCGCCGTGCGCGACGAGGCCCTGGCCCAGGTCGAGGCGCGCGCCCAGGCCGGCGACAGCCTGGTCGCCTGGGCGGCGGGCGACGGCTGGCATCCCGGCGTCGTCGGCATCGTCGCCGCGCGGGTGAAAGAGGCGACCGGCCTGCCCGCGGTGGTGATCGGGGTCGAGCGCGGCATCGGCAAGGGCTCGGCCCGCTCGGTGCCCGGCGTGGACCTGGGCCGCGCCATCCAGCGCCTTTCGGCCGAGGGGCTGCTCTTGAAGGGCGGCGGGCATGCGATGGCGGCCGGCCTGACCATCGAGGAGGCCATGATCCCCGCCGCCATGGAGCGCCTGTCGCAGCTGCTTTCGCGCGAGATGGCCGAGCGTCCCGGCGCGGGCGAACTGCGCATCTCGGGGCTTCTGGACCCCTCGGGCGCCACGGTCGAACTGATGCAGATGCTGGAGCGCGCCGGCCCCTTCGGCCAGGCCGCGCCGGCGCCGCGCTTTGCCTTTGCCGAGCAGCTGATCGACAGCGCCGGGGCCATGGGCGACAGCCACCTGCGCCTGCGCTTCCGCAGCCCCGGCAGCCCGGCCCTGGAGGCGGTGGCCTGGGGCGCGATGAACGGCCCGCTGGGCCCCGCGCTGCTGGGCGCAAGGGGTCGCCGCTTCCACCTGGCGGGCAAGCTGGAGCTCACGCAATGGGGCGGGCGCGAGCGGGTGCGGCTGCGCCTGGACGACGCTGCGCCGGTGGGTTGAGCCCCCGCCGCCGGCCGGGAAAAAACTTTGGCGCAAGGTGATTTTTCCGCTTGCAGCCCCGCGGCAGAGAACCTAAATACCGCCCCACGCCGCAGGGCAAGACCCGGCGGATACGAAAAAGTGGCCCGTTCGTCTATCGGTTAGGACGTCAGGTTTTCAACCTGAAAAGAGGGGTTCGACTCCCCTACGGGCTGCCACTTCCTCCAATTTTTCATGATTTTCCCTTTTCTATCATATGGATACACGCGCGTGTCCCAGTCGCGAGCATACTGTGTCCCAGATTACGCGCCCTCAACGATAAGCCGAACAATCTGCTGACGGTCGACAGCCCGCGTATAGCGCTCTACCTCCCCAAGGGTTAGATGGCCCGCCATCGCCGCGATCTGATGTGTGGATTTCCCCTGCTCCGCCCAGTAGACGCAGAATGCCTTGCGCAACCCATGCAACCTTGCCTTCATGCCGGCAGCGGCGGCGGCATCACGAAAAAGGTTACCTAGGCTTTCAGGAGTATAAGGCTTTCCATATTTGTTCAGGATGAAGGTCGGTGCGATGTCAGGAGTCCGAGCAATTACAGAGCGCAGCTCCTTGGTCAGCGGAACATTGCATGTGACCCCTGTTTTCTGTCGATCGAACGTTAGCAGCCCACCGCTCATATTGTGTCGACCAATTCTCACCAGATCGACACGAGCCGCGCCGGTGTAAAGCGCCAAATCGAATATCAGGCGCCCGACCGTTCCTATATCCCAGCGGGCAATGAACGCGCCTATGTCGGCGGCGTCAGCAGTAGGAAAGCCTTTCGATTTTGGTCGGTCCAATTCCATTCCGGTCATCGGATTCCGTTCAATGATATGCAAGCGACGCGCATGTTCAAATACCGGCTTGAGGGCCTTGTATTCGCTGACAGCAGCTTGGCCGCCCTTTTGGTAGAGCGCGATCTCTATGGCTTTCTGAGTGATGTCGGAGAGCAAGCGATCCCCTTGGGCGGAAACATAACGGCGCAGGATTGCCAAGCGTGCTTTTTGGGTGTTTCTTGCGTATCTTGCCCACTCCTTGTTTCCAGAAAGATACAGATCAACCGCCCATGCAAAGCTATTCTTTTGAGGCCTTTGTGCCTCTTGGGGGCTATGCTCCCAACGCACATGTTCAGCCCAGTACGCCGCCATAACTCGCGGATCGTTCGGCGGCAATCCATGAACATTTAACGAAATCTCCTTTCCGTTTCGCCGATAGTAATGAAACCAACGGCCTCGACGTTTGCGCGATCTGAGATAACCTGCCATTACGGCTAATCTCCGTTGAATGGACGGTCGGCAGAGTAGGTAATGGTCTGCGCGTTATACTCAAAGGTCACTCCGTCTGGACCTATCCGCACAATTCGCGCATCAGCACGAAAGCTTGACACAATTTCGTAAATATCGCGCACCTGCTTTTCAGTTGGTAAGGATGGGGCGACAGGACGACTCATCGGATGGACCTCAATCACAGTAGCGTACTAATCGCGTGATAATCGCGTCACGCACGGCACAAGCCATAAAACTTCATTCAGGATCTACCATGTTGCACTCAACATATTCCACGAGAGCAGTTGAGGGCAGATAGTAATTGCGCCCAACCATTACGAAGCGAACCTTCCGGTCCCTTATAAGGCGGCGAATCCTTCCGATGGGCCATCCCGTGATTTTTGACAGCTTCTGGGGTGATACAAAGTCTTGCGACAACAGCACATTTTGTGTCATATCTGATCTCAACGATGGAAATTCATCAGGGCCCACGCAATTGCGCTACGATTCGATCAAATATAACACATATGTATTGCGAGTCAAGACTTGAGGCCTAAACTCGACAACGTGGCAATCGGCACGCGACTGAGCCTGTTACGCCAAAGCAGACATCTGTCTCAGGGTGACATGGCTAAGGAATTGGGCGTCTCCGTCGCCGCCTACCGAAACTACGAATGGGGCAATCGTGAGGCTCCCGTCTCAGTGCTAGCCAAAGCTGCGGAGATGGCGGGCACCACAATCGATAACCTGGCTCTAGGGGAGGTTGGGCTCTCAACTGAAGCAATAGCAAAACAACTGTCACGTATTCTTCCGCTCTTGCCCCAAGCCCAGCGAGATGACTGCTCACGGCATATAGGAGCGATTGCTTTCTTGCTTAAGCAAACGCTGTCGAAGCCTGAATTCAGCGACCGCGACATCGAAGAGTACATGGCATCCCGGGAGAAAACAGCCGATGAAAGATAAAGAATTTCTGTCCAGCTACAACAACAATCTAATAAGTGGATTGACGCACAACATTACGAAAACCGCAAAACTCTGCTACTTTCTTATGGCGTTACTCATCCCCGCCCTTGTCATTAGGCAGGAGCAAGCCGAAACGTCCCTCATCCTATTTCTTTTGAGCCTTATAGGTGCGTTTGGTGTCGTTATTCTCACTTGGGTTATCTACGGCTTAGAGAAAAAACGGGCGCCGCAGCACTAGCTTTCGCCGCATACGCTCAAAGGATGAGCCGTCGACACAAGGCGAAATGCAGACAATCACTACGCTTTGAAAAGGTACTCCTACGGCACAGCAATGCCAACTGAGTTCCGGTCACGGCTGGTGGGCAGGTCTCGTCCGCATTCAAACTGTGGTTCAATATGGCCCGGTTGTACGCCCCCTTCTAGCATCCTGTTCAATAGCAGATTCACGCCTTGCTCATACAGCCATCAATCAGATTTGACGTCATCACCGAAACGCAAAGGAGGCAGACCGAGCTCATAAAGATACCGATTATGCTTATTGGCCGCCGACTGGATCCGTTCGTTCAGATTATTTAGCTGGTGATGCACGGCTGCTAGATCGACGTCCTGCGCAATTTCAGCAGTGCTTACATAGCGGGAAATGTTGAGATTGAAGTCGTGTTCTTTCTCGATCTCCTCCAGGGTGACCACCCGCGAATAACGGTTCTCTACTTTGCGGTGCTTGTAGGTCTCCACGATCTTGTTGATGTGCTCGGGCAGGAGCACGTTTTGTCTCTTGCCCGGATGATAGTGCTCAGCCGCGTTGATGAACAGCACGTCATCGGTTCGCTTGCACTTCTTCAGCACCAGAATGCACACCGGAATGCCGGTCGAATAGAACAGCTTGGCCGGCAGGCCGATTACCGTATCGATATTGCCGTCCTTCAGAAGTTTGCTGCGGATCGTCTTCTCGGCCCCGCCCCGGAACAGAACGCCGTGCGGCAGGATGATCGCCATGGTTCCGTCTTTCGCCAAGAAATGGAACCCGTGCAGCAGAAAGGCGAAATCTGCCGCCGACTTGGGCGCAAGCCCATAGTCTCTGAAGCGAAAATCCTTAGCCATCTCCTCGGTCGGATTCCAGCGGTAACTAAAGGGCGGGTTGGCGACCACAGCGTCGAACTCGATCTTTTTCGCCGGATTCGGCTCGCGCAGGATGTCCCAATCGTTTTCTAGGCTGTCGCCGTGATGGATTTCGAACTCTGTGTCTCGCACACCGTGCAGCAGCATATTCATCCGAGCGAGGTTGTAGGTGGTGATATTCTTTTCCTGCCCGTAGATTTTGCCGATACCATGCTTGTCCATGTGGCGACGCACGTTCAAGAGCAGCGAGCCCGAGCCGCAGGCGAAATCATAGACCCGTTTCAGCTTCTCACGCTTGCCCGAGACCGGGTCTTGGCCGTCGAGCGTGACAATGCCCGACAGGATGCTGGAAATCTGTTGCGGGGTATAGAACTCGCCTGCCTTCTTGCCCGAGCCGGCGGCGAACTGACCGATCAGATATTCATAGGCATCTCCCAGAAGATCACGCTCGCTAGGGAAGCCCGCCAACCGCTCAGCGATCTTCTGGATGATCGTGCAGAGCCGGGCATTGCGCTGCTTATAGTCCTTGCCCAGCTTTTCGGAGTCCAGGTTGATCTCGGAGAAAAGGCCCTGGAAGCTGCTGGAGAAAGATTCGTTCTCGATGAACTTGAAGCCGCGCTGGAGCGTGCGCAAGAGCCCGTCGCTGTGGGTGCGCGCCATCTCGGCGATGGAACTCCAGAGATAGGGCGGTTCGATAACATAATGCACCTTGCGGCGCATCACCTCTTCAAATTCTTCCGTGTCACCGGGGTTTTCTTCATACCAGACCTGAAGTTGGCTTGAGGCACCGCTTTTCCGCAAGACGTCGGGCGGTAGATCCGGCCAGTCGGCCCCGAGCTCAGCTTTCGCGGCCTCCTCGTAACTGTCGGAAAGATAGCGCAGGAACAGAAACGATAGCATATAGTCGCGGAAGTCATCTGCGTTCATCGCCCCGCGCAGCTCGTCGGCGATGGCCCAGAGCGTCCTGCCCAGTCTGATCTGGTCTTGCTCGGTCATACGGGCGCCTCCGCTGCCTCAGCCTCGGGGAATAGCTCGGGGTTGAACCGGTAATCTCTCATGAAGTTGTCCAGTACCTTGCGGAAAATGTCCTTGTTCTCTGGCATCATTTCGGTCGGCTCGAATAAGTGATAACTGCCATGACTAAAAAGTTGGATATAGCGGAAGTGCAACGTGCCGTCCTCATCATCCGGGTCGCGCTTCATCACGTCGCCGAAATGGCTGAACCCGTGAAAAGTGGCCGTTTTCTCCATGATGCTGCGCAGGACGGTAAAGTGATAGGTGTAGAGCCTGCCGGAGAGCGCGGCCTCAGTGAGTTCCTTCATCATCGCGACGTGGTAGAAGCGCGGCGTCTGACCCGTGTTGCGCAACTGCCAACCGTTCCCGTCGCGGCTCAGGAAGAACTGCCACGGATTGCTCAGCTCATTGCACAGAACGTTGAAGAACAGCGTGTGATGAGAGGAGACAACCGCTTTGAGCCGATCCTGCGCTTTCAGCATCCGCGCTAGATGAGCGGCGACGGCGATGGCGTTGTTTTCGTCGAGCGAGGAAATCGGATCGTCGATGTAGAGGTATTTCACCCAGTCATAGGGTTCCTGACCGTCGATGGCGAGCTGCGCTACCGCTAGAAAGAAGCACCAGATGAAGATGTTTTCTTCGCCGCGCGAGATCTTGATAGGCAGGGGCACGTCCTCGCCGGCCGCATCCCTCGCGGTCTCGCGCCAGAACAAGACTGTACCCTCATCATAGTCGATCTGGAAATCGAAGGTGCAGTAGCGGCGCAGGACGGGGCGGATGCGGTTCTCCATCTCCAGCTCGGCAAGGCCGACGAAGAAGGCGGATGCTGTATTCATCCGCAACACGCGGTCGTGGTCGTTTTGCAGGTCGTTATCCCAGCTGAAGAGATCCTCGGTAAAGGCGTTGAAATAGAGCGTATCGCGGGCCGTGACCACGCCGGCTTCGTCGCGTGCCTTACCGAGCTCCTTGAACGCCATCGACAGCCGCGTTTTGCCGGTGCCGTTATGGGCAAAAACAAGGGTGCATTTCTTGTTCTTCCCCTCGATTTCTTGCCGCAGGTGGGCAGCAAGCGCCTCGATTGTGTCGAAGGACTGCGCATCCGCCATTGCTCAACCTGCCTCCTGCGGGAAAAGCTGCTGCATCAGGCCGCGCTTGTGGGCTTTCAGCGCCTTGATCTTCTTGTTCTGCGCGCGGATTAGCTCGTCGAGCGAGGTGAGGCAACCGGCAATCTTCTGTTGCTCCAACTTAGTAGGACAAGGGATCTCGAAGTCCCGAATATGATCAAGGTCTCCGCGGGGCATCTTTACGCCCTTCGCACCGTCCATGACGTGAGCAATGAAGCGATCCGACATCAACAGATGACCCAGAAATGTTCGGACGATACTGTCCCCGGGACGTGCGACCAAAACATCATTTGATGCTCCGCCTATCCGGTCAGCGATCCAGACCTTTCGCAAATAAGGGCGAATGTTCGACACCAGGATATCGCCTTCACGGTATGCAACGGCGCTTGCCAAAGGGGGGGGCTCGGGAGTTGCCGACAACCCACCAAAATCGGGGAGCAGGTTCACGGTGCTGACGTAATGACCCAAGGGGATATGTTCGCGCCCAACGCGTTCCCGAATAAACTGCACTATGCCTTTATCTCCCAAGCGCGCCGCCTTCCACGCCCCCGCGTCGCGGAATTCCGAGAAGCGCAGGCGGGGGATAGTCTCGCCGGGGGCGGGGAAAAGGCGCTGCATCAAAGCCGTCTTGTAATCCTTCAGCGCCGCCAGCCGCTCACCTTCCGCCCGGATCAGTTCGTCGAGCGAGGACAGGCAATCAGCGATCTTTTGTTGTTCGCGCTCATCCTTCGGGTATGCCAGCTTTACTTCCGCAAGCTGCGACTTGGAGATGCCGAGAACTTTTGCACCCTGGGCGCGTTCCTGTATCTGGGTTCTGATCCCACTGGACGCGAACAGGTAAGCCCCAAACCCTGAGATCAACCTTCTCTCGATCTGTCTAGCCAATATCGTGTGCAGACCGGCAACCAGCTTTTCCCCATCGGTATCAATGATTTCAATCGCTCTACCGACGTCCACGATGTCCTCCGAAGCATCGGCGAACACGATATCACCCGGTTCGCAATAGGCATCTTCGGCACGTTTCACCGCAAGTTCGTCGTGGAGGAAGGGAACAACCTCTTCGCCTAGGCGAAACGTGCTGTTAAGCCCTTTGTGGATATCGCCGTAATGGATGTTTCTGACACTGCCGGCCTCATAGTTGAGCCGATCCCTTGGCCAAGAGTTGGTGGGCTTAAACCGATAGACGTCCCCCAACCGCTTCACCTCCCACGGCCCGGCATCGTGGAATTCGGGGAAGCGCAGGCGGGGGGCAGGGCCTTTGGCTTCAGTACTCTTCATAAACTTCCAGCCCCGAAATCTCGCGCCCTTCGGCCTTGCGGCGCAGAAGGGGGATGACGTCATCCATCAGTGCAAGCTCAGCTCGCGCCCGCGCCTTCCAGCCAAGACCTCGGGGGCGGAACAGATCGGTCAAGGTGTCGGGATCAAAGATGTAGCGATCAAGAGTCAGATCGACGAAGCGCTGCAGTGCCTCGGCGGACAGGTCGTGCTTCCCGGCGATGCTGGCAAGCTCGGCCGCCTGACGCCCGGCCTTGAAGCGTTCGTAGCCCTTGCGGACTTCCTCCTCGCTCAGCCCCTCGCCCTCCTTCAGTGTGGCGACATAGGCCTCGAGGTCGTCTCGTTCCTCCATCAGGCGGGCGGAAGAGGCGAGCAGGCGCATGAGTTCTTCGCGAGTCATCCTCTGCCGCTTCGGCACGGCCTGGCTGAAACGGACGATGAGACACATGATGTAGTCGTAATCGATCAGCGCACTGTCAAAGAGCACGAACTCAAAATCGATTTGTTCGGCAGGATTTTCGGGGTCATCCCGCGTGCGGCTTTCCTGCTGCAGGCGCCTGGCCGTTTCCAAATACTGGGCAGAAAAGGCGCGCAGATCGTCGCGGGGGATCAAGGATTCGATCTGGGCCTTCTGCTCTGGGGTCTGGTCGGTGTACTGGTCAAGTTGGGTGGTGAGCCGCTTGATCTCTTTGAAGCGCTCGATAAAGCCCGCGCGCGCCTCATCGCCTTTGAGGTTGCTCACCTCCTCGGGGCGGGGTTGAAGCCCGTGCGCAGCCATGAAGTCCTTCAGCTTTCGCGTGGCATCCTCGAGCTTCCCGATCACCTTTGGCGCAGGATCGACCAGCCAGACTTCCTTGGCCCGGTCTGGCGCCTCGCCCGAAAAGAGCGCAATGGCCTCGTCCACCGCATCACGCTGAGCGCGGAAGTCAAGCACATTGCCGTAAGGCTTGGAATCGTTCAGCATCCGGTTGGTGCGCGAAAAGGCCTGGATGAGGCCGTGATATTTCAGGTTCTTGTCAACATAGAGCGTGTTGAGATAGGCCGAATCGAAGCCCGTCAGCAGCATGTCCACCACGATGGTGATGTCGATTTTCTTCGCGTGCGGCAGGTCTCTGTTGGGATATTTCTGGCCTTTGATTCGCTGCTGCACATCCTGATAATAGCTGTCGAAATTCGCCAGATCGTGATTGGTGCCATAGCGGGCGTTATAGTCGGCGACGATCTCTGCCAGCGCCGCTTTCTTGCGACCGGGCTCCTTCTTGTTATCCTCCAGCTCCTGAGGCAGGTCCTCCTGCAGTTGGGCAACGTCGCGGTCGCCTTCTGCCGGCGGCGAGAAGACGCAGGCAATATTGAGCGGCATGAAGTCCTCATCCTGCACGGCGCGCTCGGCCTGAGCTTCCCGGAAGAGGCGAAAGTAGTCAATGGCGTCGTCAATCGAGGCCGTCGCGAAGAGCGCGTTGAACTTGCGCTGGTTGGTGGCCAAGTCGTGCTTGGCCAGGATCGCATCGACCACGGCACGCCTTGCCAGCGTCTCGCCGGGTTTGATGGGAGCGCCGTCGGGCTTGAAGTAGTCCACATGGAAGCGCAGCACGTTGCCGTCGTCGATGGCGTGGGTGATGGTGTAGGCGTGGAGCTCCTTTTCAAAGACCTCCTTTGTCGTCATCAGACGCGCTTCCTGATCCTCGATCCGGACGGCGGTGGCATTCTGCTCGAAGATCGGCGTGCCGGTGAAGCCGAAGAGCTGAGCGTTCGGGAAGAATTCACGGATCGCCTTGTGGTTTTCGCCGAACTGGGAGCGGTGGCATTCATCGAAGATGAAAACGATGCGCTTGTCACGCAACGGCTCAAGGCGCTCACGATATTGCCGCTTATTCGTTCCGTCCAGCGCGAGACCCAGCTTCTGGATCGTGGTGACGATCACCTTGTTCCTGTAGTCGTCGGACAGTAGCCGCTGCACCAGAGTTTCGGTGTTTGTGTTCTCCTCGACGCAACCGGGCTGGAAGCGGTTGAACTCGTCGCGCGTCTGTTTGTCGAGATCCTTCCGGTCGACCACGAAGAGGCATTTCTCGATGTCAGAATTGTCCTTGAGCAGAGTCGATGCCTTGAACGAGGTCAGCGTCTTCCCCGAGCCGGTGGTGTGCCAGATGTAGCCATTTCCTCGGTTCTCGTGGATACAGTCGATGATCGCCTTGACCGCATAGACCTGATAGGGGCGCATCATCATGAGCTTTCGCTCGTTCTGAATGAGCACCATGTAGCGATTGATCATCTCGGCCAAGGTGCACTTAGCCAAGAACTGGTCAGAAAATTCCGATAGATGCTCAACCTTCTTGTTGTCGCGAGTGGCCCAGCGATAGATCGGTAGGAACCGCTCCTCGACATTGAAGGAGAAATGCTCGTTGTTGTTGTTGGCAAAATACCAGGTCTGGCTGCGATTGCTGATGATGAATAGCTGCATGAAGCACAGCAGGCTGTTCCCGTAGCCATTACCCGGATCGTTGCGATAATCGACAATCTGCTGCATCGCCTTGCGCGGCGAGACCTGCAGCGATTTTAGTTCGATCTGCACTAGCGGCAAGCCATTGAGGAGCAGGATCACATCGTACCGGTGATGGCTGCTCCGCGTGTTCATCCGCAGTTGACCAACGACCTCAAAGCTGTTCTTGCACCAGTCCTTCAGGTTTACGAGTTGGTAATGCAGTGGCGTGCCATCTTCGCGCTCGAAAGTATTCCAGTGCCGCAACCGCTCCGCAGTGGCGAACACGTCTGGCGTCACGATTTCTTCGAGCAGCCGCTCAAACTCGCTGTCGGTCAACCTGACCCGGTTCAGGGATTCGAATTTTTCGCGGAAGTTTCGCTCAAGCCCCTCTTGATCACGAATGTCATCGCGATGCGAATACTTAAGCTCTGCGAGCTTTCTAATGAACTCCTGCTCGATCTCTGTTTCTTTAGTCATTCATTCCGCCGGATCTTGCAGCCGCACTGTCACGCATGCGGCGGGGTAGGTCGTCCCTGAACTAGCCTCTGCTTCCAAACGTGTCGAGATACCAACGCCACCATTCGACCCGAAAAGCTACAGAAACCACCCCGTAGCAGATCGGCGACAGACCTCAGGAAGGCAGACAAAGCTTGCTGCTTCAATGCGATATTCTCAAGGTTTTTCGTTAGTTTGACCAGTTTCTGTCAGGAAAGGCAATGATGCACTGGGGCAGCGGCCAAGGTCGTCTGCGCCGTCACTCTGCGCCATGCGGCCGGATCCGTGCAGATCTGCCCGATCTCAACCGGCCGTCATATTGTCACCACCACCATACCCGTGCTGTTCCAGCAGCTCTCGCACGAGAACGGGGAATGCCTTGTCCTCTCGCTCCCCTTGATCATCAATCGCGTAAGATAGCTGAGCGGAGTTCTGACCTTCAGCGTGCAATCGACGTCATGTCCCGGGTGCGCTTCGAGGTGGTGGAGCCAAACTGTCAGGTTCCCCTGCCCCTCTGCCTTCGGAAGTTCATCCCCACGCATGTCGCAACTACCTCAGGGGAGTCCTCGTTTCTCCCGGAACAGTTCTGCGGCTGGCACCCCGAGCGCGTCGGCGATCCTGAGGATGGTCTTGAGGCCCGGATTGCGTTCTCCGCGTTCAATGCCTCCGATGTACGTTCGGTCAAGCTCCACGGTCAGCGCAAAGCCTTCTTGCGAGTGGCCCTGCGCCTTGCGCAGCTCCCGTACCCGCCTCCCGAAGTCCTCGACCGTAAACTTGCGCTCCATGCCCATGTAGCACAATAAAAGGGGTTTAATCGTCCACGGACTAATCGTATCATTCTGGCGACCGTCAGTTTTCTTTGAACCTTTAGCGATCTTCCAACACTTCGATGATCAAAGCGCACAGCACGTTCGATGAGCCGATCATGGTTCAACTTTTGTCAGATCTGGCTCCACTGCCGGCTGGGAGTGGCAGATGTAGCGCTGTTGCTCTGGTCCATGACCACGAACAAATGACGGCCAGTCGGGCCGAACACCCGGTTATCCATCCT
>JAANMW010001945.1_pt1 | contig 19858 bp, 20 predicted proteins | sample 7279671 | NCBI WGS metagenome assembly JAANMW01 (sample SAMN14094541, study PRJNA606508) | bioreactor metagenome | isolation source: A lab-scale SPAN reactor treating ammonium-rich wastewater day 247 | place: Ireland: Galway | collected 2017-09-19
ATCACGATGATCCTGGATCGAATCGATCCAGGATCATGAACGTGATCGATTCCAATATTTTAGAGCGGGATGCGGGCGGAAAACCGCTGCACACTTTTCATGATCCCGCTCTAGAGGAAGCCGAACCGGATGCCGCGGGCCCGGCGCCGCCGGCGTCCCCCGGCGCTATCCGGATCGCGTTGCCGCCTTGGCTGCATCGCTCAGTCGGGCCGGAAGCACCCGTACTCCGATCGCTGCAACCATCGGATGCCGACGAGGCCGCGCATCACCGCTCGCCGGCCGGCGTTACCCCGGATCAGCGCCACCGTGCGCGACTGCGCGGCACGCTGGTGCATCGCCTGCTGCAATCCCTGCCCGAGGTGCCGCGGGATCGACGCCGCGACGCGGCGCTGTCCTATCTCGCGCGCAACGCGAATGACTGGGACAAGGCCGAGCACGACGCGCTGGCGGCGCAGGTCGTGGCGGTGCTCGATGATGCGAGGTTCGCCGCCGTTTTCGCGGAGGGCAGCCGGGCCGAGGTGGCGATCGCCGGGCGGCTGACGACGCGGCGGGGCGATCCCCTGCCGGTCTCGGGCCAGATCGACCGGCTCGTGGTCACTCCGCACGGGGTTCTGGTCGTCGACTACAAGACCAGCCCCGCGCCTGCGAACCTGGCCGACGTTCCGCCCGCCTATATCCGCCAGCTCGCGCTCTATCGCGCGGTACTCGCAGGCCTGTACCCGGAACTGCCCGTCAAGGCGGCGCTGCTCTGGACCGAGGCGCCTGAAATGATGGAGATTTCCGCCTCCACGCTGGATGCCGCCCTGGAAGCCATCATCTCGGTGTGAGAAACCTTGACCCGGGAAGATCGCCTTCTTAACTACATCCGCAGTTTCAAGCGCATTCTTTCGTCGCGCATCTCATCGAGACAACGAGGTATTCCATGGCTGTTGGCAAGGTTTCGGACGCCAATTTCGAAGCGGAAGTGCTCAAGGCGACTGGCCCGGTCGTGGTTGATTTCTGGGCGGAGTGGTGCGGCCCCTGCCGCATGATCGGCCCGGTGCTGGACGAAATCTCCAGCGCCATGGGCAGCAAGGTCAAGATCGTGAAGCTGAACGTCGACGAAAGCCCGAGGACGGCCTCGAAATACGGCGTGATGTCGATTCCCACTTTGATGATCTTCAAGGACGGCGAACTGGCCTCACGTCAGGTCGGCGCGGCGCCGAAGCAGAAACTGGAGCAATGGATCACGGCCACAGTCTGATCTTCTCGCTTTGAGTTTTGCGGACGGCCGGTTCATCACCGGCCGTTTTTGTTTGGGTGTGGAGAACGTTGAGGTCAGGACTCCCTGCCTTCTCGTCATGCCCTGCTTTATGCCGTCATGACGACCGGGATGCACCCATTCGAGCACCGAATTCTACGCCGGCGGCGTGCCGTTCTCCGCCAACACGTGGCCGGCGAGATACAGCGATCCCGTGATCAGGATGCGCGGCGGAATTTCGTAGGCCAGACGCGCGACCGATTGCAGCGCGGCGGCGACACTCACTGCGGTTTCGGCGCGCATGTCGAGCGCGCGCACCGCTTCGGCCAGCACCTCCGGCGGCATCGCGTTCTCCATGCCGGGGATCGGCACGGCAATGACATGGCGCGTCAGGCCGGCGAAGTTGGCGAGAAAACCCTTCGCGTCCTTGTTGCCCATCATGCCTGTTATCACGACCAGCGGTCGCGACACCCGCTCCTCGAGATCGCCGAGCGCCGCCGCCGCGACCCGCCCGCCATCGGCATTGTGCCCGCCGTCGAGCCATAATTCGGCGTCGCGCGGCGCCTGATCCACGATCCGGCCGGATGTCAGCCGCTGCATCCGCGCCGGCCATTCCGCGCCGGTCACGCCACTCTCAAACGCCGTCGTCTCGATGGAGAAGCGATCCTGCGCCCGCAGCGCCGCGATCGCGAGGCCCGCATTGTCGAACTGATGCCGGCCGAACAGCCGGGGCGCGGCGAGGTCGAGCAGACCGTTTTCGTCCTGATAGACCAGTCGTCCGTGTTCCGCGTGGACGTGCCAGTGCTGGCCGGCCGCGTGCAGCGGACTGCGCATCTGCTTCGCCCGCTGCTCGATCACGGCCTCCGCTTCGGGCAACTGCTCCGCGCAGATGACAGGCACGCCAGACTTGATGATGCCGGCTTTCTCGCCGGCAATCTGCGCCAGCGAGCCGCCCAGAAACTCGACATGATCGATGCCGACGGGCGTGATGACGCTCGCCAGCGGCGTCTCAACCACGTTGGTGCTGTCGAGCCGGCCGCCGAGCCCGACCTCCAGCAGCAGCACGTCGGCGGGATTTTGCGCGAACAACAGAAAGGCCGCCGCCGTCTTGATCTCGAAAAGCGTGAGCACATCGCCGCCATTGGCGCGCTCGCAATCGAGCAGCGCGTCGCGCAAGGCATCGTCGGCAACCAGCGTTCCCGCAAGCCGCACGCACTCGTTGATCCTCACCAGATAGGGCGAGGTAAAGACGTGCACACGCAAACCGGCGGCCTCGAGGATCGCGCGGAGATACGCAACGGTGGAGCCCTTGCCGTTGGTGCCGGCGACATGAATGACCGGCGGCAGCCTGCGTTCGGGATGATGGAGCCGCTCAAGGATACGCCACATCCGGCCGAGCGTGAGATCGATCCTTTTCGGATGCAGCTTCGATATCCGCGCAACAACATCGTCGAGCGGGCTTTGCCGGGGCGGAACAGCGCTCACGCCGGAGGCGCGGCAGTCGCCGCCGGTGGAGCTTCCTGAGCGGCGGCGGGTTCATCCGGCTCATCCGGCGGAACGGCGGCAGTCGGTTCCGGCTCCGCCTCGATCATCTCCGGCGCCTTGGTCAGCAGCCGGCACACCCGCGCCAGCGTCGGCCGCAACTCGTGACGATGCACCACCAAATCGATCATGCCGTGGTCGCGCAAATATTCCGCTCGCTGAAAACCGTCCGGCAGTTTCTCGCGGATGGTCTGCTCGATGACGCGGGCTCCGGCGAAGCCGATCAGCGCGCCGGGCTCCGCGATCTGAACATCCCCGAGCATCGCATAGGAGGCCGTGACGCCGCCGGTGGTCGGATTCGTCAGCACCACGATGTAGGGCTGCCTGGCCTCGCGCAGCATCTGCACCGCCACGGTGGTGCGGGGCAGCTGCATCAGCGACAGCACGCCTTCCTGCATCCGCGCGCCGCCCGACGCCGCGAACACGATGAAGGGGCATCGTTTCTCGACCGCGAGTTCGAGCCCCCGCACGATCGCCTCGCCCGCCGCCATGCCGAGCGAGCCGCCCATGAAATCGAAATCCTGCACCGCGACCACGACGGCGGAGCCTTCCAGCTTGCCGAACCCGACCTTCACGGAATCATGGAGCCCGGTTTTGGCGCGCGCGTCCCTGATGCGGTCGACATACTTGCGCTCGTCACGGAATTTCAGCGGATCGGCCGTCACCTCCGGCAACGCCACATCGTACCATGTTTCGTTGTCGAAGATCGATTTCAGCCGCGCGTCGGCGCTCATGCGCATGTGGTAGTTCGATCCGGGGATGACGAACTGGTTGCTCTCGACGTCCTTGTAGAACACGAGCTGCCCGGTGTCGGGGCACTTGATCCAGAGATTATCCGGCGTTTCCCGCTTGAGGATATTGCGGATTTTCGGCCGGACAACGTTGGTCAACCAATTCATGCCTTACTCCGTAACGCCGCACCATCTGGCGACGGCCCGAACCTTCTCCCCTTGCGGGACAGGGTGGCAAAGCCCCGCAAAGCAGGGTGCGAGCCGGGTGAGGGGTTCTTTTATCGCAAACAGGATGACGGGACGACCCCTCACCCGCCTCGCTGCATAGATGCGGCCCGGCACCCTCTCCCACAAGGGGAAAGGGAAAAAAGCCTAGTCCGCCGCTTGCCGCGCCGACCGCACGCCCTCGGCCAGCGCCGCCGCGAGAGAGGCGACCGCCTGGACGGTTCCGGACGTCGCCTTGCCTTCGGCGTCGAGGCTGGCGCTGAGCGCATCGACCAGCGCCGAGCCGACCACCGCGCCGTCCGAGCGCTCGGCGATGCCGCGCGCGGCATCCGGGGTGCGGATGCCGAAGCCGACGCAGACCGGCAGGCTCGTATGGCGCTTGATGCGCCCGACCGCCGCGCCGACCGCCGTCGAATCCGCCGCCGCGCTGCCGGTGATCCCGGTGATCGAGACGTAATACACAAAGCCCGACGTATTCGCGAGCACCGCCGGCAGACGCTTGTCATCCGTCGTCGGCGTTGCGAGGCGAATGAAATTCAATCCGGCTTTCATCGCCGGGATGCACAACTCGGAGTCTTCCTCCGGCGGCAGGTCGACGACGATCAGGCCATCGACGCCGGCCGCCCTGGCATCGTCAAGAAATTTCTCGACGCCATAGATATAGACCGGGTTGTAATAGCCCATCAGCACGACCGGCGTCGAATCGTCGTCCTTCCGAAACTCGCCGATCATCCGCAGCGTGCCGGTCAGGGTCATGCCCGCATCGAGCGCGCGCCGCCCGGCCGCCTGGACCGCCGGACCATCCGCCATCGGATCGGTGAAAGGCATTCCGATTTCGATGATATCGGCGCCGGCCTTCGGCAGCGCCCTGATGATGGCGAGCGAGGTCGCGGGGTCCGGATCGCCGGCCATCAGAAAAGTGACGAAGGCCGAGCGTCCCTGCTTGCGCAGCTCGGCGAAGCGCGTGTCGATACGGGTTGTCACTTCTTCCTGCCCTTCAGGATATCGCCGACCTGCGGCACGTCCTTGTCGCCGCGGCCCGAGAGGTTGACCACCATCAGGTGATCCTTCGGCCGCCGAGGCGCGAGTTCGATGACGCGCGCGATCGCATGCGCCGATTCCAGCGCCGGGATGATGCCTTCCAGCCGCGACAGCAGTTGAAACGCGCCAAGCGCTTCCTCGTCGGTCGCGGAGAGATAGGTGACGCGGCCGGTCTCGTGCAGCCATGAATGCTCCGGCCCGATGCCGGGATAGTCCAGCCCCGCCGAAATCGAATGCGCGTCCTCGATCTGGCCGTCGCCATCCATCAGGAGATAGGTGCGATTGCCGTGCAGCACGCCGGGCCGCCCGCCGGTGAGCGAGGCCGCGTGCTGCTTGTCGAGCCCGTGTCCCGCCGCCTCGACGCCGAAAATCTCCACCGAGGATTCATCGAGGAAAGGATGAAACAATCCCATCGCGTTGGAGCCGCCGCCGATGCAGGCGATCAGCGAATCCGGCAACCGGCCTTCCGCCTCCTGCATCTGCCATCGTGTTTCCTCGCCGATGATCGACTGGAAGTCGCGCACCATCATCGGATAGGGATGCGGCCCCGCCACCGTGCCGATGCAATAGAAGGTGTCGTGAACGTTGGTCACCCAGTCGCGCAGCGCCTCGTTCATCGCATCCTTCAGCGTGCGGGTGCCGGACTGCACCGGCACCACTTTCGCCCCCAGCATTTCCATGCGGATGACGTTCGGCTCCTGCCGCGCCACATCCACCGCGCCCATATAGACCACGCAGTCCAGGCCGAAGCGCGCGCACAGCGTCGCGGTGGCGACGCCATGCTGGCCCGCGCCGGTCTCGGCGATGATGCGCTTCTTGTCCATGCGCCGCGCCACCAGAATCTGGCCCAGCACATTGTTGACCTTGTGCGAGCCGGTGTGGTTGAGCTCCTCGCGCTTCAGGTAGATTTTTGCGCCGCCGGCGCCGCCCGAGGCCGCGGAAATCTCCCGAAGGTGTTCGGTCAGACGCTCGGCGAAATACAGGGGCGACGGCCGGCCGATATAGTCCTTGCGATAGCGCGCCATGTCGCGCTGGAACGCGGCGTCGCCCTTGGCGTCGGCATAGGCCTTCTCAAGATCGAGGATCAAAGGCATCAGCGTTTCCGCCACGAAGCGGCCGCCGAACATGCCGAAATGCCCGCGCTCGTCGGGGCCGGACCGGAAGGAATTGCGGAGAGAACTCATCGTCACCCTTCGTCATGGCCGGATTCATTCCGGCCATCCACGTCTAGAGCATGTTCGCTTCTGATTGAATCAGAAGCGAAGCTCTGGATTATTGTTTTGACGCGTTTTCTTCACGCGGTGCCCATCCCGGGTCAAGCCCGGGGACACGCCTCGCTCGAAAACGCTCTAGTCTGCGCGGACATACCAACTCCCGTGTTTCCCGGAAACTAACCCACATGCGAGGTGGTTTCGCGCAAACTGGTTGCAGCCCGTCGCGCGGCATCGATGAAGTCCCGGATCATGCCGGCATCCTTCACCCCCGGCGCGCGCTCCACGCCTGAGGAAACATCGACGCCGCCGGCCCGCGTGATCCGCACCGCGTCATCGACGTTGCCTGCCGCCAGGCCGCCCGACAGCATGAATGGAATATCGACGGACAGATTTTCCAGAAGACGCCAGTCGAAGGCTACGCCCAGCCCGCCCGGCCGGGTCGCGTGCTTTGGCGGACGCGCATCGAACAGCAGGCGGTCGGCGACTGTGACATAGCGTGGCAGGTCCGCGAGATCGGCGGCGGTCTCGACGCCGATCGCCTTCATCACCGGCAGGCCGAAGCGCCGCTTGATCTCGCGGATGCGCGTCACGGTTTCCTTGCCGTGCAGTTGCAGCAGATCCGGCCGCAAGGCCTCGATGATTCCGGAGAGCGTCTCATCATCGGCGTCAACGGTCAGCGCGACCTTGGCCGCCCGGCCTCGCACCTGCGCGCCGAGCTCTTGCGCGCGCGCAAGCTCAAGATGCCGTGGCGACGGCGGAAAGAAGACGAATCCCACCATATCGGCGCCGGCCTGCAACGCCACATCGAGCGTCGAAGGGGTAGACAGGCCGCATATCTTGACGATCAGTGACATGGTCTCGAATGGTCCGGCACAACCCGGCCATGGCAGGCCGGCGCGCAGCTAGAGCGGGATGAGGAAAAGTGTGGTGCGGTTTTCCGCCCGCATCCCGCGTCTCAAAATAATGGAATCGATCACGTTTATGATTTTGGACCGATTCGATCCAAAACCATCATGATCTATCAGCACGATGGGCCGTTTCTACAACGTCGCAAGCGGCTTGTCTCGCTTGCGTGAGACACGACCCGAACGTTCTTTCCACTTGCGACGGGGTATGCAGGATCGGCGATCGCGGAACGCGGTTCACAAGCCCAAGGACATGCTCGGCGGCGCTGTAACACCGCTATCCGGCCCGCCGGGTCAGGTCCGGCAGCCGCGACACCTCCTGCGCCTCGTAGCGGGATCGCAGATCCGCCAGTTCCACGTGCGCTTTCCGCGCATCCGTCTCGTACTGACGGGCTGCATAGCGCCAGCGGCGCTGCCCCACCCAGGTCGCGACGCTGCCGGCGACCACGCCGAAAATAGCCACCGAGATGATCAGAACGAACAGCGGCAGCGTGATGCCGGTCTGAGGGTCGGATCCGCCGAAGGGGTCGAACGTCACCGTGACCAAACGGCGGTTGGCGAACGCGAACACGATGAAAAGGACACCAAGCGGAATCAGGATCAGGCCGGTCAGGAATTTGCGCATGATCTCTCTCGCGACGCTGCGTCAGCCGGCACTCATGCTGACAGGTGCGCTTGCCGATTGATGGGGCCGCCCCCCCTGAACGTTCTTATGCGTTCGCTTCGCTCGTCGCATTGTCGCGATTGAGCCGCTCACGCATTTCCTTGCCGGTCTTGAAAAACGGTACACTTTTCTGATCGACCGGGACGTGTTCTCCCGTACGCGGATTGCGGCCCGCGCGGGCAGGACGATGTTTGACTGAAAACGCACCAAAGCCACGCAACTCGACGCGATCGCCCCGCGCAAGAGCGGCGACGATCTCATCGAGGATCGCGTTCACGATGTTCTCCACATCCCGCTGGTAGAGGTGCGGGTTATGTTCGGCGATGCGCTGAACGAGTTCGGATTTGATCATCGAGACAAAGGCCCATGCGTGGGATGCCCATTTCCGTGAAAATGGTCAGGACTGTCAAGACAGTAAATGTGATTCGGGTCGCGGGAGAAATCGGCCGCGATGGCTTGCGTTGCAACATCGGTGGCTTTTCGCGGCGCGAAATGCCTGCTCACGAGCGGCTCGACCTCAATTCGACGGCGCAGGATGCCAAAGCGCCAGCATTCCGTCGAGATTCAGGCGATCCGCTGCCCGCACGATCCCGGCCTGCTCGACCTGCCGCGCAATGCCGCCCAATCCCAACGCGTCGAACGCCACCGACGCAGCGGTGCGGATGAACGTCAGATCGGTGAAGCGCGGCGTCAACTTGAAATCGCGCACCGGAAGGTCGGGCGCGACTTTCTTTTCCGCCACAAGCCAGGCGATCGCGACCTTTTCGTCGCCAAGCTGATCGATCAACTTGAGATCCAGTGCCTGCCGGCCGGTGAAAACGCGCCCGTCGGCGACCTTCTCAAGCTGCGCATCGTCCATGCCGCGCCGATTCTGCACCAGACCCCGAAACCAGGCGAAGGAATCCTTCACCAGGGCGTCGATCGCGGCCCGCGCCTCCGGACTCGTCGGTTCATATCCGCTCGGGGCCGCCTTCAGCGGCGAGGATTTCACCGCCTCCACCTTGACCCCGACCGTTTTCAGAAGTTCGGTGACGTTCGGATACTGAAACAGCACGCCGATCGAGCCGACCAGCGCTGTTTGCTGCGCGACGATGTGATCGGAGGCAAGTGCGGCGATATATCCGCCGGACGCGCCGAGCCCTTCCACCACCACGACCATCGGCTTTTTGGCCTTCAGGCGCGTCAAGGCCTCATAAAGCTCTTCCGACCCGGCGGTGGTGCCACCCGGCGAGTTGATGTGGACGACGACCGCAGGCGCCTTCGATTTTCCAAGCCGCTCCAGGGCCTCGACCCGCTTCTGGTCGCTGCGGATCAGACCATCGATGTTGACGCGCTGGATCGCGGAGTCACCCGTCAGTTTGCTCCCCCAGGGCGAGGCATAAGCGCCGAGCGCGACGATCGCGCCGATCACGATCAAAGCCGACGCCACGCGCCAGAAGGTGAGCTTGCGGCGCAGCCTGCGGCGATCGACGATCATGTCGGATTCCATCGACATCGACATTTCTCCTCCATAGCGTTTTCCAGCGAAGCATATCCTCGGGCATGGCCCGAGGACAGATATCGGTTCGCGTCAAGAAAACACGTCAAAACAACGATCTGGGACTTCGTTTCTGATTCAATCGGAAGCGAAGCTCCCGGGTTGCGGCCGATTGCACCGTCACCGGTGCACGGGTGATACCAAAGGTCCGCCAGGCTACACCAGTTGCGGCCCAATATGAAGAAAGCATGGCCGGAGTACGACACCGCGCCGTCTCGGTGATTCGGACCTTGCATGGCTAGCGGCTGTGCCGATCTGGCGCGATCAGTTCCGGCCGCGGCCCCGACAGCCGCTTGTGCATGTGGACCATGAAGGCCATGCCGAACAGCGGCGTCGCCAGATTGACGATCGGAATCGCAACAAACGCGGCAATGATCAGGCCGGCCATAAAGACTGTCGAGGCGTTATCGCGGCGCATCGCCTTGGCTTCCGCCGGCGAGCGGAACCGCATCGCCGCAAGCTCGAAATATTCACGGCCGAGCAGCCACGCGGTCGCGATGAAGAACGCGATCACGCCCGCGCCGGCCACGAACACGAACGGCAGCGCAACCAGATAGACGAGCAACGTCAGCAGCGCCGCCTTGATGCTTTCGGTCATCGCAAGGCCGATCGGCAGCGCAGCGCCCGGACGGTCGGCCGGGTAATGCTCGTGCTCGACGATCTCCGCGACATCGTCGACGAACACGCCCGCCACCAGCGAGGTGATCGCGGGCATCAGAAACACCGCGCCGAACACGATGCCGAGGCCGGCGGCGATTGAAAGAATCCAGGCGAGGATATTGAGCGGCGTGTGGAAGGCGGGCCCCAGCATGGTCTCCGCCCAGACCTCGCCCGATCCGGCAAGCCAGCTCAAAAGCCGCTGCAGCCCGACAGCGGTGACGACGATCAGCACCAGCGCCAGCCCTATCACGCGCCACAGGATGGCGCGCATCGGCAGCGAAAGAATCTGCGTAAGGGCGTTGACAGCGGCGCCGATCATGACGGAGCGTTCCCCGGGAAATCCCTGCGCTCAGATAAACGCCGCAACCCCGGCCGGCAAGAGCGCGAGGCTTCTGACGCTGGACTGATCAGAAGCGAGATATTTTAAGCGGCGTAGGTCTGCGCGCCCGCGAGTTCGGCCGCGATCATGGCGCCGAGCGCCATGTCGCTCTGCTGGCCGAAGCCCTGATGAACGATGCGGCCATTGCGGCCGATCAGAATGCTGGTCGGCGTGCCCTGCATTCCATAGCGGCCCATGGTGACCGGCAGCGGAGTGCCCTCGCCCGCGGCATCGACGCCGATCGGAAACGTCAGCCGGTATTCGTGAATGAAGGCCTGAAGCGAAACCGGCGTCATCGCGGCATGATGTTCGAACACCGTGTGCAGACCGATCACCTGAAGATCGGTCGCCTTGAACAACTCATGGGCGCGCTGGGTCTGCGGCGTGCCATGCGCGACGCAGCCGGGACACAGCATCTGGAAAGCATGAATCAGCACCGGGCGGCCACGCAGCGCCGCCAGCGTGATGGGCTCAGCCGTGTTGAACCATTGCGAAACGGCAAGTTCGGGAGCGGGAACGTCAGCGGACATGGATGGCCTCGCAAGGCCATTCGCGGCCCGGTTTCCAACACGATCTTCCGCGTCGGATAGACTGATGATAGCGGGCCGATCCGGCGATGCAATGCGCGATCGCGTCACCTGGGGCTGCGCTCGTGGTGGAACGTCGCGCCAGGATGGGTTGATCTTGCGCCGGGCGCGCGGCGCGGCGAGCGCGGCCTCGCGCCGCGGACATGCGCTGCGTCTGACATTTCGGATTGCGCGCGCGTCGGGACACTTTCGTCGGCGCTCATCTCTTCGACCGTCACGGGCGAACCATGCGGCGCGGGATCAAACGACGGAACGCCCGCCCCGACCTGAAACGGATCTTCTCCATACACGGATTCAGCGAGCGGCTTTGGCGTGTCGGCCCAATGCAGGGAGCGATAGTCGAAACCCCGCGCGATCGTGGGTTTGACGATCTCGAAATAAGGCGAGATGTCGAAATCCCGCGGCATATAGAGGGAAGAATCCCGAATGTGCAGAATCTCGCGCCGCGCGCTGCGACTACCCGCGCGCGTGACCTTCGGCAGGACCGGATAGCGCACCGCGCCGAAAGCTTGCGCGATCAGCGCCGAGCAGATCATCTTGGTCGGATCACCGGAGCCGAACGCGATCATGCGCCGCCGCCAGCGCTGCGGAAAGGGTAACGGAACCAGGTACCGCATCAGATCGATGATGTTCTTGGTGTCGTAGCCGAAGCCGATCCGGTTGATGGCATAGCGGCACACCGTCACGCGGTCCTCGTGAGACAGGCCGACCGGACGGCACACCCGGCTGTGATAGGGAAAATACTTCGACAGCGGCGCCGAGACGACACCTTCGCCGACATTGGCCTCGATCAGCACATGCGGCTCGCCGTCAGCCTCGCTGGCGCCATCGATCGGGCCTACATAAAGCGCGGAGTGCGACCACGTCGATTGCGTCAGGTATTTGATGATGCCGGAGATCCGGCTGTTGCCTTCGACCAGGAGAACGTCGCCCTCCTCTATCAGGTCGCGCAGATGCTCCGGATCGCTGGGCGTGAACGGCCTGTATCCCGGTATCTCCTTCTGAAGATACGCCGCGATCCATTTTCCGACCGTATCGAGTACGAGACCCATGAAGTCTCTCTCCGCGTTTCGCGCCTGACCGGTTTTCCCTCCTTACCATGGACAGAACCCGTTGCAATTTGGTTCATGGCTGCAATCGCGAAATCACCATTGATTCACCATGACGGTTGCCGCAGGCTCATTGATGCGGCAAGCTGGCCGTGTTCCAGCATCCGGCCGTGCAGCAAGGGGCAAGCGATTTTTGAATCACCGCGCCGATCATTCCTGCATCTGAGTGCGGGAACCGGGCCATGAGAATGACGCGCCGCGATTTTCTCTCGGCGTCCGCCGCCTGTGCGGCAGGAATGAGCATCGGCCGCGCGCGGGCGGCGGTGCTGCCGCGCGACGCCGATGTCGTTGTAATCGGCGCTGGCGCGGCAGGTATCGCGGCAGCACGGCGGGTTCAGGCCGCGAACCGCACCGTGCTGGTGCTGGAAGCGGCAGGCAGGATCGGCGGACGCTGTCACACCGATACCATGACTTTCGGAACGCCGTTCGACCGCGGCGCGCGCTGGCTGTTTGAACCCGACACCAACCCGATCATCCGGCTGGCGCGAAGCGCGGGCATGGAGGTGTTTCCGTCCCCGCTCGGCCAGAAGATCCGCATCGGACGGCGTAACGCGCGGGCTGGTGAAACCGAGCAGTTCCTCGCCGCACTGATGCGCGCCAGGCGCGCCGTCGGCGAGGCGGCGCGAGGAAAGGTCGACGTCGCCTGCGCCTCGGTGCTGCCCGAAGATCTCGACGTCTGGGCCGGGACGATCGATTTCATACTCGGCGCCAGCGCCACCGGAAAGGATCTGAAAGATCTCTCGGTGATGGATCGGGCGAGCGCGCCCGAGCGCAACGCCGCGATCGACTGCAGGCAAGGCCTCGGCGTGCTGCTCGCAACGCTCGGCCAGGCCGGCCCCGTCAGTCTGTCGACGCCTGTCAGCGGGGTGACGTGGACCGGCCGCAGCCTTGGGGTCGAGACAACCGCGGGCCGTGTCGATGCACGCGCCGTCATCGTCACGGTCTCCGTCAACGTGCTGACCTCAGGCCATATCCGCTTCACGCCCGAATTGCCGAAACGGCAGCTCGACGCGGCCGCGAGACTGTCGCTCGGCAGCTACGATCGCATCGCGCTATGGCTGCCCGATAACCCGCTCGGCCTCGGACCCGGCGAGACCATGATCGAGCAGAGCAGCGACGGAAAGACCGCGCTTCTCGTGGCGAACGCGCATGGATCGTCGTTGTGCACGGTTGATATCGCCGGCGGTTTCGGCCGCGATCTGTCGGCGCAAGGAACGAGCGCAATGACGGCCTTCGCCACGGAGTGGTTGACGAAACTGTTCGGCAGCGACGCGGCGGCCGCGGTGAAGCAGTCGGCCGCGACCCGCTGGAACGCCGATCCCCATGTGCTCGGAGCAATGTCGGCCGCCGAACCCGGCGGCCATCCGTCGCGGAAGATCCTGATGGAGCCGCTGGGCAACCTGTTTCTCGCCGGTGAAGCCGCGCACGAGACGCTGTGGGGCACCGTCAACGGCGCATGGGAGAGCGGCGAGCGCGCGGCCGACGCCGCGCTGCGGAAGATCGGCGCGAGCAAGGAGAAGGAGCCGGCACAGCCACCGGCGTCGAAGCATAAGCAGTCCCGACCCCGGAGACAGACGCCCTCGCGGCGCGGAAACGACGCCTTCGGCTTTCCACTGCCCCGATGACGCGACCGAAGGCGCTGATCTCATGGTCGTCCGGAAAAGACAGCGCCTTCGCGCTGCATGAAATCCGCCGCGAGGGCGCGTTCGATGTCGTCGGCGCGCTGACCACCGTGAACGAGCGCTTCGGACGCGTCTCGATCCACGGCGTGCGCCAGCAGGTGCTGGACGCCCAACTCGCCGCCGCGGGATTGCCGCCGTGCGTCGTGCCGATTCCCGATCCGTGCCCGAACGACGCCTATGAAGCGCGGATGACTCGGGCGATGGCGGATGCGAAGCGATCCGGCATCACGCATATCATTTTCGGCGATCTGTTTCTCGCGGACATCCGCGCCTATCGCGAACAAAAGCTCGCCGGCTCCGGGATCACGCCGGTGTTTCCGCTGTGGGGCCGGCCGACCCCGGCGCTTGCGCGCGAGATGATCGCAAGCGGGCTGGAAGCGCGTCTTGTCTCGGTCGACCGGGCAAAGCTCGACCGTTCGCTCGCCGGCCGCACCTTCGATGAGCGGCTGCTGGAAGACCTTCCCGCCGGAATCGATCCCTGCGGCGAGAACGGCGAGTTTCACACTTTCGTTTCCGCCGCGCCGGTGTTTTCGCAACGACTGGAGGTCGTATGCGGCGACGTCGTCGAACGCGGGGGATTTGCCTATTGTGATCTCATGCTGACGTAATCGCGGGACATCAGGGTCCGCGTTCTCGCCCGGGTGACGCGCTTCGCTCGAAAACGCTTCAACCGCGCAAGCTCCCGCCGGTTCTTTTCGCGACTTCGGCGACAATTTTCCCCGCCACCGCGTCGATCTCCTGATCGGTGAACGTCCTGTCGCGCGGCTGCAGCCTCACCGCGATCGCGACCGATTTCTTGTCCGCATCGATGCCCTTGCCTTCGTAGATATCGAACACGGTGACGCCGGAGACGAGCTTCCTGTCCACGTTCTGCGCCGCGCGCACGATATCGGCCGCTTTCACGGCACGATCGACAATAAAGGCGAAGTCGCGCGACACCGGCTGGAACGCCGGCAATTCCAGCACCGGCTTCGCGCGCGTCGGTTTCTGCTTCGTCTCCGGGATGCGGTCGAGAATCACCTCGAATCCAAGCAGCGGCCCTTCGGCCTTCAGCTCGTCCAGCACCCGAGGATGCAGCTCGCCGAAATAGCCGAGCACGTTGTGGGGGCCGATCTGGATCGCGGCGGAGCGTCCCGGATGCAGCCATGCGGGAAAATTCTTCGATTCATCGCTGGTTGCGATCTGCAAGGCGGCGACCGGCGCACTCGCGGCAGCCAGCACGGCGAACGCATCGGCTTTCGCATCCAGCGCATTGACCGTGGCCGAGCCCGACCAGTGCCGTCCGAGGCCCGCCGACGAAGCGATGCCGCGGCGAAGCCCCGCGGCGGCCATGAACTGATCCTGCGGGCCGTCGCCTCTGAAGATCTGCCCGACCTCGAACAGCGCGACATCGGCAAAGCCCCGGTCGGCGTTGGCCTGTGCGATCGCGACGAGACCCGGCAACAGGCTCGGCCGCATGTCTGAAAGATCGGACGCGATGGGATTAGCCAGCGCCAGCTCGCTTGAGCCGCCACCGAACAGTTCAGCCTGCGTCCTTGCGATGAACGACCAGTTGACGGCCTCGACCATGCCGCGCGCCGCCAGCGCGCGCCGTGCCTTGCGCGTACGCGACTGGATCGGCGTCAGCACGGGTTTGCGCGGGGCCTCGCCGCGATCGAACGGCGTCATCGGCACCTTGTCGACACCGACGATGCGCACGATCTCCTCGACGAGGTCGGCCTTGCCCTGAACGTCGGTACGCCAGGTGGGAACGGCGACCTTCACCACCGGACCGCTGCCGGCCACCATGAAACCCAGATGGCCGAGAATGCGCCGCACTTCCACCAGGGACACGTCGATGGCCGCGAGCCGCTTGATCTCGCTCAAGGGGAAATCGATCACCCTGTCTTCGGGCAGCGCCTGCCCGGCAACGACATTCTCCGACGGCGTGCCGCCGCAAAGCTTCATGACGAGTTGCGTCGCCATCTCAAGCCCCGGCACCATGAAAGCGGGATCGACCCCGCGCTCAAAACGATAGCGCGCGTCGGAATTGATGCCGAGCCTGCGGCCGGTCTGCGCGATGTTGATCTCGCTCCACAGCGCCGATTCGATCAGCACGTCGGTGGTGGTCTCGTCGCAGCCAGTTTCCTCGCCGCCCATGATGCCGGCAAGCGATTCGACGCCCTTGTCGTCAGCGATGACGCAGACATTCGGATCGAGCGTATAAATGCGGCCGTCGAGCGCCTTAAGCGTCTCACCGTCGCGGGCACGGCGTATCGTGAGATCGCCATGCACCTTCTTCGCGTCGAACACATGCATCGGACGGGCGCGGTCGTAGGTCATGAAGTTGGTGATGTCGACCAGCGCATTGATCGGACGCAGGCCGATCGAAGTCAGGCGCTTTTGCAGCCACTCCGGCGACGGACCGTTCTTCACCCCGCGCACCATTCTCAGCGCGAAGCCGGGGCAGAGCGAAGCGTCTTCCACGGTGACCTTCACCGGACAGGGGAATTCACCGATGACCGGCTTGATGGTCGGATCCTTGAAGCGGCCCATGTCGGCGGCCGACAGGTCGCGCGCGATGCCGTGCACGCCGGTGCAGTCCTGCCGGTTCGGCGTCAGGTTGATCTCGATCAAGGGATCGCCGAGCCCGGCCCATTCGGCATAGCCGACGCCGACCGGCGCGTCGGCGGGCAGTTCGATGATGCCGTCGTGATCGTCCGAGATTTCAAGCTCGGCCGCCGAGCACAGCATGCCGCGGCTCTCGACGCCGCGGATGGTGCCGACACTGAGCGTGATGTTTTTTCCGGGAATATGGGTGCCGGGCGGCGCGAACACGCTGATGAGACCGTCGCGCGCGTTCGGCGCGCCACACACCACCTGAATGTAAGCCGGCTCACCCTTGTCGCTGGTCTCGCCGGTATCGACCATGCACACCCTGAGACGATCGGCGTTGGGATGCTGCACGGCGGAGACCACGCGCGCGATGGTGAAGGGCGCGAACGTCTTCGATTTGTCTTCGATATGCTCGACCTCGAGCCCGATCATGGTGAGCTTGTCGGCGAGTTTTTCCAGCGGCTCGTCGGTGTCGAGATGATCCTTCAGCCAGGAGAGGGTGAATTTCATGATCTAATCCCGACTCATTCTGAGAAAAACATTCATGTCAGCCACGCTCTTCAATCCTAGCTCGGCCCGGAGACTTGCGCGAAGAGCGTTCAAAAGCTCGTCCGCTGACGATGTCCTTTTCTCCGCGAGTTCTCTGCTAAACTTCCGCGCAAGCTCAACTTCTTTTTCCGTTCCCAACAGCATGATACTAGCAACCGCATCCTCAAGACCATCGTACAGAGAATTTCTCTTGTCTCTAGAGGAAGGCGAGCGATCTACGACCGATGCTTTTTCGATCTTTCGCCAACAATCAATAAGATGTTGAACCCGCAAATCGGCCAGTTTTCTTTCGTACTCGCGTTGTTTCGTCATCGCATGATTTGCGAATGCGACGACCAACCCGCCAACGATCGATGCGATCAGCGACAGAACGACCGAGTTCACGTCCATTAGGGCGTGCCTTTGGTAGCAGCTTCTTTGTTCCCTCCCCCCTTGTGGGGGAGGGTCAGGGAGGGGGGTAAGCCGCTCGCACCAGACGAAGCTGCAAGGCGGATCGCTTCTACGGCACCCTCCAGGTTCGACATGACATCCTGATTGCCGAATCGCACGACGCGAAAGCCTTCAGCAACGAAGAACGCATCACGCCTCTCGTCAGCCTTTTGTTGCGCATCGAAATCATGCGACTGACCGTCGAGCTCCACGATCAACCGCGCCGACATGCAGGCGAAATCGGCAATGTAATTCCCCAACGGTACTTGTCTGCGAAATCCGAGCCCGTCGATCCGATTGGCTTTCAGATAGCGCCACAACAGTGTCTCGGCAGGCGTCATCGTCCGGCGCAATTGCTTTGCGCGGCTGCGTTGAAGCGTACTGACTGCGGCATGCGGCATTCTGCTTTACCCCCCTCCCTGACCCTCCCCCACAAGGGGGGAGGGAACAGGAGGCAAGCGCACGCACGCGTAAGCAACAATCACGAACTCAATCCCCCCGCCAGCGTCGGGATTTCGAGCGGCTTGAAGCCGTAATGCGTGAGCCAGCGGACGTCGCCCTCGAACAGCTGCCGCAGATCGGCGATGCCGTATTTCAGCATGGCGATGCGGTCGATGCCCATGCCCCAGGCGAAGCCCTGATAGACCTCGGGGTCGATGCCGCACAGCTTCAGCACGTTCGGATGCACCATGCCGCAGCCGAGGATCTCCAGCCAGTCCTCGCCCTCGCCGAAGCGAATCTCGTTTTTGTCGCGGCGACACTGGATATCGACTTCCAGCGACGGCTCGGTGAACGGGAAGAACGACGGGCGGAAACGCATGTTGACGTTGTCAACCTCGAAGAACGCCTTGCAGAACTCGTGCAGGATCCATTTGAGGTGGCCGAGATGCGACGACTTGTCGATCACCAGGCCCTCGACCTGATGAAACATCGGCGTGTGGGTCTGATCCGAATCGCTGCGATAGGTGCGGCCGGGACAGATGACGCGGATCGGCGGCTGTTGGCTCAGCATGGTGCGCACCTGCACCGGCGAGGTGTGGGTGCGGAGCAGGAGGCGCGAGCCATCGTCTTTTGGATTGAAGTAGAAGGTGTCGTGCATCTCCCGCGCCGGATGGCCCTCCGGGAAATTCAGCCGCGTGAAATTGTAGTCATCGGTCTCGATATCGGGGCCTTCGGCGACCGCGAAACCCATGTCGGCGAAGATCGTGGTGACCTCGTCCCACACCTGGCTCAGCGGATGGATGCGGCCGGCTTCCGCGGGCGTCTCCCGCAAGGGGAGCGTGACGTCGATGGTTTCCGACGCAAGGCGCGCATCGAGCGCGAGAGCCTTCAGCACCTCGCGGCGCGCGGCCAGCGCCCGCGTCACCGTATCCTTGGCGAGGTTGATCTTCGCGCCTTCGGTCTTGCGCTCGTCCGGGGACATCTTACCGAGAGTCGAGAGCAGCGCCGAGATCGAGCCTTTCTTGCCGAGCGCCGCGACGCGCACCGCCTCCAGGGCGGCCTCGTCGGAGGCGTTCGCGATGTCGGCAAGGATTTTGGATTGAAGAGCGTCGAGATCGGACATGAAGCGCCACCACCTGCACAACGTCATGCCCCGACCTGATCCGGGCATCCACGTCTTGCGGCGCATCCACGATCAATCGACGTGGATGGCCGGGACAAGCCCGGCCCATGACGGCGTTAGCGATCGATGCCGGGCAATAACGATCAGGCCGCGAGCGCGGCCTTGGCCTTCTCGGCGATCGCCTGAAACGCGGCGGGCTCGTTGATGGCGAGGTCCGACAGCACCTTGCGGTCGACCATGATGCCAGACTTCGACAGCCCGTCGATGAAACGGCTGTAGGTCATGCCGAACGGCCGAACAGCGGCGTTGAGACGCTGGATCCACAGCGCGCGGAAGGTGCGCTTCTTGCGCTTGCGATCGCGGAAGGCGTACTGGCCGGCCTTGTCGGCGGCGGCCTTGGCGGCGCGGATGGTGTTCTTCCGGCGGCCGGAAAACCCCTTGGTGACCTTGTAGACTTTCTTGTGCTTGGCGTGAGCCGTCACACCGCGCTTGACGCGAGCCATGACTGAACTCCTCTCAAAATCAACGGGTTAAATACGGGATACCGCATTGAGGCGGCGAACGGACGTCAGGCGTTGGGCAAGAAGTATTTCTTGATGTTGTCGCCGTCGGTCTTGAATAGAACGCGGGTGCCGCGGAGCTGACGAATCTGCTTCTTGGTCCGCTTGATCATGCCATGGCGCTTGCCGCGCTGGGCATGCTTGACCTTCCCGGTGGCCGTGATCTTGAAGCGCTTTTTCGCGCCCGATTTGGTCTTCAGCTTGGGCATTTGACTCTCCTGTCGCCACGACGAAATCCGCCCCGAGGGCGGCCCGCTGGCTGAAAATACTCGTTATTGAGCATGATCTTACCCGAAACGGTTTTCACCTTTCGGAACCATGCTTCAGAGCGTTGAAAGTGCCCGGCGTTTCCCGAAAGGAATCCCGGCACGATCGTCGCCACGGCAGCCCTTGAATCAGCCGGGCGGCGAAGACTGGGCTTATGGCAGAGGTTTTGCCGATTGGCAACGACTTAGAGTATGATCCCGATCCGAAGGGCCGCGCCAGCGCAAAGTGGAAACCGGTTTTCGGATAAGATCATGCTCTAGAAATGGTTGTCTGGTCGCATTTTCTTGCGGCGAACCGGTATCCACTTCGCCGGAAAATGCTCTAGAGCATCGGACCCGAAAGTGGGAACCGGTTTCGGGATAAATCCGATGCTCAATC
>JAANMW010001948.1_pt1 | contig 19840 bp, 15 predicted proteins | sample 7279671 | NCBI WGS metagenome assembly JAANMW01 (sample SAMN14094541, study PRJNA606508) | bioreactor metagenome | isolation source: A lab-scale SPAN reactor treating ammonium-rich wastewater day 247 | place: Ireland: Galway | collected 2017-09-19
ATTTTGTGTGGTTGATCATTGTCCTGTCCTCAGAATGCTGGTGGCTGGTATTGATAAACCGTCATTCTACTGCTTCCTCTTATATTCTGCAACGACTCTTTTGTATTATTCCTCCCGCTTTTTTAGTTCCACCAAGCACCAACCCATCGGCGCTGCGGGTTGGTCTTTCACTGCCACGGCCCGCCGGCTCTTGGGAAAAACATCCCCGCGCTGGCGGCGGAAACGGGCCGGGCTGAGCCGCTTATTCCCCAGCAGCTCTTCCCAGGCGCGTTTGTCCGCCTGCAAAGGCTTGCCGATGGTTTTGCTGGGCCAGCCGCCGCCCCAGCCGATTTGCAGCAGGAAGGAGTTCTTGCCCAACTTGCCCTGTTCGAGCACATTGAGCAGGCGTTGGTAGAAGGTGGCAACGTTGGTGTAGTTCCGGGCCCGATACCAGGCGATTTCCTCAGCAACAATTTCACGACCATAGTGCTGGGCAATGGCTGGTAGTTCCTCCAGCCATTGCCAGCGATTCCCAAAGCGCAATTCACGTTCGGCCATATCGCCGTGCAGAAAATCGTCCAGGATGATGGTTGTTTTGAAGACCGTATCGTTACGCACCGCTTCCAATTCAATCGGGGCCCCTGTTTTTTCGCTGCCGGTGAAGACCTGGGCATTGATGATCTGTAGACGGTCGGCGTTTTGACTGGCGCTGTCCGCCACCTGCATGGCCCGCAGCAAATCATAGTTGGGATTTTTGCCGAAAATCTCGCGCTCCAATCCCTGCCCAGCCCAACTGCGGCTGCCGCGCAAGTCGTTTACATCCAGCCGCATGCCCCGCGCCTGGAACCCATGCCAGGCCAGGATGGTTCGTAGCGCCCCTTTCAGGCTGCTGCCGGGAATGTAGGGCTTGTCAAACGCATCCTTATATTGCACCCTGAGTACGGCGCCATAGCCTTGCGAGCGCGGCTGGCCAGGCAGCACGTAACGAAAGAAACCGCTGTCCCGACGAAAATCCTTCGATTCCAGCAACTCTGCCGCCGGCCGTCCCAGGATGCGCTCGTCAAAACTGCCATCCGGGCGCTGCAAATGCGCCAGAAAGGCATCGGCGTTCAGCACCCAGGTCTGGCCCTGGTGCGTCACATAGTCAAAATCCCGCCGCAATTCCTGCCCATTGCCGATGTGCAACGGCGTTAGCGTGGTGATAGTGACATCAAGTATTGTTTTGAGGGTCATGATGCCTCCTCCCCTTCCAACATCGTTTTGTGCAATGTGAGATTGACGCTGAAGCCATAGCCATTGCGGTAGATAGGATGATCAACCTGCGGCGGCGGAGTCTTTTGGCTTTCCCCGGTTTTCTCCTGGGGATTGACATCGACCAGCGCACCCAGCGCCTGGTCACTGTGCTGGATGACAGAGCCTTCGGCCAACATGCGCAGTCGCAAGCGAATGAGCGGTTCGTCGCCCGCGCGATTGGCCCAGCCGCCCACTGTCACCAGTTCATAGCTTGTCCCCGGCGCTTTTAGATAGCTTACCTGTGCAGACGTTGGCGCCAGGCGACTGAGCAAGACCTGGTGCGCTCCGCCGCCGGTCGGGAGTCCGGGCCATGTCGATTTTGGATCCAGCTTGAATGCGCCATGCCCGCGCGAGCGCAGCCCGCCCACGCCGCCATCGGCCAGCAGATGCAGGGCATCCTCGACAGCAGCCACCCATTTGTCCGCGCCCCTTGCGACGCACCACAACCCGCAATTTCGAGCAAAGTGCGTGCGCCCGATGTGAAACAGGGCGCTGCTTTCACGGATGCGATCGATAGTCACCCGCGGCGCCTGATCGATGCGCCAGCAGGTGAGTTCGCTCGTGGCTGGCTTGTCCAGGGCGACTGCAATATGGGCGCGCTCAGCATCCGTCACCCATACGGCGTCGCCCTGAACGAACGACGCGCTTTGCCAAAGTGCATCGAAATCTGCGACGGAAATGCCCTGGATCAACTGCTTGAAGATAGCTTCCGACACCCACCGCACTTTCTTGAAGCGTTTGCCGCTTGATCTCCCAGAGAAGCATTTGTTTTTCACTTCCTCTTTCGGCGGGAGGGGCAGCAGAGGTTTGGGGAAAAAGCGCACGTCGCCGGCATAGGGCATGGCCGAGGTCAGCAGCAGGGGCGGGGCAACGGCAAAATCCAAGGCCAGCCTGTCAACCCAGTCCGCATACTGCTTCATTTCCAGCCAGGTGACCACCAGGGCCGAGAACAGCGTGTCACTGGGCAGATACGAGAGCGTTTCTTCCAGGCCCACGCCTGCCTCGCCCACATGCAGCGGCGCTGTCATGGTCAGGCGAAAGGCTTGCGTAGCCATCTATGACCCTCCGTTGACATTGACCGGCAGATTCGCCTCGATCCATGCGCCCAGGCCCGTGTCCGCAATCACTTCGCCGAGATTGGCATAGGTTTTATTGGCCGGATTGGGGCTGCTATACGTGGCCGCGGGTTTGCAGGTGACGGTCAGATTCTTGAAGGCCACGCGCCCACTGCCGCGGCTGCCATGCCCACCCAGATAGTCATCCTCGACCATCATCAAGGCCGTGATCACATCCAGGAAGCGTTTACGGTCGGCGGCATTGTAGACGTTGAACACGATCTGCATACCCTTGAACACCGCCCCGGCAGGCACGCGTTCGATCTGGCGGGGCACAGCGGCGCTGGTGATGCGATCGATGGTTGCTTCCCACTTCACCTCGCTGAATGGTAGATCGGTTTTGGCATTGGCCAGGCTTCCTTGCTCAAGGGGCACGTCGCGTACCACGATACGGGTGGGGAAAGAGGCTTCCTTGTCGCCGGGCACGCCGTAGATCTGGCAGACTGGACATCGATCATAATCCGATTTTTTCTCACAGACATGGATGCTCACACCCTTGCCGATCGACATATTCTGCGGCGAGTTCTTCAGCTTTTCCCACAGCGATCGCATCTTGCCCTTGATGCTGGAGCCGGGGATGTAGGGGGCTTGATCGACCGGGTTGCGGATGACGGGCAGATCAACGCCGCCGATAGCCAGCGCGCCGGGACTGCCGCCGATGTGCAGGCCGGTCAGCGCCTCGATATCGCCGTCGAGGATGATACGTCCGTGCAATTGAATACGATTTGACATGAGTTTATCTCCTTAAATGCTGTTGCAGAGGGTTGAGTCGTGTACGGCCCAGGCTAATTGCCGCCTGCGGCCTTGTGGTAGGCCAGGATCGCCTCGAAGAAGTCGACGAAGCGGGAGAAGTAGAGCTGGCGTTGGTCTTTAGGGGCGGTTTGAATCTGTTCCAGACATGGCATTAACGCTGAACTTAATACCTCTACACCTTTTCCACGTTCCCTTGCTGCCTGATACGCCAACTTTGGTTGAAGTAAAATCACTTGCCGATACGAGGATGATGGCGCACTATTCCAGTTCATCTCGATCCGGCGTACTTCCCCAAAAATGTTACGAATCTGGCTGGTAGTCAACTGGCGTGAAATGGATTCCCCCAACGATTTCGCAGACGAAATGAGTACATCAACATTGCCGTCAGCTATTATCTGTTGGGCTTGTGAGACATTGATACTCATCATGATAACTCCTTTGTGAGAAAAGCGTGGATTTGCTAGGTTATGCGACTAATGTGTTGTTTGGTGATTTTAGGTCTTCCAAGAAACCTCTTGATTGGTAGGTTTACATTCCATATTTCAGCACCGAATTCAGTTGCTTGCTTAACAACTTCGTCAGGATAAACGCCATCATAAATGACTAGAACTGGACGAATGGTGGCAGTCTTCGAACGCTTTTTCGCAACTGAGTTTTCCTCTTCATCTATCAACTGCCAGGCTTCGCGTAGCTGGACAACTTCTCCTGTCTTTAATCGCTTATCGTTTGTTGTCGGCAGGCGAAATTTACATTCAACTACGTAGAAATCGGTGTGGAACTCATTTCGTTTCCTTGATGCAAATACATCAACCTCGGAGTCACCAAGATAATTCGGACGATAAGAGTGTTCTATTTGACAACCCATTTCGTTTCGGAAATAGTCACCGACGAGTCTCTCAAAGCTCAATCCAAGTAAAGCACTCTCTAGCTCGGAATATTTTTCGATTAGAGCACGATCCTCTAATACTTCAGTGATATAACTATCACCAGTTAGATCTTCCATAGCTTGAATAAATGCTGACTTGGTTTTTGTAATGGGCCGAATGAATCCCTCGATAAACGCACGTTTGCTTGCATAGTCGCCTTCTGATTTAATCAAGTATCTTGCCGCAAAAACGGCCTGAATCCAACGATTTGAGAATTCAAATCCAAGAGCATTATGAGAAATGAATTCCATCTGCTCCAGCCATTCAAGATTGTCGTCACCAAGACTCGCTATTTGACTAGCTGTCAATGGCGCCATACCGACCATGTTATCCAGTGCAACCTTCTCGGTAACACGGATTCTGTCCTCCAATATGCGGTCAATATGCTCGGAATCTTCGGTCTTTCGCTGACGAAAAACCAGTTTGTTGAGCAATACTGATATTAGGCGAGATTGAGACAAACGATCTATATTATTGCTGGAATTCCAGTAATTGATGCATTCCTTGACAAAAAATGGCGTGGCAAGAAAATCTAGAAGATCGGGCTCATGCTCCAAAAGTTTTAATAACAACGCAGAATCACTGATTGCTTTCGCCGATAAGACCTCATTGACAAGGCTTTGTGGCAAATCGTGCAGTTGATAAACCCGCACACGACTACTGTCAAAATGCCTGACGGCGAACGATCTACCAGCCATAAGAGTCGTGGCGAGCCTGTGCTTTTTGTTAAATCTCTGTACCGCTTGTAGATTTTCGTTCAGGCTAAAACGGTTAACCTCATCTAAATCATCAACAAGAAACACAAATCTTGGTCCGCTTCGGACGAAGTCGAAGAATTTCCCTTGCAAACCAAAACCATTCAACTCATCGCGGATGATTTTCTCGATTGGCAGCTCACCATCCTCGGTCAGAAGACTACTGGAATTGAACTTTCGCAATCGAACGAGAATTGGAACAGTGCTTCTCGGAACGAAATCTTCGGGCAAAGAACCTTGTTGATCTATCACAAGGTCTATTTCAGCGGCCAAATAAGACATGAGTTTTGCATGCAAACGATCCACCAAATAGCTCTTTCCTGACCCTGGCCTACCAGATACCAAAACTCGCTTCCCGTTTCCTTCTTCTATCTCCTCAAGCAGCCTTTCTTCTGCGCGATATTCACGGCCGTCATTATTCACCACCAATGGGAATGGTGATGCGTCTTCAGCTGCCAAAGCAGAATCGTAGAAGGATACTTCTTTGAATCGATACCAATCAAACATTATCGTTGCTCCGATTTCCTCGTCAGTAGTTCCGCCCAGCGGGCGGAAAGGCCGATGGTTTGAATCTCATCACGCAGAATACTTTCGATCAGTTCATCAACCTCCTTTTTTAAGGTGCCATCTCTGGTCCGGTCGGCAGCCCGCGATAGGGAATACAGCATATGCCACTGCCAGGGGCCGAGATAGAGTGTTTTGTTGGCATGCACGTAGCGTGGGTCAATGCCCTGCCCCTTCTTTTCACCACTTTCCTGCTTTTTCCATTCTCGCCATTCTGCGTCCAACTGGCGCAAAGCCATCAGGAAGCTGCTCGGCAGCTTTCCATCAATGTTATCCCCACGTTTGACCCAGCGGCGCAAGTCCTCCACCCTCTGCGCCACACCGTCGTAAACGTCTCCCCAGGCCAGCGGCTCGCCCAAAATGGCTATCGAATCTTTCTCCGGCTCGCGCCAATGCTTGGCCAGATGCTCGGCGCGGCCTGCATCGCGGGCTGCTTGATACAGCGGGTACTTCTCGCCCAAAGCAATGCTGATGCCGGCGCTGATCGTACAACAGGGATTGCCGCAGGCGAATTGAACGAAATCGTTGCGGATGTCGGCTGCCAGCCCCGGCAAATCTGACCAGCCCCCCACCACGAACAGATCGTCCCCGCCCGCATACATCAGATAAATACGGGGCCGGCGTCTTCCAGTTTCATCCCGATTATACCTCCGCGCCAGCAAAGGCACATGCCCTTCGAAATAGAGCCGCATCAGACCGCTCAACCCCACCACGCGGCTCAGGTTTGTAGCGGGTATGCCGTGCTGGAAAATGTCGCCCAGATTATCCACATCCATGCGCAACACGCCCCACCGTTTGATACCATCGCTCTCGAATTCGTCAAATGTGGCGATCTCTTTCTCGCTATCATCTTTGAAGGGCACACACTGCGCCAGGGGCCGGAACCCCCATACCGCGCGCTCGTCGCCCGGCCAGCCTGGAAAATTTCGGATATCAGGATCGTCCTCCCAGTAGTAGATGCGCACCAGCTCCGACCCCACGTTCTTCCAGGCCTTGGTCTCCGTGTCCCTGGCAGCACGTAAAAGCTGTACATCGTAGCCAAACTGCTTCAAACCCTCCTGCCAATCTGCGACATCCGCCGCCACTGTTGCTTCCACCTCGCTCAGCGCCAGGAAAGACGCTTTCGGCAGCTCATTACCCAACTCCTCGAACGTAACGCACAACCCGCACTTGCGGCGAGAACTGCCTTCGATGGTTTTGGCTTTTTCGCCTTTGCCGATAATACGGCTGCAAATCCCGCATACGCGATAGGGGTCGCCAGTGTCGCCAATGGGCGAGCCAATGGCGCCTGCCAGTTCGCTGTCATCCAGTTCAACAAAACGGCGAGATTTCTTCCGGCCCAGACGCTTGCTCACAGCATCCCAGGCGCTACCCACATTTTGCTGCAACTGTGCATCCGTCAGCAACGTGTGGGCGATGGCCACATTTAAATCACCCCCATGCATGACGAGGAGCTTGCGGCTGATCATTTTTTGCAGATCGGTCAATCGTTCTTCGTAGCTCGGCGGCGCCAACAAATAGAAGTTGCCGCCGCCCACATAAAGTAAATTCGCTATGGGCAAATCGAGTTCTTTTAACACAAACAGGGCGATAACCTCCCCCAGCAATTGCAGATAAAAACTGCGTCCGCGCAGGGTCTTGGCCGCGCCGCTGCTGCTGAACGAAAACAGCCAGTCCTGCACGCCCGATATATCCCCGCCCACCAGCAAGGCCCGGCCATCGGCATCGCTCTCGGCATCCAACATGCACACCGCCAGCGCCGCGCTGACTCGGGCGAAATCGAACAACGACACGTCATCAGCTCCCACAAGCCGTGCGGGGACGGCCCAGGCATGCCGTTGCAGCACGGCGTGCAAACCGGCTTCATAGACGACAGGCCTGTCCTTGGCCGCATCCAATCTCGCCAATTCGACTTCGCAGTCCCGCCAAAGCGCCTGGTATGCGACTGGCAAATCAGTCGGTTCCGTTTCAGTTGGGATAGCAGCATCGCTTACCAACTTATGAGGCGGATAATAGCGAGTATGTGATGATTCATAAAGATGTCCCAAGATCGACTGCAATGGCCGGTGTTCAGCATCAGTAGAACCGGTGGCTGGGAGTGCAAGCAATTCCGCCCTATCAAGAATGGCCAGATCGCTCTCACTTCTAATTGCCAAAATCGTTTGATTTGCTCTTTCGGCGACATGGTCGAGCGAACGCTTGTATGCAGCGATAGCCAATTCGTGTTGTGTGATCATGGCATCCTCGGTGATATGGGAAAGTATGTTGTCTAGTCGATGAAGATAAATAGCCGAAATTGTCTATGAACCACATTCCGCCCGGCGCACAACCAATGCCACAAACGCGCCGGGGCGTGGCCACCAGAGCCGCCAGAGCTAACCTATCATGATCATAGCAGAAAACGCCGAATCATTGCAGTGGCTGTGAAAATAGCTGTTACACACCCCCCCACTCCTGCCCGCGGCCCTCTCCCGCGCCCATTCGCCCGATGCTGACCCCGTGTCAGCGCCAGCATGGCTACATTTGCGGAATAATTTTCGTTGTAGGCCGGAGAGAAAAGACATGCTGCTCCTGGCAACCAACGGAAAGAAAAGGGGGAGAAGGCTCCTCGGCCCCACCCTGGCGAGATGGCGGCGCCAAAGCCGATAGATAGCCGCAGCGCCTCCACATCCAACCGGTAACGCTGCATTGTGGGCCAGCATACCATACCGCTACAACCCCTGTCAATACCTCCAAAAATAACAACTCACACCCATCCACACCCCCCCCGCCTATCTGCTAACCGCTAAACTGCACCGCCCCGTACGGGCAAGCATCGCGGCACAACAGGCACAGCCGGCAGGCCACCGTATCGATGAACGGGGGGTCTTCCCGGTCGATGCGCGTCATCGCCATGTAGCGGCAGGCCTTCTGCGCCGCGCAGCGCCGACAGAGCTGACACAGGGACGCGTCGATCTGCACGATGGCAGGGGGGGCAGCGTCAGAGTCGGACATGGCGCTGGCGTGCGGGGAGGTGGTTGGGTGGGTTGGTTGGGTGGTTGGTGGGTTGGTTGGTGGGTTGGTTGGTGGGGGGGTTAGGGGATCAGGGTGTTGATCTCGCGGCGCAGGTTGGCGACGGCGGCAGTGAGATCGTGCAATTGCCCCTGGATCTGGCGTAGTTTGTCGTGCTCGACGCGGATGAAGCGCGTGTAGGGCGCGATCGCCTCACGAATCTCCTGGCTGGAATGCTCCAACTCCCGCTCGAACTGCGCGGTCATGGCCGCGGACAGGCGCTGGCGCAAGTCCTCGATCTTCGCATCCAACTCCTGCTTGGCGCGGCGCCGGCGGGCAGGCAGGATGAACAGCCCGGCAATGGCCACACTGCCCGCCGCCAGGATCCCCAACGGATCCAGGGCGCGGGTCAGCAGATGCAGCAACACCGCGCCCAGGCCAATCGCCCCCACCTCCACCGCGCCCATCGCCGCCAGCGCGGTCTGCACCGATTCGCTGAGCTTGCGCGCCTCCGCGCCCTTGTCATACGCGGCCACGATCTCACGGGCCGTGCGCCCCACCGACTGCAACAGCTTCTGGCGATTGAACTCGAAAGCCCCGCCGATCTCGCCCAGGATGCGGTCGCTGTGCGCCGCGGCCCGGCGGTTGAGATAGCCGGTGACCTCTTGCCACTGCCGGTAATTCCGCTCCACCAACCAATCGATCAGGCTGCTCACCTCCTGCTCGATCCGCTCGTGCGTATCCCCCACCACCTCGCGCTCGAACTCGGCGCGCAGCCGGGCCGCGTTGATCAGATCGAAGAAACGGCCCATGCGCAGCGTGTCTTCGAAAAAGCGGTCGCCCCGCGCCCGCACATCATGCAGGATATTCTCGATCTGGCTGAGGCGGAAGCGGAAATCATGCCGCATATCCACGGCATAGGCATCGATCTGCTCATCCACCGCGGCCAGAGTGGCAAAATCCTCTTGCAACAGGCCCAGCCGCTGCTGCGCCGCGCTGCCATAGGCCAGTTGCAGGCGCTCGGCCACACCCAGCGGGCTTTCCAGCTTCAGGCGCAGCCGCTCCTGCTGATCCAGACTATCGCGGATGAAGCGCTCCAGTTCGAGGAAGCGGGAACGGGCCAGCAGATCCTCCTGCTCTGGCCCTGACGCTGCCCGTTGCGCCCGCTGCGCCAGCCGCACCGACACAGGAAAGAGGCGGGGCACCGCGCCCAACACCGCGGTAGACTGATTGCGCACAAAATCCATCACCTGATTCAACGCCGCCTCATCCTCCAGGATATCGATTTTATTCACCACTACCACCACCTTTTTGCCCCAATCGCGCACCAACGAGAGAAAGATACGCTCGCTCTCGCTGAAGGGCCGGTCGGCCGAAGTGACGAAAAGCACCAGATCGGAACGGGGCACAAAAGCCTCGGTGATCTGCTGGTGGCGGGGGATGATGGCGTTGGTGCCCGGCGTATCGACGATATTCACTTCCTGCAGCCACGCCACCGGATAGCGCACCCGCAACAGGAAAGGCTCCAACTGCTCGGCCAGGGGCTGAGGCCCGTAGGTGATGATGTGGATCTGGCTGGTGGTGGGCGTGACGCCCTCATCCAGAAAGCGATTGCCCAGCAGGGCGTTGATGAAGGCCGATTTGCCACTGTTGAACTCGCCCACCACCACCAGCAGGAAGAACTCGTCCAGTTGGCGGCGGGCTTTGGCCAGCAATTCCAGGTCGGAAAGGGGCGCTTCCAGCCGGGCGGCGATGGTTTCCAGCGTCGAGAACAGATCGCGTTCTCTTTGCAAGATGGCGTGCTGTTGCGGCGTCAGGATCTGTTGCATAGGATGGCATGCAGAGGGCGGGGCGCGTTTTTATGAAATCAGATCTTCCAGCAGTTTTGTGCCATCTTCTGCCAGATACTGCATCATCTGCAAGAACGCTTCGGGGGTGAGATGCGGGCGCGCGGGGTGGCCCGATTGGCCGGGGTGGGCCTGCGTCCAGGCTTGCAGCGCCGGCAGATACTCGAAACGGGAGGCCAGATCCGCGGGATAACGCTGCGGATCGGTGCCGATCCAGGTGACTTCGCCCCGCTGGCCCGCGATCTCCTTCCAGGCCGTGGCCCCCGGCGTGTCGGGCGTGAGGCTGAAGTTGGCCAGCAACGAGAGCAGCACCGGCAGGCCCTCTGGCAGGTACGCGGCCATGCGCGCCAGATAGTGCAGGCTATCATCCGCCTGGAAGGGCAGCCACAGGGGCAGCAGGTGCGAACGCAAGGCCGCGGTGGGGTTGAGCTGGCTGAAACACTCGATCAGCACCCCCTGCGGCGTGCGTTCGTGCAGCCGCGCCTCCCACAGATACGCGGTGTAGGCCAGGGCGCTGAAATCCTCCGGATGCACACCGTTCAGGGCATGGAACTGGTAGCCCGCGTCCTGCGCGAACTGGCGCACCGCCTGCCGGAAAGCGGGCAGGCTGCCCCATTCCGATTCCGGGGCCTGGGTCAGGGGGAACCCCTCCAGCCGCCAGCCCTGGCGGTGCGCACTCCCCTGACTCTGCAACCAGGCGTCGATCTCCTCATTGCCCAGCCGGTAATCCTCGGCGTCGTAGCCGCCCAATCCCCCCACCTGAAAGAAGACCTGCGCCGCGATCTGATACTGTTCCCAGACGAAATCGCAGTTGACGAAGAAAAGGCGTCCGCCCGGCGCCAGGTGGGCGTGGATGAAGGCGCGGTAGGCTTCCGGCAGATCCAGCAGCTTCAGGCGCACGTGATTCACCTCTTCCACCAGGAACCGGTCGTGCAGGGGATCGTAATGGTTCACGGCCACCAGATCGGGATTGCGGCGCACGATCGGCTCGATCAGCGCGCTGCCGTGGGCCTGATAGGTGGCGATATCGTCGGCGGCGGTGGGATCGTGGAAGCTGAGCACGAAATGCGCGGGCAGATAGGGGATATTCAGCAGCGCTGCCAGGTACGCGGCCCCGCCATTGGCCGCGCCCACGATCATGGCCGGGTAGCCCACGCCATTTTGCACGCGGTTGTAGGCGCTCAGCGCCTGTCGGGCCAGCCCTTCGCTGCTGATGTAGCGCGCCAGCGCCGGGTCCAGCGCCTCTTGGCGTACAGCCCGCTGCACCAGGCGGCGGATCAGGCCACGCGGTAGCCGCGCGGCTGCGCGCGCCCATTGCGCCTGCCGGGGCGTGCTCGGCTGCGGTTGGTACCAGGCATCGGCCAGGGCCGCGGCGACCGCGTGCAGCGTGGCGGCGGAACTGGATTCGGGGGCTTCGCGGATACGTGCGTAAGGCATGGGGGCATCCCTTAACTCAGGAGGGAGTGTGGTATCGGTTATCGTCCATCAAACCAGAGCGGATTGAGCGGTTGCAGGGCATTATAGCACCACTTGCGCGCAGGACAACAGCATCCCGCAGGGCTACAGCTCCTCCAGCGCCGCGGCGATGGCATGATCCAGCAGATCCAGGCCCTCGTCCAGCAGCTCGCGGGGGATATTCAGCGGCGGCACCAGGCGCAGGCTATTCGTGCCGCAGCCCAATGTCAGCAGGCCGGCAGCAAAGGCTTTGTCTACGATGAGGTCGCGCAGGCCCGGATGCGGCGTCTTGCTCTCCCGATCCACAACCAGCTCCACCCCCACCATCAAGCCCTTGCCCCGCACCTCCCCGATCTGCGGGTAGCGATCCATGAACGCGCGCAGCCGCGCCATCACATACTCGCCGCTGCTGGCTGCCATCTCGACCATGCCCTCTTCCAGCAGATCGAGCGTGGCCAGGGCCGCGGCGCAGGAGACGGGGTTGCCGCCAAAGGTGCTGGCGTGGGCGCCGGGGGGCCAGCGCATGATGTCGCCGCGGGCGATGATCGCGCCCAACGGCATGCCGCTGGCAATGCCCTTGGCCAGGCAGAGGATGTCCGGCTCGATTCCCCAATGCTGGCAGGCGAACAGTTTGCCGGTGCGGCCCATGCCTGTCTGCACCTCATCCAGCACGAGGAGGATGCCGTGGCGGTCGCACAGCGCCCGCAGCCCGGCCAGGAAGCCATCCGGGGGCACGATGTAGCCCCCCTCGCCCTGGATCGGCTCGATGATCACCGCGGCCACCTCTTCCGGGGGCATGGTGGTCTTGAACAGGCGGTGCTCGATGTCATCCAGCACGGCTTCGCCCACCTCGCGGCCCGGCCAGGGGTTGCGATAGGGATTGGGGTAGATGGCGTGGGTGACGCCGGGCAGCAGGGGCGCAAATCCCTTGCGCTGGATCGCTTTCGAGGCTGTGAGGGAGAGGGCGCCATAGGTGCGGCCATGAAAAGAGCCGTGAAAGGCCAGGAAGCGGGGCCGGCCGCTGTGCCAGCGCGCCAGTTTCATCGCCGCCTCCAGCGCCTCGGCCCCAGAATTGCCGAAGAAGACCTTGGTGGGCCCGCTGATCGGCGCCAGCGCGTTCAGCCGCTCCGCCAGTTGGATCTGCGTGGGATAGTAAAAATCGGTGCCCGACATGTGCAGGAACTGCTCCGCCTGATCCTTGATCGCCTGCACCACTCGCGGGTGCGAGTGCCCGGTGTTGGTGACGGCGATGCCGGTGGTGAAGTCGATGTAGCGGTTGCCATCGACATCCCACACCTCCGCCCCCCGCCCGCGCCCCATCACAAAGGGATAGCTGCGCGTGTAGGAGGGCGAGATGTTTTCATTGTCGCGGCGTACATAATCGAGTGATTGAGTGAGAGAATGGGGTGGCGTTGTCATCGTCAAGATGTCCTTTTTGTGGTTTTTGAGTTGTTTTGAGGTAACAGTTCACCTAATATGTCATTGCGAGGGCGACCGCAGGTCGCATGGCGAAGCAATCTCCAAGGTGGTTCGTCTATTTTGCGGTTGTCAATCGGCGTTGGGGATTGCTTCGGGGCTATCGCCCCTCGCAATGACAAAATAAGGTGAATTGTTACGTTTAGAGATAATCTGCAACTATTTTTACTAAATATTAATAATTAAAGATTAAATAATGCGAAATAGAACAATTCTCCAATCTCCAATCTCCAATCTCCAATCTCCAATCTCCAATCTCCAATCTCCAATCTCCAATCTCCAATCTCCAATCTCCAATCTTTAATCTTCAATCTTCAATCCACAGCCGTTCGACCCACAGTCCGGGGGCATCGGTGTGGAGGGTGAAGGCGTTGGCGCCGGGGCGCAGCGCCAGGCGCCAGCGGCCAGGCTGCCCCTGATCGTAGGGCAGGATCTCCCCCGACGCGTCCGCCAGCCAGAAGGCCGGGGCGGGGCCGGGGCCGGGACGCAGGGCCAGGTTCAGGCTGCGCGGCGCGCTGCTGTGGATCAGCAGGCCGGCGCGGGCCTCGATCGGGCGGCCCTGCGGCTGCAGCAGGCCCCACTCTGGGCCGAGTTCGATGAAGGGCAAAGGCTCCGCCGCCCACGGCGCGGCGTAGACGGTGATCCGCTCATCTTCGTAGAGGGGCTGGTCAGCAGCGAAGATGGCCGCGACCAGGGCATCCGTCACCTGCCGCTCGGCCCCGCCCGGCATTTTGTAGCGGTCGATGACCACCCAGCGCACCTCCAGGAAACGGAAGAGCGTGCTGGCGAAGGCCGCGGGGTCGATCTCATGGATATCGGGCTGCAAGTGGCGCAGGTGTGAGAGCAGGGGCAGGCGGGTGGGATAGGTGCGCGGGTCATCGCGCGAGATGTAGCCGGCGGTCAGGGGCTTGCCGTGCACCGTCTGGTAGAGCAGGTAGCCGGGGCGATCCCAGTTCATGGGCAGGTTCAGCACCGCGCCTGTTTCTTGTTCCTGGGCCAGGGTCTTGTACCAGTCTGGCGTGTCGGGCGGGCTGAGGGGGTAGGGCAGGGGCGCGAACTCGAACAGGATGAGGCCGATCAGCAGGCCGGCCCAGGGCCAGACGCGGCGCGTGGCCAGCAGCCTGTACATCCCGCCCCCGGCCAGCACACCCAGGCTGAGCATGACCAGCAGATCGTAGCGGGCCACGGTGCGGGCGATCTCGATGAAGGGCAGCCGCAGCAGCAGGGCGTAGGGCAGCCGCAGAGGCTGATCCCCCAGCATCACCCGCTGGCCGCCCACGTGCAGCACCGGCCCCAGGGCGAAGAGGGCGAAAAGCAGCGCGGCCAGCACCCAAAAACGCAGCCGCAGCCCCCGGCCCTCTGGCCCGGCCCCCCTGCGCAGCCCGATCAGGGCCAGAACCAGCGGGGTGAGGCCGATGAAAAGGGTGGTCTCGGAGGGGCTGGCGGGGAAGGAGGCGCGCATCTCCGCGGCCCACGCTCCCCACAGCGGGTGCTGGCCGGAGGGGATGAAAAAGGCCAGCAAATCCGCGCTCAGGGCCTCGATCTGCCCCGGCGGCGGGCGCATGAAGTCGTAGCGCAGGCTCTCGCGCACCATCGGCGCCAGCAGCGGCGCGGTCACGGCCAGGAAAAGCAGCCCGATCAGCCCCAGCGCGGCCAGATGCGCGGGGTGCAAGGCCCGGCGCAGGCCTAGCCACAGCAGGTAGAACGCGGTGAACAGGGCCAGATAGAGCACGAAATACCAGTCGCACAGCCCGGCCAGGATCAGGAACAGCCCGGCCAGCAGCGCATCTCGCCGGCGCAGGCCCGGTTGGCCGGGGGGCAGCGCCCGCAGCAGATAAAGCAGATAGAAAGGCGTGAATTGCAGGCTGAACACCTGCATGTGCCCCAAAAGATGCGCGAAGTGGAAGGGCGAGAAGGTGAAGATCACCCCCGCGCCGAAGGCCGCGGCCCACAACGCTGGCCCAGGGCGCGCCCCAACCTGGCTGAGGACGTGCAGCGCCAGCAGCATGGCGCCATAGCCCGCGGCCACAAAACTGAAGATCACCACCCCGTTGTAGGCCCAATACAGCCCCCCTGCCAGTTGTACCGGCAGAAAGGTGAGGCCATTGAAGATGTTCAGCGTCTGGAACCACAGGGACACGCCTTGGGGATGGTAGAGCAGGGAGGTGATGTAGGGATGCGTGTGTTCCACCAGCAGCGCCTGCCGTACCCACCACAGGTTCCAGAAATTTTGCCAGCCATCGAAACTATCGCCGGGGATGGCGCGGCCCCATTCCCTGGCCAGCGGCCAGGTGAGCAGCAGCGTCAGCCCCAGATAGAGCCCCAGGGCGGTGAGATGGCGGGCGCGCGGCGTCATCCGGCCCCCGCTTACAGGCCCAAATGGGTGCAGACGGCAGCCCAGGCCGTGGCGCGGGCCGCGTCCCCGCGGGCGCGCAGGGCTTCCATCTCCGACCGGGCAGTGGCCACGAATAGGGCATCGGTGATGGCGTTGAGGTTGATCACCACATTGAGCAGCGCCGCCATCATGCCGGCGTGGGCCGAGAGCACCCCCGCGCCGCCATCGCTGATCACATTGGGATTGCCCCTGGCCAGCACCGCCGGGGCCAGTTCCAGCGTTTCCACGCACGCGGCCAGCGTTTCCAGGGGCACGCGCGCGGCCTGTTGCAGGCCCTGTTGGATGGCGGCCTGCCGCGCGGCCTGCTCCTGCGGCGTTTCCTTGGGCAACTTGTACGCGGCCATCACCCCATCGTAGGCGCTGGCGTCCCGATCCATCAGCTCGATCAACTCTTGGCGCAGGGTTTCCGCCCGCTCCAGCGCCGCGGCCATTTCCGCCGCGGCCTCGGCATACTTTTTGCGGCCCAACGTCAGCCGGCAGACCATGCTGATCAGGGCGGCGCCCTGTGCCCCGGCCAATGCAGCGGCTGTCCCGCCCCCTGGCGCTGCCTCTGGCCCGGCCACTTCCTGCAAAAATTCGTACACCCTCAGTTCGGAAAGCATAAATGACACCTTTGTCGGAGATCGAGATGCGTCCGGCGCGCCGGGCGGTTCTGCGCCGATTATAGCAGCCCCACCGCAGAATGGTATAATCCGTGGCGTGTGCGGGCGTTCAGGGAGTCGATGGATGGCAGACGATGGACGGCCACGCACCCCACGAAACGCACCCCACCAGTCTCAGGAGACAAGACGATGGCCGACGATCCCAACCGATTCTCCCCCCAGCCCGACGATCTCTCCGTCGACCCCTCCCTCACGCCCGACGCATGGCAGGAGGCCGAGGCGCTGGAAGAAGGGCTGTACGAGCCGCCCGCGGCCATCATCGATGATGAGACCCTGGCCCCGCCCGCGGCCTCGCTGCTGGACAATCCGCGCCTGCGTTTGGGCGTCATCGCCGCGATCATCCTGCTTTTGTTGTTGCTGATCCTGCGCGGCTTTGGCGTGGGCCGCGGCGGGGACCCCGGCGCCGCATCTCCCACCGGCCCCGATCTGGCCGCCACCCTGGAGGCGGAACGCACCTCCCAACCCACCTTGGCGAACGCCGCCACCCCCACCCAACCCACCACACCCACCGCCACGCCCGAACCGACCGCCACGCCCGAACCCCCCACGCCCACGCCCGTCCCCGCTCCGGCCCTGGGCCAGGGCATGACGGTGGTGGTCAGCGGCTCTGGCGAGGCGGGATTGCGTTTCCGCACCGGCCCCGGCCTGAATTACATCACCTCCGACATCCTGCCGGAGGGCGCGCGGTTGACCATCGTCGGCGGGCCAGAAGAGGCGGACGGCTTCGTCTGGTGGCGGCTGGAAACCGCGGACGGCGCCGTTGGCTGGGCTGCTGCGGACTTGCTCGCGCCCGAAGGGGGCTGATCCTGTGACTGCTGTCGATCTTGCGGCGTTACGCCAGCGCGCGGCCAGCTTGCGCCAATTGATCCAGTATCACGCCCATCGCTATCACGTGCTCGACGCCCCCGAGATCAGCGATGAGGCGTACGATTCCTTGTTCCAGGAACTGCTCGAGCTGGAAAGGGCGCATCCCGACCTGATTGCCCCCGATTCGCCCACGCTGCGCGCGGGAGCGCCCCCGGCCGCCGGCTTTGCCAGGGTGGAGCACCCCGCGCCCATGCTCTCGCTGGGCAACGCCGTCACGCCCGACGACCTCTACGCCTGGCGCGAGCGCCTGCTGCGCCTGCTGCCCGGCGACATCGCCATCCTATACACCGTGGAGCCGAAGATCGACGGTCTGACCGTGGTCTTGCACTATGAAGAGGGCCTGTTCACCCTCGGCGCCACGCGGGGGGATGGCAGTGTGGGCGAGGAGATCACCGCCAACCTGCGCACGGTGCGTTCGCTGCCCCTGCGCGTGCCGGTGGCCGGGGATGAAGCGCCCCCGCGGCGGCTGGTGGTGCGGGGCGAGGCCTACATGAGCAAGGCGGAGTTCGCCCGTTTCCAGGCCGCGCAGGAGGCGGAATCGGGCCGGCGCTATGTCAACCCGCGCAACACCGCGGCCGGGGCCTTGCGCAATCTCGATCCGGCAGTGACCGCGGCCCGCCCCCTGGATCTGTGGGCCTACCAGATCGTGGCGCTGGAGGGAGGCCCGGATCTGGCCGGACAGTGGCCGGCGTTGGCCTATCTTGCCCGGCTTGGCTTTCCGGTCACGCAGGCCCAAAACCGCCGCTTCGACGACTTCGACGCGCTGGTCGCGTATTGCGTGCAGTGGGGCGAGCGCCGCCACGAACTGCCCTACGAGGTGGATGGTCTGGTAATCAAGGTGGATGATTTCGCCCTGCAAGAGCGCCTGGGTTACGTGGGCAAAGACCCGCGCTGGGCTGTGGCCTACAAATATCCCAGCGCCGAGGCCGCCACCCGCCTGCTCGCTATCCAGGTCGAGGTGGGCCGCACCGGCGTGCTCACCCCGCGGGCCGTGTTGGAGCCGGTCTATCTGGGCGGAGTCACCGTCAGCTCTGCCACCCTGCACAACGCCGACTACATCGCCGAGCGAGACATCCGCGTGGGCGACACGGTGGTGATCAAGCGCGCCGGCGAGGTGATCCCGCAGGTGCTGCGGGCCCTGCCCGAACTGCGCAGCGGCGCTGAAACGCCCTGGCAAATGCCCGACCGCTGCCCCGTGTGCGGCGGCCCGGTGGCGCGCTATGCCGGCGAAGTGGCCTATTACTGCGAGAATATGGCCTGCCCGGCGCAGTTGGTGCGCCGTATCGAGTTTTTTGTCTCCCGCGCGGCCATGGACATCGCCGGCTTCGGCAGCAAACAGGCGGAACTTTTCGTGGCCAAAGGCTTCATCCACGAGATCGCCGACATCTACGACCTGCCCGATCGCCGCGAGGCGTTGCTGGCCCTGGAGGGTTTCGCAGCCAAAAAGGTGGAGAACCTGTTACAGGCGATCGCGGCCTCGAAGCAGCAGCCGGCCACCCGGCTGCTGACCGGGCTGGGCATCCATTTCGTGGGCGCGGCCGTGGCAGAGCTGCTGCTGGAGCATTTCCGTTCCTTTGCGGCCCTGGCCGCGGCCTCGGCAGAGGAGATGGCGGAGATCGAGGGCATCGGCCCGCGCATTGCCGCCTCGGTCACGGCCTGGTTTGCCCAGCCGGCGAACCAGCGCACCCTGGCCCGGCTGGCCGCGGCCGGCCTGCCCATGCGCCTGCCCGAGGCGACGCCAGAGGCCCCTGCCACCCTGGCCGGTCGCACGTTTGTGATTACCGGCACGCTGCCCACCTGGAGCCGGGATCGGGCCACTGCCATCATCAAGGAGCACGGCGGCAAGGTGGCGGCCGCGGTCTCCGGCGCCACCGATTATCTGCTGGCAGGGGAGAAGGCCGGCTCGAAGCTGGAGAAGGCGCAGAAATTGGGCATCCCCATCCTTAGCGAAGAGGATGTGCGGGCGCTGTTGGGGTGGCCGGCGGCATGAACTTCTGTCCTCGCTGCGCCGCCGCCCTGGAGACGCAGACGCTGAACGAGCTGCCGCGGCGGGTGTGCCCCGCCTGCGGCTACATCTATTGGAACAATCCCCTGCCTGTGGCCGGGGCCGCGGTGATCGATGGAGCCGGCCGCATCCTGCTGGCGCGGCGGGGGGTCGAGCCGCGGCTGGGCCTGTGGAACCTGCCCTCCGGCTATCTGGAGTTTGGGGAATCGATCGAGGAGGCGGCGGTGCGCGAGGTGCGGGAGGAAACGGGCCTGGAGGTGGTGTTGAATGGGTTTCTGCTCAGCGCCGGCGCGGGACACCGGCTTTGGCCCTGGTCGAGCGTCACCTTCAGTTTTTTCTATGCCCGGCCGATCGGCGGCCTGCTGCGCGCCGGCGATGATGCGGATCAGGTGCGCTTTTTCGATCCGGTCGATCTGCCCGGCCAGATCGCCTTCCCCGCCCACGAAAAAGCCCTGGCGCAGTGGCAGCGCGACCGCGTCCGGGGCCGGGGCGAGGCGTGGGGTGTGGGTCTAGACGTGGGGTGAGGCGGCGGCGACTTCGGCGAGATCCGTCGCGCCGCGCCGGTGAAGTCCTTGAATCTTGACCGCAAAGGATTGTCACTGTCGCGATGACTGGTCTCGAGAGGGTTTTGCTGGGGTCGCGGGTTCCGCTTCTGCTTCAAGCAGGTCGAGGAGGGGCGCCGGACGGCTACTCGAGGGCCGGAATGGCGCTGTCTGGCCGCTGTTTCTGGCCGGATCAGCGGATACGCGCCGCGTCT
>JAANMW010001950.1_pt1 | contig 19791 bp, 13 predicted proteins | sample 7279671 | NCBI WGS metagenome assembly JAANMW01 (sample SAMN14094541, study PRJNA606508) | bioreactor metagenome | isolation source: A lab-scale SPAN reactor treating ammonium-rich wastewater day 247 | place: Ireland: Galway | collected 2017-09-19
ACGCCGGACATCGCTGCTTTGACCGGCGCGGCCGACACCATTGAGGCCAACCTGCCCGCGTGGAATACGGCGGTGGGCGCTGTGGTCGAGCAGATGCACGATGCGCAGTCGATCCTTGTGCTGGGACGTGGGGCGTCGCTGGCCTCGGCGCTGACCGGCGCGCTGATCGTCAAGGAGTCGGCCAAGTTCCCCGCCGAGGGCATGAACGCCGCGCAGGTTCGCCACGGCCCGATCGAGATGGTGGATGGACGAATCGGCGCGGTGCTGTTCGCCGGCAGCGACCCGCAGCGCGCGCTGACTCTCGCGTTGGCCCGTGACCTGCACGGCTACGGCGCGCGCGTGGCGCTCGTCGATCATGCGCCTGCGCCGAACGGCATCGTCGGAATCCCGCTGCACGCCGGCCTCGATCCGTTCGTGCAGCCCATCGCTGAGATCGTGCCGATGCAGGTGTTCGGCGCGCTGCTAGCCGCTAAACGCGGCTATACGCCCGGCGCGTTCCGCTATTCCAACAAAGTCACCACGGCAGAGTAAGGCGGGTGAGATGAGGCAAACGGGTTCGTGCGCATCCTGCTGACCGGCGCGACCGGATTCGTCGGCACGGCGCTGCTGGCCGCGCTGGGATCGGCGCATGACGTTGTGCCGGCGGCGCGGTCGGTCGATGGATCGCGCGGCGTGCGCCTCGACCTCGCCGATCCCGACGCGTGCGATGCGGTGCTGTCTGCCCTCGCCCCGTGCGACATCATCGTCCATGCCGCCGCGCACATCACCATGACGCCGTTTGATCCGGACGTGGTGCGGGTCAACGCGCTCGGCGCGCAGACTATCGCGCGGTGGGCGGAAGCGTGGGACGCGGCCGTCATCTATCTGTCGAGTATTCAAGTGATCGGCACGCCGCGCCAGCATCCGATCACGGAAGATCATCCCACGCATCCGCGCACGACGTATCATGCCGCCAAGCTGTTCGGCGAGCACGTTCTTCTCAACACAGCGCGGGCGTGCGCGCTCCGGCTGACTGCGCCGGTCGGGCCGACGATGCCGGCCAATCGGATTCTGTCTGTGTTTGCGCGCCGCGCCGCCGCGGGCGAGCCGCTGGTGCTGGCCGGAGAGGGCGGCCGTCGACAGGATTACGTGCATGTCGACGATATCGCCGACGCGGTGGCACGCTGCATCGCACACCGGCCGACGGGGGTGTTCAACCTCGGCGCGGGTGTGAGCGTCAGCAACCGCGAGCTGGCCGAACGCTGCATCGCCCTGACCGGCTCACGCTCGCAAATCACGTTCAGCGGACAGCCCGACCCCGAAGAAGCGAATCACTGGGACGTTCGTATCGACAAGGCGCGCGCCGCCTTCGGTTATGCGCCCCGCAGCGACCTCGACACGCTGATCCGCGCGCTGTCCTCCACCCCCCGGCGTTGAACCCCTTACCGCCGGCCACTGAGCCCTCACCGCCGGCGTTGAACCCTCACCCCCGGCCCCTCTCCCTCAGGGAGAGGGGAGAAGGACGTGCATGGGAGTGGGTGGTGCGAGGCGGCGGGACGGCCGTATGAACCTTCTCTTTGTGTTCTTTGTGTTCTCTGTGGTTCAATCGGTTTGCCCTTACTCACGACTCATCACTCGTCACTCAGCACTCGGAGAAACCCTCACCCCCCGGCCCCTCTCCCTCAGGGAGAGGGGAGAACGAATCGTGTGTGGTAGTGGGTGGTGGGCGGGGCGGTTCCATGAACCCTCTCTGTGCGCTCGCGGTTGCTCTGTGGACTCTGTGCCCGCTTTTGCCCATCCCTCACGACTCATCACTCATCACTCAGCACTCGGCACTCAGCACCCAGCACGTCTCCCCTATCCTCCGATCCAGCCGCGGATGAGGGTGAGCAGGCCGAGCGCAACCGCCCACGCCACGTAGCCGGCGACGATGGCCGGCAGCAGTGTCCAGCCCGCGCGCAGCAGCAGCATGACCACGATCAGGAACAACACCGTCGGCAGCAGGTTCCACGTCATCGTCACCGTGATGTCGGCCAGCGCGGACGGGCTGTCGGAATCGCCGGCCGCGAGGATCCACAGCGCCAGCGGGATGTTGATCGGCATCACGGCAGCGACGGCGGCGATCGTCTTCGAGTAGTTGCGCAGAATGGCGACGCCGATGATGATGCCGATTGAAACCAGAACCGGCGCGATCTTGCTCCACTCGATCTGCATTGAAGGCTCCTGCTTGCATGGGGCGGAGAATGTACGTCACCCAGAGTAAGCCGCCGGAAACCGACAGACTCGATCTCCGGCGTTGGCGTGATCGACCAGCGGCGACATGAGCTGCTGCTCGTCACGCATCGCACATGATGGCGCCGCTTAGAGGCCGGCGGCTGTCGCGCTGTGCGCGGCGGCGATTGCCACACCGGCGATGATCAGCGCCAACACCATGAAGCGTGTAAACAGTTGTGCGCATCCGTTGGGTTCCGCCATGACACGTCTCCTCTCACACGATCACATCTGAAAACTGAAACGCGGCGCGAATCGATCAGCGCGCCAAGAACGTGCCGAACTGCCACACATCGTCGGGATGGATGCGTCGGCCGTTCCACGGGCTGAAGGCGTCGGTGTAATTCTTCAGCGGCGTCCAGTCGGTTTGCACCGACGGACACGGCCCGAGGTACGGGTTTGCCACGGCGAGGATGTCCTCGTGCGGCAGGTCGTCGGTCACACACAGGCCCAAGTCCGGATGATTCACCATGTAAGTGACGGCGCCGAGGATCGACGCGGCGACTTGCAGAGTAGTCGCGTTCTGGCCGGGGACGAGGCGGCGCGTCTCGTGGATGTCGAGCTGGCTGCCGACCCACCACCCGTTCAAATCGTGGCCGAGCAGCAGCACGCCCAACTCGTCCATGCCGTCGGTGATCTCGTCGCGCAAGATACGCTGGGCAGGTTGCAGCTCGTAACTGCGCATCTTGAGTTCCCACAGGCTCACGAGGGCAGAGTCGCACGGATGATAGGCGTAGTGAACCGTCGGTCGGTACAGTGGACGCCCGTTCTCATCGCGTACCGTCAGGTGATCGCTGATGGTGAACGCTTCGCCATGACGCACGACCATGCCGATGATCTCGCCGGAAGCCGGCACCCATGAGCGCACCAGCGTATTGATCCCCATCTGGCTCAGACAGATCTGATTGCCGGGGCCGTAGTCGTAGCCCCATGCGTTCTCAGGCATGTGGCGTTCATGCGTGCCCCAGCCCATTTCCGCCGGTGCGATGCCTTCTTCGTGGAAACCGGCCACCGACCATGTGTTGACGAACTCGTTGACACGTTTGGGCAGGTTGGTGATCTGCGTATCGCGCTCGCTGATGTGGATGACCTTGACGCCGAGAGTCATGGCAAGGCGATTCCACGCGCGCTCGCTCAAGAAACGCTCGATGTCGGCATGCTTGTGCGGGCTGACGTTTTGCGCCAGCATCGCCTTGCCGATGTCGGTCAGCGCGACCTTCGTCCAATGGCTGACGAGGCCGGGATTCGCGCCGTGCTCCACGATGGCAGTCGGGCCAGCGTCGGCCCACGACTCCTTGAGATCGCGCAGCATCATGTGACGGACATACAGCGTGCGCTTGTTGGGCGCGATGGCGGTGTTGTACGGATTCCAGAGTTCGGTTGCCGTGTTGATGTACAGCACGCCGTGATGGTGGCACCAGTCGATGATCTCGGTGACTTCGATGTTCCACGCCAGATCGATCAGCAGGTCGCCCGGCCCGACCAGCCCGCTGAGCGTCTCGGCCATGTTTTCCGGGTCGATGGCGTGCTGCACGTAGTTGGCCCCGGCGGCGAGCATCGCATTGGCTCTGCCGTTGGGCGGGTTCATGTCGAGAATCGTGAGCTTACTAAAATCCATTTCGAGGTGCCGAAGAAGTAAAGGCTGCAAACATTGAGAAACCGATCCGCAGCCCAAAATCAGGACTCGACCGCCAAACGCTACTCGCATAACGCCTCGTATGTGTCCTCGTGGCTCAGGTTTGCCCAATGTAACGCGGCCTTTGCGAATGCCGCAAGGGGGCTGAAATCAGTACAGGTCTTGCAGCGCGAGCAGGCCGCGCAGAGCGTCGAGATCGATGTCGTAGTCGAGGCCGGAGGTGGCGGCCATCCACGCGGCATACGTGTGTCCGCATGCGCGGCTGAGCGCCATGAACGAATTGGTGTACTTGGAGGGGGTGTGAAGCTCGATCACCTTGATGCCCTGCCCGAACACGAGGTTGGTCAGGCCTGATCCGTGCGGCGCGACAACCGCCTCGGCCCCTGCAAACAGGCGCACCTGCTCGGCCACCGACAAATCCTCCAGCGTGAACGCCTCGAAACCGAGCGGTGCAAGCAGGGCGATCACCGCGCTTTCGTTGAGGACGCGGCGGCGGCGGGCCTTGCTGCGCGAGATGTACAACCGGCGCGGTTGATCGGGGGCGGGGTCTCCAGCAGCGCGCCGCATCGCCTCACGGAATCCGAAGCAGGTGGCCGGCACAAAGGTCGGCCCCCAGCGCGTCTCGCTCGTGACCACCAACCGGCGCGCCTGCCCGCGCGAATGCGTCCAGCGTATACGATCCTCCGGCGCGACCCCGAGCAGGTCGAGCGTCTCGTGCACGAATCGCGCCGGGCTGTGTGGGACGATCAACTTGGGCATATCCCCCAGCGTTTCGGCCAATGCGCGGATCACAGGCACGCGCATCGCGCCGTGCATCATCCATACAAAGTACACGCTGTCGCTTCCGGGGCTGCACAGCGGCGCGGCCAAATCGAGGGTGAGGGATTCGCGGCGGGCCATGCCGGCAGGCCATGCCCACTGCACCGCGCTTCTAGGGCTGAGCAGCGCCGACTCGCGGATGCGCCGTCCATCCCATAGGGCGACCGCGTACTGGCCGACGATCCCAGCATCCGGCAGCATAACGGCGAGTTGTTCCGGTACGCTGCGGATCACGCTCTTCACACGGGTCAGTTCGATGGGCAGCGGGGCGACCTCCAGCGTCGGCGTGATGTTCACGGACGCCGCCGGCGCCGTGACGACCGTCGTCACACGCGGATCGCCGGTCAGGTCATAGATCGAAGCCTCAGGCAACCGCTGAAAGCGCCGGTACGGCCATTCCGCCCACCGGCGCCGTAAGCCTCTGCGAACACGCTTAACCGTCGAGATCACGGGATTCCCAGCTTGGCACGCCGCGCCAACAACGCCCTAGAGTAAGTTACCGGAAGTCGGTGGGCAGGACGATCCGGCTCGCAACACCAGCCAAGCGAAAAAGGTTGGTGCTTTCTCATCACTCGGCACTTTCAACGTCTCACTTTAGAACTGGGCGATGTCTTCCTCAGTCGCGGTCAAGCCGAGGATGTTATACCCACAGTCAACGTAGATGATCTCGCCAGTGACGCCGGTCGACCAATCCGACGCAAGGTACACCGCCGTTTTGCCAACATCGTCTTGTGAGACGTTGCCGCGCAGGGGCGAGGTCTTTTCGTTGAAGCGCAGCATGGTGCGAATACCCGGCACCCCCATCGCCGCCAGCGTCTTGATCGGCCCGGCGCTGATGGCGTTGACGCGGATGCCCTTCGGCCCGAGGTCGGCGGCGAGGTACTTGGTGATGATCTCAAGCGCGGCTTTGGCGACCGCCATCGCGTTGTACTTGGGCATCACGCGCTCGGCGGCGTGATACGTCATGCTCATCACGGTGCTGCCCGGCGGCATCAGCGGCTCGGCGCGCTTGCACATCGCGATCAGGCTATAAGCGCTGATGTCGACGGCGATCTTGAGGCCCTCACGGCTGACGTCCAAGAAGCGCCCGCCGAGGTCTTCGCGCGGGGCGAAGGCCACCGAATGCACCAGCACGTCGATCCGGCCGTAACGCTCCTTGACCTTGTCGAATACGGCGTCAAGCTGCTCGTCGCTGCCCACGTCGCACAGTTCGATGAAGTCGCAGTCGACCTCCGCCGCCAGCGGGCGCACGCGCTTCTCCAGCGCCTCGGCCGCGTAGCTGAGCAGGATCGTCGCGCCCTCTTGATGCAGCCGCTTGGCGATCCCCCACCCGATGCTGTCCTTGTTCGCCACGCCGAAGACCAGCGCGATCTTGCCGTCAAGCAGTCCCATAATCCCCTCCCGTTTGAGCCTGCCCGTGCGTGGGCAGAATGTTTAGCCAGCGTCGTCGTAAGTGCGCTATAGTCTAGCACATCATCACGAAAGTGAGGGACGATGCCAGAGGACAGCGGCGCGCCGCATCATGCGTTCGATCCGGGCCAGCCTGTTTCCCCGTTTGTCGGGCGTGCCGATGTCATCGCCCGCATTCATCAACACCTGACGAGTGCCGCGGTTTCGTGCGCGTTCACGATCGTCGGCCGCCGCCGTGCTGGCCGAACCGCCCTGCTTGAGCATATCCGTCACCGCTTCGATGATACGTTCGTCTGGGCCTTCCCTGATATGGCCGCCGTGACCGACGAGCGCCGGTGGTTGGCCGCGCTGTATCAGGCCGGCAAGGACGCCGCATCCGCGCGTGGGCTGTCCGTCCACCGCCTGCCGCGCTGGCCCGACGAGAAGCCCGCCGACGAACAGCGCGCGTGGCTGACCGGCACCGGCCTGCCTGAGCTGTTCGAGCTGATCCGGCCACAGCGACGGTTGGTGTGGGTCATCGACGGCGTTGAACCGCTGGCGGAGGCCGTTGCCCGTGGTGAACATCCCGCAGACCTCGGCGCGTGGATGAGCCAGTTGATTGGCCCGCAGCTCGGGATGATCTTCACCGCGCATCTCGATCAAGAAGGCGCGCTGGTGCGGCTTGCCCCGCTCGTTCAGCCGGACTACACCGCGCGACTGCTGGCCCTGACGCTGCACGAGACCGGCGACCTGCTCAACATGGGCCGCGACGCCGCCGACCCGGAACTGGTCACCACGCTGCACGGCCTCACCGGCGGGCTGCCAGAATGGACGCTGAAGGCGGCGTTGGCCGTCCATGCACAGTCGCACGGCGAAGCCTACCGCGTCGAACATCTGCGCACGGTGCGGCCCGCGCTCGCCGCCGAAGCTGCGCCGTATTTCAAGCAGGTGTGGGAGCATCTCAGCGGTGATGAACAGGCGGTCGTGGCGGCGCTGGCTTATCTGCGCTTTGAGCGTCCAGATGCGGCGCTGCGCGGCGAAGATGTCGAGGCGTGGCTGGCGGACAGCGACTATCCGCTCGACCTGACCGCCGTATACGCCGTGCTGCGCCGTCTGGATTTCGTGGAGGTCATCGACAACACGCCCAATCAGGTGAGGATGCGCGCGGGGCTGTTCGAGTCATGGGTGCGCGAACGGGTCAAGCCAGCGCAGCTTCGCAAGGCGGGTGGGGCGATAGAGGCGCGTCCGCCTGATCCGGCGACGGTGCGCGGGCTGGCGATTCTGCTGCTGGTGCTGCTGGCCGCGCTGCTGATCGCCGCGGCGGTCAATCAGCCGTCCACCGGCCCGGATGAGGTTGTGCCGACGGTGACGCTGGGGCGGTAGTGGAGGTGAATCGAACACAAGATGATAGTCTTTTTGATTACTAGAACACTTGTGCTATACTCATACTAACCTAGGCGGAATCCGTACAATTCTCGCCTAACACTGCTGACGAGTTGGGGTCGACCAAACATGAATAAGCAGCAGAAAAGCGCACAGCGACGCGGGATCGAGTGGACCGATTACACATGGAATCCGGTTGGCGGGTGCAAGCACGCTTGTCGTTGGGAAATGCCGGATGGCAGCATCGCCATCTGCTATGCTGAACATGTCGCCGAGCGGGTCGCACAGGCGGCCTACCCGCACGGGTTCGAGCATCACTACTGGCGGCCAGAGCTGCTTGAAGAACCCCTCAAACTCAAGGAATCTGCCAAAATCTTCCTCGATTCGATGTCCGACCTGATGGGACATTGGGTACCGGACGAGCAGATCGAACAAGTCCTGGACATTGCACGGGAAGCGCGTCAACACAGCTTCCAACTGCTGACCAAGAACGCGCCACGCCTGCTTCAGTTTGAATTCCCGCCGAACGTATGGGTTGGCGTATCCGCTCCGCCGTCGTTCTTCATGGGCAGACGGCTGTCAGAGCAGCAGCAAGCGCGAATGGTCAGGCGTCAGATCGAGGTGCTGCGGGATGTCAAAGCTGCTGTGCGTTGGATGAGTATTGAACCCTTGAGCTTCGACATCGCGCCGCTGCTCGTGGACAGCGACTTGCAGTGGGCCGTGATCGGCGCGGCGACCAACGGACCGAAATCGTATCAGCCGCGGCCGGAATGGGTCGTCAATGTGCTCGATGTGCTCGACGCGCAAAATACCGCCGTGTTCTTCAAGGGCAACATCGAGTGGTCCCCGTGGCGTGAGGAGTTTCCGGCGGCTCTTGTTGCTTCTGTGGCCTACGGGAAATAGATGACGACGTCATCAGCTAGCGTGTTCTTGCGCCGATTGGGGCGATTGGTTGTGACTTTCCCTTCAGCCTCAAGTTGAAGCAATGCTCTCTTGTAATTGGCCAAGGTGTAGTTGTGCGCCTCTAGACGATCAATCTCGGCGTGTACTCCGGGTATCTTTCCGACCGCAATGGTCTTGCCAGAGAAGCGGTGCGACAGTATTGACTTCAATTCTTCAATAGGATCGTCGGTGAACAACTCGAGCTGTCGTTCCTCAGAACTCTCAACCCTAGCGCTGAATGTCAGATTCGCCACCCCAGATGTCTGTGACGAACTCGCCTTGGCCATTATGTCTTTCATCAGAGAATATGCCTTATCGTTCTTGCTCAAGAATGCAAGATGATGCATTGTTCGTGAGTCAGCGACATTTCGGAAACGGAAGAACAACGAGTACTTGCCTCCGACGTCTTCCAGCGCAGAAGCAGTGACATCTACGATTGCCTGTTCCTTTTCTCGAATGTCCGGTTGTCGGAGAAGGTCGCGCAACTGGTCGAAGCGACTGATCCCGAAAAGCGCCTGCATATGACTTAGAACTTTCGGATTCAGCACAGCTCTTTGTATCTCGTTGTAGTTGAAGAAGAATATGCAGTCAGATCCAAACGGCGTGATGAGCGACTCGAGTAGTCTCTGCGTAATCCCTCTGTAACCAAACGGATCAACAAATGACAAAGTAGGATACCCCTGCAACTCACGCACAACAGCGCTACCGTAATCTGCAGCGTCGTAGTTTGTGAGCGACAAGGGGTATCGAAGGTCGGCTAACGGAAACTGGGCGATTGTCTTGGCTAATGCTTCAACGTTGGATTTTCGCATGTCATTGAAATGCAACTTAACCCGCTCAACAAGAATCGGGTTTTTGAACAATTCTTCGAGTATGTAGACAGGAGTTGATTTGCTTCCATCATCGTAGATGCCGGGCCCGCTAAACAAGTCCAAGTAATTAAGTCGTGGAGAGTCAATCTTTATCCCTGTCATTATCTTGGCCCAGGCTTTGAAGTATTTGACGACGATTTCGGTCTTGCGTCTCGACGCGTCGGTTTGCTGACCAAAGAACTCGCCTGAGATCACTCCAGCCATTCACATTCCTCCTTCTAGACAGAATCCCCCTCGACTCGCTGGTCTGAGTGAGGGGGGTGTAGGTTTCGTGAATGCCTCAGAAGCGGACATCGTTGTCGTGACGCGTGCCGAGCGACTTGACTCATCACTCGGCACTCATCACTCAGCACTTGCGCTTCGCGCTCTCGCCTAGCACTCGCTGTAGCCGCAGGTGAGGCACTTGCGGCAGCCTTCCGTCCGGATCAGCGAGATGGTGCGGCATGATGGACACATATCCGCGCCCATCAGCCGGTGTCCGTTAGTGTAGCCCTGCGGCTGCTCCCCTTCCGGCCCCTGCTCGAAAGCCAGCACCGGCGCAGGGTCGTCCTTCGGCTCTGTCCCGGCCCCTGTGACCGGCGGCAGTTTAACCGGGGCCGGTTCGCCGCCGGAGTCAGGGCCTAGCGGCAGGCTGAGCTGCGCGGGCTGCGGCACGTTGAAGAAGTGATCTTCTAACGCGCGCGCCACCGCGTCCGGCACCGACGTCACGCGGTTGGGGCCGAAACCGCTCACGCGCGCGCCGCCAATGTCACGCAGCTGCTCGATAATCAGGCGCAGCATCTCGCGCCGGTTGTGGGGATCGGTCGTGCGCAGTGACAGCGTGATCAGGCGGCCCAAGCCTTCAGCGTCGGCCTGTAGATCGCTGCCGGCCTTGCCCGGCGCTGTGATGAACACCTCGAACGGGCTGCCGTTCTCATCGACGTTCATGTTGACGTACGCGGTGCCAAACGGGGTGGCGACCTTAACCGTCACGCCGAACAGCTTGCTGGGGCGCGGATAGACGCGGTGCGGCGTCGTCACCTGCGTGACCGGCGTGGTCAGCGCGGCGAGCGCCTCGGCTTCAGGCGTGCTTTCGGCCTTGGCGCGCTTCTCCATCTCCTTCTCGGCGCGCTCGTCACCCTTGAGCATGAGCACCTGTTCGTCACGACTGCCGTCGCGGTAGATCGTGCCGCCTTTGCAACCCAGCTCGTACATCAACTTGTACAACTCGCTGACCTGCTCAACGGTGTACTCATTGGGGACGTTGCACGTTTTGCTGATGGCCGAGTCGATCCAACGCTGGAACGCGGCCTGAACGCGCACATGCTCCTCCGGCGTCAAATCCATCGCCGTGGCGAAGTACTCCGGCAAGTCCTTGTCGGTCTTGTCCGGGTTGGCGTCAAGCCACTGCTGGACAATGGGCACCTTTTCCTCGTGCAGGCCGAGACGGCTCTTGCGGTAATACACCCAGCTAAAGAACGGTTCGATGCCGGTGCTGGTGTTGACGAGCGTGCCGGTCGTGCCGGTCGGCGCCTGCGTCAGCAGCGTGACATTGCGGATGCCGTGGGCGCGGATCTTCTCGCGCAGGGCTTCCGGCAGGGTCTGGATAAAGCCGGATTGCAGGAACTTTTCGGCGTCGAAAGCGGAGAACGCCCCCTTGACCTTGGCGATCTCGACCGACTCATCGTAGGCATTTACGCAGATGAAGTTGTACAGCGTGTCGATGAACGCCTCGGATTCCGGGCTGCCATAGCGGACTTGCAGGTGGATCATCAGCTCGGCGATGCCCATCGTGCCAAGTCCGACGCGGCGCTCCATGCCCTGCACGCGCGCGTTCTCCTCAAAGAAGTAGGGCGTGCTGTCGATCACGTTGTCGAGGAAACGCACGGCGTAGCGCACGGCGTTGGCGAGATCGTCCCAGGCCACATCGTGGTTTTCGCCGTCGTAGAATTTGGCGAGATTGATCGCGCCGAGGTTGCAAACCGAGAACGCACCGAGTGGCTGCTCGCCGCACTGATGTGTAATAAGCCCGTTAACAACCACCGAATGGGTAACCGGCTCGGTTAAATCGTAGACGGCCTCTTCGCCATCCGGTGTAACGGACTCGACATGAACCATAAAGCGCTCGGCACGCGGGCCTACCTTGCAGTCGCTCAGGCGTTCGCGCAGCGACTGATTCTTGCGCTCAAGCAGGAAGCCGATCTCCTCTTGGAAGCGCACTACGTTCTGTTTCGCAATCGCGAGTTCGTGCTGTGCCTTGACGTCATACAATTTCTGCCCACCATGGCCGTCTGGCATCATGCGCTGCTGTGCCTCACGGCGGTTGGCGTAGAGGCGAGTCACGATACCGAAGTTGGCAAGTAGAATTTGAACCTGTTCAAGCAGCGCCAAATGGCTTGATGCCAAACGCACCACGGTAGCCTTGTGGATAGTCTGCTGCACGCCGCCGTCGGCGGTGAAGAGCGCCTGCAAGAAGCCGCGCTGCATCTCTTCCGTGCCGCGGAATACAACCTCTGGCACTTGGAATTTGTCTTCGGTCAAGCCGTACTTCTCGGCCAGTTGACGCAGGCGCTCGGACTGGACGCGAGCCTCGTCGCGGTCAGCGACTTCGACCACGCCGACCGGATACGTGCGGCCAGTACGCGATCCCACGCCCTGCACGACGGTGTTGACGTATTCGGCGAACAGCGGCGCAAGCTCGCGCTTCTCGTCACCGAAGAACGACAGCACGGCGCGGTCGGCCTTGATCGTGCCATCACCGACGAGCCAGCCCAACACACGGCCCAACTCAAGTGATCCATGCCGCCCGAACGTCCCCTTGCGGTTGAGGACATGCACCAGATCGCCCGGCCTGAGGTCGCGCAGTTCGACCCATCCGCGCGGGGTCATAAAGCGGTGATCGGCGGTCGCGCGCACGCTGTAGCCTTCGTCGGTCTCCAACTTGAACACCGGTTTGACGCCGGTCATAAACACGCGGCTGGCGGCCAACGAGCGCGATTCGATGCCGAATCGGCTGTCGACGGCGACGCCAATGTCGGTCTCGTCGTCCCACAAGTCGCGCGCCTTGACCAGACCTTCGGTGGTATGGACGCGGGTTTCTCCGGTGAAGCACGGGTTGGTGCTAATCAGCGGATTGAAATACCACGAGTTCGCCAGCTTGTTGCTGCGCTCGCGGAACCATACGCCGGGTTCGGCGCTGGCCCATGCGCTCTCGATGATGGCGTCCCAAATCTCGCGCGCCTTGACGGTCTTGTAGATGTGCGTCTTGCGGCCGGCTTCGAGCCACTTCTCAAGATTGCCGTCCCACTCGGTATCGTAGGCCGGGTCGGACGTGTCGGGGAACTGCAGCACCCAATCGCCATCGACTTTGATCGCGTCCATCAGCTTGTCGCTCACACCGACGCTGATGTTGGCGTTGGTGATCTGGCCGGCCTGCCGCTTGCTGCTGATGAAGTTGAAGACGTCTGGATGCCAATCGTTGAGGATCAACATCAAGGCCCCGCGCCGGCTGTTGGAGGTGTAGATTCCACTGCCCGCCAGCAGATGCACATCATCGACTTCAAAGTCGTACACATCGCACCGACCGATGGGCGTGATCGCCTCGATCATGTCGGGCATAACATTCATGCGTTCGCCCAATACGTCCGCAAGCGCGGTTTCGCCGGCCGTCGACAGCCGGGACTGGATAGCAGTGAGCTGACCGTGCGAGATACGCGCCGATACACCGTCATAAATGCGCTGGCGATACTGCGAGCGCGCGCCCAACGTTGTCCGTGCATCTGCCGGATATGTGTTGTACATATCGCGCTTCGAGGAGTCGATACCGCTGATTTTCTCGGCTGGTACGAACGCAGCAAAACGAGCCTTGAACTGCGCGCCAGCAACAATCAACCGATGGATCGGCCGCCAGCCTTGCGTAACGCGATCGGTCGTGCTGATGCGAGACACGATGCCATTGAAGGCCAACAACTGCTGCATGTCGCTCAAGACGGTGCGGCTGACGCTGTCGATTCCGAAACCGCCCTTCTTGCCACGGTTGCAGCCATCTGCGTCAAAGTAGCCAGCAATGAATGCACCCATCACGCTCGAAGGCGAACGGAAGATCGCTTCCGGAACCCGCGCTAATTCCGACTTGTCCTTCAGCAGTCCGTTGTCACGCAACCACTCGATCAGCAAGCGGGAATACACGCCGAGGTTGACGACTGCGCCGTCGCCTTGTTCATGAACAGCGGTCAGCCCGAACTGGGTCTTGACGATGCGGTCGAGGCGTTCGCGGATCGACGGATGCGCATCGGCAGTCGCGAGTTTCAGTGCCTTCGGGGCCGACCATGTCACTTTTTTGCCGACGTGAACGTAGCCGTCTGCATGGAGGTAGCCGAGAAAATAGGCGATATCTTCAGTGAGATATGTCGGCAGCGTGACGTCGGTGTTGAGTGTCATGCTCATGATCGAACGATCATAGGCAATGGGCTTCAGTGCAACGTATGTGCTTTCACTGCCCCCGCCGAGCAACAGCAGAATTTCATCACCGGGTTGCAAGTCAGACAACGGAACGGTCGTTACATCGCCGGCGCGCATGACTGCAACTTTGTGCTCTTGTGTGATTCGAAGCGAGAATCCGCGCTTAGTGCGCACTTCGTACAACGGTTTTTCGCCGTTGCGGAACCGCATCGTAATCGGACGCCACCCTTTATGAGTCTGGGCAAGGAACGTCTCGCCTGAGTCGATGCGGTCGGCCAGCTCACTCGCCGGGATCAAGCCCTTGTCAGTGGCAATACGCTCATCGGGGCCGAAACATCCGCCTTGCTCGATCAGGCCGGTGACGAAGCTGTACAGCGCGCCCCAGCTCACCGCGCCGGACGAGCGCCCGTTGACACCCTTCACGTACGCATGGCGCGGACGCAGTGACGAAATGTTGATCCCGACGCCGCCGCCGCGCGACATGATCTCGGTCATCTGCGACAGCGTCTCCATGATCCCGCCGCGTGAGTCACGCGGGGACGGAATCACGTAGCAGTTCGACACCACGACACCGGCAGACACGAACGAGTGGTCGTCTTCGACCTCGATATCCATCACCGTTCCGGTATAGACCGATGTGGTAATCGTCTCGATACGCACCCACTTCAGCCCGTCGTACTCGAGATGCGAACGGAATCCACGGGTGTCAGGCGCAGAACGGTCGAAGAAGCGTTCATACAGGTCGCTTGCCTCGCCCAACCCGGCGGTCACACGGAAAGCTTCGGTTCTGCCGTTCTCGTGGGTGTTCTCGAAAATCGAGAAGAAGTAGCCGAGGCGAAGCAGCAGCTGATGCACCTGTACGGCCAGCGTGCGGTTCGCCAGCAGCATCCCCACATTCTGTCCACTCGTGTATCCGTCAGCGCGGAACAGCCCGCGCAGAAGCGCCGTTATCAGAGGGTCAGGCTGGCGCATAAGGTCGGCGGGGATTGTCTTGCCGTGGCTGTAGCGACCGAACAGCTCAGCGAAGAACTCTCCGACCGGCACAGCATTGACCCACAGATCGAGCCATCGGCCGGTGCTGCTCACCTTGATCGAAGGCGCAGCGCCGAACTTGCCTTCGATGATTGCCGCGATCACTTCGGCGTCGGCGTGTTCATCCAGCCCAAACACGATCTTGATACCTGAAGGGGTCTGGGTGTCCGTACGATGTGTGACACACCCATCGCCCAGCCATCGGCCAAACAGCTCCATCAACGGTTCGTCAATGACAAGCGCGTCGCGGACTGCCGCTGTCGGCTTTCCAATGACCTTCGTACCGTTGGGCGTCACACGTGGTTTGTTCAACCAACCGTCGCGGACTTCATACGTGCGGCCGGCGGGCCGGCCGGGGTAATCACCATGACCGACGTAATCGGACACATGCAGCACATCCTGACCGCTAACGTCGCCGTCATGGGCCGCCGCGAGAAAATCGCCGACACGCAGTTCCTTGGCAGGAATCCACTGGGGTTCTTGGCTCAGACGCAGGCCATCGCGCGAACGATGCTTGTTCACGGACTCCGACCGGATCACCAACACCTTATGGTCGCCTGTCACGCGCAGGTCGTCGAACCCCAGCTTGCGCATTGAGAACGTGTACAGCGGTTCCTGCGTTTGCCGTTCGAACTTGTGCGTCACCTTGCGCAGACGATTGCGGTGGGTGACCACCCTATCACCCACCGATACGTCGGCGATCGGCCGGTAGCCGTCCGCCGTCAAGACTTCCTGTTCGGGCGGCATGCAGTTGTAGTAGGTAAGCTGTTGATCGGTGCCAGCGCCGGCCAAGATACGGCCGCCGGGGACGAACTTCCAGCCATCCAGCAGCCAGCGGAACTTCTTGGCCCACTCGGCTTTGGCCGCGTCCGTCGTTTCGATATCGGCGATGCCGCGCGCGACGCGATCCATCATCTGGCCGGGGTTGGTTTCCAGCGGCTTGTCGACGTGTTCGAGGTCGCGCGTGACCGTCTCGCCGTCGAGCAGCTTGATCGTGACCGACGGCAGATCCATCGCCGTGACCGTTCCGACCTCGCGCTGGCCGGTCTTTGAATCGACCACGACGATCACAGTATCACCGACACTTAAAGAAGCACGCGTCATATCTTTTAAGGCATAACGATCGAGGAAAATCTTGTATCCCAGATCGTGGAGTGTGTTTTTGTCGGCGGCGTTAGGATCGACCATGTGGAACCGTCTCCTGAGTTGTCGTCAGGCATGCCCGACGTGTTACAAATAACCAACAGAATCGCACTGTATCCCACCGCCGAGTAATAGACGGCGGCCACTCCGGAACATTCATTGCTGAGTCGGATCGTGTGGACAAATCAGCCCCATAAACAAGGGGGCTGAACCAGTGGGGTACATTCTGTTTATAGCATGAATCTGGAACACCTGTCCACTAGTTTTAAGGTTGTGTGGGGTTGGAAAAGCGTTAAGCAGATCGATGTTAATGATAGAATCCTGTTACATTCGATTTTCTTATTGCGCGGTACGACACGACGGATCGGGACGAAGCGGCTGTGCCGGTTCTCTACGGGGTTTCCGCGGAGTTTTCCCAATGGAGTCGTAGAGTGTCGGTGATTTGATTGAGCGTGTTCAACTGCTCTGGGGTGAGCGCATCGATCACCAAGCGTTTGACGAGTTGTTCATAGCACGCGCACGCCTCTGCTGCGAGCCGCCGGCCGGTGTCCGTGACACGGATGATGATGCTCCGATTATCCTCGCTGCATTCCTCACGCAGAAGCAGCCCTCGTGTTTCCATGCGGCGCAGTTGATGCGAAAGGCGGCCCTTCTCCCATGCCAGCTCGTGTCGCAGCGTTATCGCGCGCACGTATTCTGTGGGTGCTTGAGACAAGGCAGCCAAGACCGCGTAGTCGGCTTCCGACAGGCCGGTGTGATGCGCAAGCTCGCGGCTTATCCGCGCGGCTAAGTCAGCACAACTCTGCTGGTAATTTTCCCAAGCCGCACGCTGAAAGTCGGTGATTGGAGGTTTCATAAGGCTAAGTGTAGCCTTTAATGGTTGACGTGTCAACCAAATGCGGTATGATGGATCAATACGTCAACCAAATGGGATCTAGCGCCATGACCTATGGACATCCTCTGAAGTTTGGAACCTTCCTCACCCCGGTGAACAGCGCGCCGCAGCAGGTCGTGGCGCTTGCAAAGCACAGCGAAGACCTCGGCTATGACCTCGTTACGTTTCAAGATCATCCGTATCAGTCTGCCTTTCTCGACACATGGACGCTGATGACGTGGGTGGCCGCGAACACGCAGCGCATCCATATCGCTCCCAATGTGATCAACCTGCCGCTGCGTTTGCCTTCTGTGTTGGCGCGTTCTGCCGCCAGCCTTGATTTGCTGTCCGGCGGGCGGTTCGACATGGCGATTGGCAGCGGCGTCTTCTGGGACGCTATCGCGGCGATGGGCGGGCGCAGGCTGGAACCCGGCGCGTCGGTTGATGCGCTGAGCGAGGCGATCGACATCCTGCGGCAGGTGTGGAACCCGGCTGACCGGAGCCATCTGCGAATCGATGGCAAGTATTATCAAGTCAACGGCATGAAGCGCGGCCCACAGCCCGCACACGCGATTCCGATCTGGATCGGCGCTATTAAACCTCGTATGCTCCGCCTCGTCGGGCGTAAGGGCGATGGTTGGCTGCCATCTCTCGGCTACGTCAAGCCGAACGAGTTTGGCGCGGCGAACCAGATTATTGACGAGGCGGCGCGCCAAGCGGGGCGCGACCCACGCGAGATCACGCGGATGGTCAACATTGGCGGGCAGTTCTCGCCGATGCGCGGCGGCTTCCTGAACGGCCCCAGCGCGCAGTGGGTGGATGACCTGCTTCCACTGGTTGTGAATGATGGGGTGAGCACGTTCATCCTGATGGCGGACGATCCGCGCGCGATGGAGACCTTCGCCACCGAAGTCGCGCCGGCGCTGCGTACAGCGGCAAGCCAAGCATTGACCTCGGCGTAACCCGTCAATCCGCCACAAGATTCGCGCCACGGCGCGCGACGCGGTAACGTCCGTGTTGGTCTCTGCTCACTCAGGGAACACGCGATGCGCCGAATCACCGCCGTGGCCGCAATTTTATCCGCGTTTGCGCTGCTGCCGTTGAGCGCGCAGCGTGCGCCACTGCCGCCGCCCATTGCACCCAACGTCTCGCTGATCGAACGCGCGCAGTATGACATGGCGGCGTATCAGCAGCTTGCGACATCCGGTTACGTAGAAGCGCCGATCACCGCGCCAGCCGCCGAGCTTGTCGTCATCAGGCCGCGCACATCGTTCGTCGTGGCAAGCACGGCGGATGATCCCGATCCCACCCCCGGCGATGGGCAGTGTACTTCGCCCGACGGTTGTACGCTGCGCGCCGCGATCATGGAGGCCAACGCGCTCGGCGGGGCGGTCATCACGTTTGCATCGGACATCACCGACATCCACCTCGCCTACTCCGACGCCGCAGACGTGGAGTCCAACGGTGATCTGGACATCGCCACCACAGTTTTCATCGTCGGCCTGCCCGATCGCCGCATCACGATTCACGCACAACCCAACCGGCGCGGAATCGAGGTCGCGTCGGGCGGCGTGCTGCACCTGTCGCATATCGCGGTCGAGGGCGGGAACGCTGGCGCAGACAACGGCGGCTGCCTTGCCGTACAGGCTGACGCTTCGGCGGCGCTGGATCATGTGACGTTGAGCGGATGCAGTGCGCACATCGGCGGTGGGGCGTATGTCGGCAGCGGCGCGTTTCTGCGGGCGTCCTATTCCGCGATCACCGGCAATACGGCGGATGGCATCAGCGGAGTCGGATCAAGCGGGCTGGACAGCGGGGCGCACGTCGCGCTCGAACATTCCGAAGTCTCCAATAATCTGTCGACCTCAGGCGCGGGCGCGATCCTCGTCATCAGCGGACGCCTCACGCTGGATCACGTCACCGTCGCTTATAACACGACCGAGGAAGACTTTAACGGCGCGGGGATCGTCGTAGCCGGTTCGACGGTTACTGAGATCAACGACTCGACGATCGCCTATAACTCGGCCACGCAAACCGCCGCCGGATTGCAGGTGCTGGCATCCAACCCGCCTACTGTCCGCCGCACGATCATCGCGAATAATGTGCGCACAAACGGCGGACAACCCGTGGACTGTACCGGTTCCGGGTCATCCATTGCGCAGCTTGTCGTACTCGATACGAGCATAGGGGGTACCGGCTGTGGCAGTGTGACAGGGCCGCCCTCGCTGCTGCTCACTGGCGTTGACCCGCGCATGTCGCCGGTGCTGGACTGGTACGGCGCGACCAACGGCACGCGTACGCTGGCGCTGCTGCCCGACTCGCCGGCGGTGGATGCAGCTGGCGATCCGTGCGGGCCGCACGATCAGCGCGGCCTGCCGGTCAGCGGATCGGCGTGCGACCTCGGCGCATACGAGCTGCAAATCCAGTCGCGCGGCGCGGATGCGGACTTCGAAACCAGCGGCGGATGCGGCCTCTCCACGCCGTGGAAATCGGCGCTTCCGGGGGATAAGCCGGCTGATTCCGCCCCGATTAATGGCGCGTGTTCGTTCCGCTTCAAGGGCAAGGGCAGCAAGTCCATCACGCCCGGATCGCTCAAGTTCAAGGACAAGGCGTCCGTTACGCCCGGATCGGCCGACGGTTTCCGCTGGGCGTTCGTCGCGCAGACGACATCCGCCACCAGCGCCACGTGGAAGGTCAAGGTCAAGTATGCCGATGGCACGTCGGACGCGTGGTCGGGGACAATCCCAGCGCTCGACCAAACTGGCGACGTCATTATCGGCGATCTGCTGCCCACCGGCACGCTGCCGATCTCCAAAATCATCTACAAACTCACCGACCGCACGCTCAGCGGCGCGTGGCAGGTCGACAACCTCGGCGTGTGGCTTACGCGCAGCGGGTAGGTGACGCGGGCTTCTCCGAGTGCTGAGTGACGAGTGATGAGTCGTGCGGGAAGGGAGAACCGATTGAACCACAGAGGACACGGAGGGGGCAGAGGGGCCTTGTAGCGCCGT
>JAANMW010001952.1_pt1 | contig 19768 bp, 16 predicted proteins | sample 7279671 | NCBI WGS metagenome assembly JAANMW01 (sample SAMN14094541, study PRJNA606508) | bioreactor metagenome | isolation source: A lab-scale SPAN reactor treating ammonium-rich wastewater day 247 | place: Ireland: Galway | collected 2017-09-19
TGGCAAGCGCGTCTTCATCGATGGCGCGATCGACGGCGAGGCCGTGAGCTTCCGGCGGCTGCGCGCACATCGCAACTACGACGAAGCGGAGCTCCTGGCGATCGATGCCCCCGCGGCGCAGCGGGTGGAACCAGCCTGCGGGTATTTCGGTACCTGCGGCGGATGCAGCCTGCAGCACCTGTCGCCGGCGGCACAGCTGGCGCTGAAGGAACGCACGCTGGTCGAGAGCCTCAGGCGCATCGGCCAGGTCACGCCAGACCGGCTGATGCCGGCGGTCACCGGACCGGCCTGGGGCTATCGCCGTCGCGCCCGCCTTGGCGCACGCTACGTCGACGGCAAGGGGCGCGTGCTGGTGGGGTTCTCCGAGCGTCATGGCTCATGGGTCACCGACATGCGGCACTGCGAGGTGCTGCACCCGGCGCTGGCTGCGCTGGTTGGCCCGCTCGCGGACCTGATCGGCGGCCTGTCCATCCGCCAGCGGATTCCGCAGGTCGAGGCGGTGGTCGCCGACAACGCGACGGCACTGGTGTTCCGCGTGCTGGAGCCGCCGGGGCCCGCGGACCTGGAAGCATTGCGGGCCTTCCGCCAGCGGCACGGCCTGCGCCTGCTGCTGCAGACCGGAGGCCCGGATTCGCTGCAACCCCTGGACATGGAGCAGGATGGCGGAGACCTCTGGTACAGGATCGCGGACTCGGGTCTGCGCATGGGCTTCGGCCCCACCGATTTCATCCAGGTCAACAGCGCGATCAACGACAGCATGATCCGCCTGGCCGTGGAATTGCTGGCCATCGGGCCCGGCATGCGCCTGCTCGACTTGTACTGCGGCATCGGCAATTTCACCCTGCCGCTGGCGCAACGGGCCGGCGCGGTGCTGGGCGTGGAGGGTGCGGCGCCGATGGTGACGCGGGCGCGGGACAACGCCCGGCAGAACGGCATCGGCAACGCGACCTTCGCCCTGGCCGACCTGTCCACGGCCGATGGTGCCATCCCCTGGGCCGGGCAGGCGTTCGACGCCGCGTTGCTGGACCCGCCACGGGCGGGAGCGGCCGCCATCATCGAGCCGCTGGCGCGGACCGGTGTCCGGCGCATCCTCTACGTGTCCTGTCATCCCGGGACGCTGGCCCGGGATGCCGGCACACTGGTGCACGGGCACGGCTATCGTCTGGCCGCGGCGGGGATCCTCGACATGTTTCCCTCCACCAGCCACGTCGAATCCGTGGCACTGTTCGAACGCGAGCGAGTCCCGTGACCCGCCTGCGCATCATCCTCACCGAGCAACGTCTGGAAGTGCTCGACGGCGGACAGGGCCGCTCCGGCTATCCGGTATCGACATCCCGCTTCGGTCCTGGCGAGCGGCAGGGCAGCGGCTGCACGCCACGCGGCCGCCACATCGTGCGCGCCCGCATCGGTGCGGGGCTGCCTGCCGCGGCGGTGCTCCGCGGGCGCCGGCCGACGGGCGAGGTGTGGACGCCGGCACTCGCCGCGGGGCAGCCGGGGCGCGACTGGATCCTCAGCCGCATCCTCTGGCTGTCGGGCGTCGAGCCCGGCCGCAACCGCCTCGGCGAGGTCGATACCATGCGCCGCTACATCTATATCCATGGCACGCCGGACAGCGAGCCCATGGGCGTGCCTTTTTCCCATGGCTGCATCAGAATGCGCAATGCGGATGTCATCGAATTGTTCGACCGGGTCGACGCAGGGACCGAAGTGGACATCGTGCCCTGACCGCCGCAGCCTGGCGAGGCGCGTGGCTGCATGACACTCGGACCCCTGATGATCGACGTCCAGGGCCTGGCCCTGACGGATGAGGAGCGCACCCGCCTGGCCGATCCGCTGGTGGGCGGCGTGATCCTTTTCTCGCGCAATTTCCAGGACCGCGAGCAGCTGCGGGCCCTCACGGCCAGCATCCGCGCGGTGCGGCACCCGGCCCCGCTGATCGCCGTGGATCAGGAAGGTGGCCGCGTGCAGCGCTTCCGCAGCGGTTTTACCGCCCTGCCTGCCCTGCGCTGGCTCGGGCACGAGTACGAGCAGGATGCCGACCGTGCGCGCCATCTCGCCTTCGCCTGCGGCTGGATCATGGCCGCCGAGCTGGTCGAGGATGGTGTCGATTTCAGCTTCGCGCCCTGCGTGGACATCGATTGGGGCGTGAGCGGCGTCATCGGTGATCGCGCCCTGCACCGCGACCCGGAGGCCGTGGCCAGCCTGGCGCTCTCCTACATGCAGGGCATGCGCTCGGCAGGCATGGCGGCGGTCGCCAAGCACTTTCCCGGTCATGGCGCCGTGGCCGCGGACTCCCACCATGAACTGCCGGTGGACCGCCGCTCCCTGGTCGAGATCGAGGAGGACATGTCGCCGTACCGGCGGCTGATCGACCACGGCCTCGGCGGTGTCATGGTCGCCCATATCCGCTTCCCGCGTGTCGATGCGCGCATTGCCAGCCTTTCACCGCTGTGGCTGAAGGGCCAGCTCCGGCGACGGCTCGGCTTCCAGGGCGTGATCTTCACCGACGACATGAGCATGGCGGGTGCAGCGGCGGGCGGCAGTGCATCCGCACGCGTGCGCCAGGCGCTGGAGGCGGGCGCGGACATGGCACTGGTGTGCAACGATCCGGCTGCCGCAGCCGGAGTGCTCCGGGATCTCGCCGGCTTCAGTGATCCGGCCGCGCACGCCAGGCTGGTGGCGATGCGGGCCCGGCCGCAGCAAGGCCTGGAGACGCCGGCACTGCGCGAACGCGGCGAGTGGAAGCAGGCCACGGCGCAACTGGCGGCTGCACTGGGCCGTCCACCGCTCGAGCTGCATGGCTGATCCGCCCATTCACGGTGCGCGCCTGCTGGTTCCGGCCGCCGAGGTCGAGTGTGCCTGGTCGCGCCTGGCGGCCGGCCTGCAACCGCTGGTGCACGCGGGCGACTGCGTGCTCATCGGCGTCATGGTCGGCGGCATGATCCCGCTGGTGGAGATCGCGCGACGCCTGGAGGGGGACTTCGTCCTCGACTATTGCCACCTGACACGCTACGGCGACAGCACCACGGGTGGGGACATCCGCTGGATCCGCAGGCCACGCCAGCCCCTGCGCGGCAGGGTGGCGGTGCTGGTGGATGACATCTTCGACGCCGGCCACACGCTGGCCGAGTTGCAGCGCCATTGCCGGGCGGCGGGTGCACGGCAGGTGGTGAGTGCCGTCCTCGCCCGCAAGCGCCATCCGCGGCCGGTGGTGTCGACGGTGCCCGAGCACATCGGGCTGGAGATCGGGGACGAATTCGTCTTCGGCTGCGGCATGGATCTCCAGGAACGCTGGCGGCAGCTGCGCGGCATCTACGCGCTGGCGGATCCCGCCGGCGATGGCCCCGGACGCTAGCGCGCTCTTCCCGCCGCAAGCCGGCTTCGCCTGCGTGGCGGTGACCTGCTTCACAGACCCGCTGCACGCCGCTGCCTAAGATGCACGCTGGCCCTTATGTCCAGCCGCATCGCCTGCAGGCCGCCCGCCGCAGGCCAGACCGGAATTGCCTGAAGTCCAGTACATATACTGATGAAAGATATAGAAAAAAATATCCTCATCCAGGCGCTGGACCAGCTTCCGCTGGGCACACTGATCATCGATGCCCGCCAGGACCACTGGCCTGTCATCTACATGAATTCCATCATCGGGCAACTCACCGGGCTGGATACCGCGACCCTGGTCGGTTGCCCCTGGCATGGCCTGCTGGTGGATCCGCAGGAACTGGCCCCGCAGCGCGAGCGCCTGCTCGGCAGTCCCGCCCTGGTGGTGCGCCACCTGCGCCAGCGCTGGCAGTCGCGATCGGGCGAGCCCGTGGACATGGCCCTGCAGGTCTCGCCGCTGTTCGACCGGCCCGGGCACCCCGCGTATTGGCTGGTGACGCTGGATGCCGAGGCGGCAGCCGGTGATGCCTCCGGCGAGGACACGCTGCGCATGGCCTTGCGCGATGCCCAGCTCAGACTGCGGCAACTCGATCGCAGCGATGCCATCACCGGCCTCGCCAACCGCCAGGCGTTTCTCGAGGTGGTGCAGCGCGACTGGTCCGTGGCCAGCCGCGAACAGCGGCGCATCAGCGTGGTCGTCTTCCAGGTCGATGCCCTCGATCGCTACCGCGACCTGTACGGCAAGCATGCCGCGGACTCCTGCCTGCGCAAGGTGGCCCATGCCATCAGCGGCTCGTTGCGGCGTACCGGGGATGTGGCTGCCCGCGTGGCCGACAACCGCTTCGCGGCGCTGCTCGGCGGTGGCGAGGAGTCCCAGCTGCGCGAGTTTGCCGGGCAGATCGCCCGCAAGGTCCGCGAACTGGCCATCCATCATCCGCGCTCGCCCAGCGGCCGCTATGTCACGGTCTCCGTCGGCCTCGGCAGCGTGGTGCCGGCCTGGGGCAGGAATGACCACGGCCTGTTGCAGCAGGCCGAAGCCGAGGTTGCACGTCCTTCCAGCGCATCCGCCGAGGAACGCGGCGTCGGCTGAAGCGGCTTTCCCGCACCGCAGCTGGCGGTGCAACGCCTGCGCGCGGTTCAGGGTTCCTCGTCGGTCGCCGACGCCGGCGCGGTGTCAGCCGTACCCGCCGGCGACCTGACGGCGAGGATGACGCCGAATCCCGGCTGGTCGAAATACTGGAGCGCATCGCCGCGCAGCCGGCGCCCCTGCCTGATGTGCCAGACCTGGCCCGCGGCGCCGGATTCGGCCGGCAGCGACAGGTCCAGCAGCGCGTGCAGGTAGCGGTCGCGGTAGAGCGTCACCGTGCCGCCGAGTCCCGCCTGGGCCGCCGCGGCGGGCAGGGTCGTCGGCTGGGCCTGCGCCCGCGGCACGGCTGCCTGCCGCCAGCCGCCGTGGTAGACGAGTTGATAGGCCGGGCCGCGACGCAGGCGCGTCGCGAGCGACGTCAGCCGCAGTTCGCCCGGATCGAGGCCGGTGGCTGGCACGCCGACCGCGGCGCCCGGGGCGGGCAGGGCGGGGGCGACAGCCGTGGTGGCCTGACCAGCAGGAACCGGGACCTCCGTCGTGTTGCCGCGCTGGTCGAGGTTGCGGAACACGAGGATCTCCACTTCATAGGCGCCGCTGTCGTCGGCCGCGACGGCAGCGGAAGGCGCCGCTGCCGCCAGTGCCAGCAACGCCAGCACCGCCGCCGCGGCGTGATGGCTGATCGCTGTGGCCATGCGCCATTCCATGCGGGTCATGATGCCATGCCGGCTGTCCTGCGGGGAGCGGCGGGGCCTGCCGCCGCGGCGCCGAGCCGTGCCAGCAGGTGGTCGGCGTAGGCCAGCCGTTCCTCGGTGGTGTCCATGCCGGCGCGGAACGCCAGCCGCTGGCGCGGATCCAGCCGGAACTGCTGCGGGTCCGACTGGATCAGACGCACCAGCACGGCCGGATCCACGCGGGTGGCGCTGCCGAACTCGACGCTGCCGCCGGTGGCGCCGGCGGCGAGGCGCGCGATGCCCAGCTCGCGGGCGCGCAGGCGCAGCCCGGCCACGCGCAGCAGGTTGGTGGTTGCGGGGGGCAGCTGGCCGAAGCGGTCGGCGAGCTCGCGCCCCAGCGCGGCGAGTTCCGCGTCGGAGCCGGCATTGGCGATGCGCTTGTACAGCACCAGCCGCAGGTGGATGTCCGGCAGGTACTCATCGGGCAGCAGCGCCGGGATCTGCAGCTCGATCTCCGGACCGCGCGCGCCGTCCTGTGCCGCATCGGCATCGAGGCCATCCTGGAGGGCGCGCACCGTCCGGGCCAGCATCTCGTTGTAGAGCGCGAAGCCGATCTCCTGGATCTGCCCGCTCTGGTCCTCGCCGAGCAGCTCGCCGGCACCGCGGATTTCCAGGTCGTGGGTCGCCAGCACGAAGCCGGCACCCAGGTCCTCCAGGGCCTCCATTGCTTCCAGGCGCTGGCGCGCGTCGGCCTGCAGCGCTTCGCGTGGCGGCGCCAGCAGGTAGGCGAAGGCCTGGTGGTGCGAGCGGCCGACGCGGCCGCGCAGCTGGTGCAGCTGCGCCAGGCCAAACTGCTCGGCATGGTCGATGATGATGGTATTGGCCGATGGCACGTCGAGCCCGCTCTCGACGATGGCCGTGCAGACCAGGATGTCGAAGCGCCGGTGGTAGAAGTCCAGCATGACCCGTTCCAGCTCGCGCTCGTGCATCTGCCCGTGGGCCACCTCGATGCGCGCCTCGGGCATGATCTTCGCCAGCTTCTCGCCGACCGTGCGGATGTCCTGGATGCGGTTGTGCACGAAGTAGATCTGGCCGCCACGCTGCAGCTCGCGCAGGCAGGCCTCGCGGATCAGCTGCGTGCTCCAGGTGCTGAGGAAGGTCCTGATGGCGAGTCGCGACGCCGGTGGCGTGGTGATCAGCGAAAGCTGGCGCAGGTCGCCCAGGGCCATGTTGAGCGTGCGCGGGATGGGCGTGGCGGTGAGCGTGAGGATGTCGACCTCGGCGCGCAGGCCCTTCAGCTGCTCCTTGTGGCGCACGCCGAAGCGGTGCTCCTCGTCGATGATCACCAGGCCGAGGTCCTTGAAGGCCACGTCCTTCTGCAGCAGGCGATGGGTGCCGATGACGATGTCCACCTGGCCTGCGGCCACGCGCTGCAGCACCTGGCGATGTTCCTGCGGAGTCCTGAAGCGCGACAGCACCTCGACCGTCACCGGCCAGTCCGCAAAGCGGTCGGCGAAGGTCTCGTGGTGCTGCTGGGCGAGCAGCGTGGTCGGCACCAGCACCGCCACCTGCCGGCCGCTGCCGACGGCGGCAAAGGCGGCGCGCAGCGCCACCTCGGTCTTGCCGAAGCCCACGTCGCCGCACACCAGGCGGTCCATCGGCGAGGGACTGGCGAGGTCTGCCAGCACGTTGTCGATGGCCGTCGCCTGGTCCTCGGTGAGTGAAAACGGAAAGCCGGCGGCGAACGCCTCGTAGCCTGCGGCATCCACGCGGGCACTGCGTCCGGGACGGGCGGCGCGGCGCGAGTACAGGTCGAGGAGTTCGGCGGCGACGTCGCGGATCTTCTCCGCCGCACGGCGCCGCGCTTTCAGCCACTGGTCGGTACCGAGGCGGTGCAGGGGCGCCATCTCGGGCGCCGCGCCCGTATAGCGCGACACCAGTTCGAGCGAACTGACCGGCACGTGCAGCCGGTCGCCGCCCGCGTACTCGAGCGTGACGAACTCGCCCACGGTGTCGCCGATGGTCATGCGGGTCAGGCCGACGTAGCGGCCGACGCCGTGGTCGAGATGGACGACGGGTGCGCCCACGCGCAGGTCGGTGAGGTCGCCGACGATGCTCTCCGGATCGCGGCCGCGACGACGACGTGTGCGGGAGCGGCTCGCCTGGCCGAAAATTTCCTGCTCGCCGAGGACCGTGATGCCGGCGCCGGGCAGGTGCATGCCGCGTTCCAGGCCGGCGATCGCCAACCCGACGCGCCGCGGGCTGGCGAGGAACGCCGCCCAGCCGTCCACGGCATCGGCAGTTTCGCCCAGGCGCTGCAGCAGGTCCTGCAGCCACTCGCGGCGCCCGGGGGAATCCACGGACAGCAGCAACCGCCCGCCATGCCCGGCAAGGAAGCGGCCGAGGCGCGCGCCGAGCTCGTCTTCGCGCGGATTGAGCATCAGCGGCGGTGCCGGGGTGGCTGCCAGCGCGACGTCGCCGGGCGCGGCCACCGGATCGGGCTCGGTTTCCAGCTGCAGCACGGGGAGCGTGCCGAGGCGCCCGAGGTGTTCAGCCGGCGGGCAATACGCTTCCGCGGGCTGCAGCAGCGGGCGCTCGCGATCCGAGCCGAGCTGCTCGTGGCGTTCCTCGACCTGTTGCCATCCCTGCTGGAAGAGCTTCCCCGGATCGCCCAGCGCCACCACCAGCGTGTCGGCCGGCAGGTAGTCCCAGATCGTCGCCGTCCGCTCGAAGAACAGCGGCAGGTAGCTCTCGACGCCGCCGGGCAGCCGCCGTGCGGAAACCTCCCGATAGATCACCGACTCGGCCGGGTTGCCCTCGAAGCGCCGGCGATAGCGCTGGCGGAACTGGCGGATGGATTCGGCGTCGTTCGGCAACTCGCGGGCCGGCATGGTGTCCACGGCGTCGAGCGGCGCGGCGGAAAGCTGCGTGTCGGGATCGAAGCTGCGGATCGACTCGACGCTGTCATCGAGGAAATCCACCCGCACCGGGAATTCGTAGCCGGTCGGGAAGAAATCGATCAGCGAGCCGCGCAGGGCGTAGTCGCCGTGCACGGATACCTGGCCTGTCCGCTGGTAACCGGCCTGGTCGAGGCTGGCCTGGAAGGATTCGAGGCTGCGCGCCTCGCCCACGGCAACGCGTACCGCGTGGTGTTCCAGGTACGAGACCGGGGCCAGGCGTGGCAGCAGCGTGGACGCCGCCGTGACCAGGATACCTGCCGGGCGGGAGCGCAACCCGCGCAGGATGCGCAGCCGCGCCGACACCAGGTCCTGATGGGGGCTGAAGCTGTCGTAGGGCAGCACCTCGAGGTCGGGGAACAGCTCGATACGGGCCGTAGCCTGGCCGAAGAAGCGCAGCTCCGCCTCCAGCGCCTCGGCCTGTGCCACGCTGCCGGCGAGCACCAGCAGCCCGCGGCCACCTGCCGCGAGCTCCGTGAGGGCCAGCGCCGGCGCGCAGCCCGGCGGGCTCGTCCAGCGGCGGGTCGTGCCCGGCGCGGGCAGTTCGTCAGGACGGGCAAGCAGGGGGCGCGCCATGGACATCCAGGTCGAAGTCAGGGGGCGCGATTATCACACACGGGGCGTGGGCGGCCGGGCGGCATCCCGGCGCGGGCCCGCGCCTGCTGCTGGCAGGGAGCCGCGGTGGCAGCAGCCCCGCGGCGGCCGGAGCGGTCGCCGGCTCAGTGGCGCCGGATCACCGCGTCGATCACGTGATCGTACTCGAAGTAGACGACGAAACTGCCGTAGTCCCAGCGCGTGATGGGCGGCTTGCCGACTGGCGGCTGCCTGCCTGCCGGCTCACCCCATTTCGCCTCCACGGCCTTCATGCTCATGCCGCGGGCGGGACGCTCGGCGGCGCTGTCGCGTGCGGCTTCGATGCCTTGCATGATCAGGGTGTCGGCGCGGGCGACGCCCGCGATGCCAAGGAATCCCAGGGCGGCGGCGAGGAAAATGCAGGAGCGGTTGCGCATCGTGATAACCTCAACAGCGCTTGAGCAGTCGACTATAACATCGCACCGTAATGCAGAAAAACCGGCGGCTTCTTGAACCTGCTTCACATTATTGGGTGGCCTGGCACGACCGCGGGAGACCGGTGCCTCGGCGGCAGAGCACGGGGATCGCGTGCTGCCGGCAGGAACGCGGGCAGGCCCGCTGCCGACGCTTGGGGATGCGGCCGGAAGGCGTGCATACTGTGCCGCCCGCCGAGGAGACCCGCCCAGTGCACGCCCGTGCCGTCGACCACCCGAGGAGTGTCCGGTGAGGCGTCCCGTCTCCGGCTACATCGGGCTGCGCTACCTGCGCAGCCAGCGCGCCAACCAGTTCGCCTCCTTCGTCACGCTGGCCTCGGCCCTCGGCGTGGCGCTCGGCGTCGCGGCGCTGATCGTCGTGCTGTCGGTGATGAACGGCTTCGAGGATGAACTGCGCAACCGTCTGACCAGCGTTACCGGCCACGCATGGGTATCGCGCGCCGACGGCCTGGCTGGCTGGCAGGAGCTGCGCCGCGACCTGCTGGCCTATCCGGGAATCACCGGGGCGGTGCCCGTCATCGAACTGGAGGCCGTGCTGGCCCGCGCCGCGGACCTGGCCGGGGCGGTGGTGACGGGGGTCGATCCAGCTCTGGAAGGCGACAGCTCGCCGCTGCGCAAGGGGATGCGCGAGGGCGACCTCGACAGCCTGCAGCCCGGCAGCCGGGCCATCATTCTCGGCGACGCCCTCGCGGCGCGCATCGGCGCCCGTGTCGGTGATGCGGTCACGGTGCTGGTGCCGACCAAGGACCGCGACAACGGCCTGCGTTCGCGCCTGTGGCAGTTCACCGTGCGTGGCGTGTTCGAACTCGGCGTCAAGGACCACGACGGCACGCGTGCCTTCGTCAGCATGGCCGATGCGGCCGCCATGGGCGGGCTCGGCGAGCGTGTCGGCGGCATCCGCGTCACCACGAGCGACATCTTCGCGGCGCCCGGCATCATCCGCGCCTGGGCTGCCCGCCACGGCGCCGGCCTGCTGGTGCGCGACTGGACGCAGGACCATGCCACGTACTTCCGGGCGGTGCGTCTGGAGAAGACCATGATGATGGTGCTGCTGTCGCTGATCGTCGGTGTCGCCGCCTTCAACATCGTGGCGACGCTGGTCATGGTGGTCACCGACAAGCGCGGCAGCATCGCCATCCTGCGCACGCTGGGGTTCTCGCGCGCCGACATCGTGCGCGTGTTCGCGGTACAGGGCGTCGCCATCGGCTGGATCGGCGTGGTGGCCGGCATCGCCAGCGGGGCGGCGCTGGCCGCCAACATCGGCGTCGTCGCGCCGGCGCTGGAGCGGCTGCTCGGCTTCCAGTTCATGCCCGCCGATGTCTATTACCTGACGGCGCTGCCGTCCGACCTGCGCTGGACCGACGTGCTGTCCGTGGGCCTGGTCGCACTGGCCATGACCGCGGTGGCGACGGTCTATCCGGCGGCGCGGGCCGCGGCGGTCGAGCCGGCCGAAGTGCTGCGCTATGAGTGAACGGGCGGGGACCGATGCTGCGACCGGTTGAACTGGCGATCGCCCTGCGCTATGTCCGCTCGCGCAGCAAGAACCGCTTCGTCTCCTTCATCTCGCTGATGTCCGTGGCGGGCATCGCGCTGGCCGTGGCGGTGCTGATTGCCGTGCTCTCGGCCATGAACGGCTTCGAGCACGAGGTGCGTGCGCGCATCCTCGGCGTGCTCGCCCACGGCACCATCACCGGCCTCGAGGGACGGATCGGCGACTGGCACCGCCTGGAGGAGGTCGCAGCCGCCTATCCGGGCGTGGTGGCCAGCGCGCCGTTCGTGCGCGGCGAAGCCATGGTGGTGGGCGAGAGCGCCGTGAAGGGAGTCGAGGTGCGCGGCATCGAGCCCGGACGCGAGCTGGCCACGGCTGCCTTGCAGACGCTGCTGCGTGCCGGGGATTTCCGCACGCTGGTGCCCGGCGGCTACGGCATCGTCATCGGCCAGCCGCTGGCCGAGCGGCTGCAGGTCGGGATCGGCGATGCGGTCGTGGTGTTGGTGCCCGAGGGCGTCGCCACCCCGGCCGGCGTGGTGCCGCGCATGCGCCGCTTCCGCGTGGTCGGCGTCTTCAATGCGGGCATGTACGAGTACGACAGCGGCCTGGTGTTCATGCACATGGAAGATGCGGCACGGCTGTTCCGCATGGGTGACACGGTGAGCGGGCTGCGCCTGGCCTTCGCCGACCCGGCGATGGCGCCGCAGGGCGTGGTGGGCGTGGCCCGGGCCTACGGTGGTGGCGTGTACGTCAGCGACTGGACGCGGGAGCACGCCAACTTCTTCCGTTCCATCGAGCTGACCAAGACCATCATGTTCATCATCCTGCTGATGGTGGTGGCGGTGGCGGCCTTCAACATCGTCTCCACGCTGGTCATGGTGGTCCGCGAGAAGAGGGGGGAGATCGCCATCCTGCGCACTCTGGGCGCGGCACCGGCGGCCATCGTGCGCATCTTCATGGCGCAGGGCACGCTCATCGGCGTCACCGGCACGGCCATTGGCGTTGCACTCGGCGTGCTGGTCGCGGTCAACCTGGATGTGCTGGTCGGCATGGTCGAGCACGCGCTGGGCATGAAGTTCCTGGCGCCGGACATCTATTTCATCAGCGATTTTCCCACCCAGCTCCGCTGGTCCGATGTGGCCGTCATCGGCGGCATCGCCCTGGGGCTGGCCTTCAGCTCCACGCTCTATCCGGCCTGGCGCGGCTCGACCCTGCCACCCGCCGAGGCGCTGCGCCACTACTGAACACGGAACCGCAACCCGCCATGGACAGTCCTGCAAACACCCCTGCCGCGGATCCGCGGGCCATCCCGCTGGCCTGCGTCGCCCTCGAGAAGGAATTCCGCGAAGGACCGGCAGTGGTGCGGGTGCTGCATGGCGTGGACCTGCAGGTGGCACGGGGCGAGCGCATCGCCATCATCGGTGCTTCCGGCGCCGGCAAGACTACGCTGCTGCAGCTCCTCGGCGGGCTCGCTACCCCCACCCGCGGCGCCGTTTACGTGCTCGGCCGCAATGTGGCGACGCTGGGCCAGGCCGAGCGTGGCCGCATCCGCAACGAGTCGCTCGGCTTCGTCTACCAGTTCCACCACCTGCTGCCGGAGTTCACGGCGCTGGAAAACGTCGCCATGCCGCTGCTGTTGCGCCGCCTGCCGCTGGCGCAGGTCAGCGCGGAGGCGCAGCGGCTGCTGGAGCGGGTGGGGCTCGGTGCGCGCCTGCATCACAAGCCGGGCGAGCTCTCCGGCGGCGAGCGCCAGCGGGTCGCCGTGGCGAGGGCGCTGGTGACGGCACCGGCGGTGGTGCTCGCCGACGAGCCCACCGGCAACCTCGATCACCGCACCGGTGATCGCGTCTTCGAACTCATGCTCGAGCTGAATGCCGAGACCCGCGCCAGCCTGGTGATCGTCACCCACGACCTGGCCCGGGCACGGAGCATGGATCGCGTGCTGCACATGGAAGACGGGCGCCTGCGCGAGGTGGCGGGCGAGATGGTGGCCTGAGTCGCGGCCCGGGCCGCCTTCAGCCGCGCTGGCGTGCCTGGCGCCGGCGCAGGCGTCGCGCCGACGACCAGCGCCACAGGGCATTGCTGCCGAAATAGATGATGGCGGCGGTCAGCGTTGCCGCAATGAGTGCACCGAGGAACAGGGGGCGCCAGATCAGTCCGAGCTGCGCCTGCAGCCAGGCCCAGCTGACGGTATCCGGCCAGGCTTGCGGCGGCATGCCGAGCAGGCGGGCGCCCAGGCGGTATTCGAAGTAGAACACCGGGATCAGCGTCAGCGGGCTGTTCAGCCAGGCAGCCAGCGCCGCGACACCCAGGTTCACTCCCGCCAGCAGCGCGCACACCACCGCCAGCGGCGTGTGGCCCGGCACCGGCAGCATGGAGATGAAGGCGCCGATGGCGAGTGCGCCGGTGACGCTGCGCCGGTTGACGGCGAAGTACATCGGCTGGCGCAGCAGGCCGCGGAACGGCCGCAGGTACCAGGCCTGCTCATTCTGGCGGTACTGCCGGGATATGCGCCGCAGGAATTTTCGCGGCATTGCCTACACTGCCGGGTGAATCACGTGGGGTCGGGACCGCGCACCGGGGAGATTTCGTCGCGAGCCTGCCTCGCGTGCCGGTGCATTATCGTTCATCCGGCGGCCCGTCGCACATGTCCTGGTTGGCTGTCCCTGCCGTTGCCGCTGCGTGGTTGCTGCAATACTTCGGCACGCCGTCGCTGCTGGCATGGCCAGCGGTGGCCTGGTGCGCGATCGCCTTGCTGGCCTGGCACGGCCTGGGTGGACGTGTGGCGCTGCTGGTGCTGCTGGCGGGCTGGACGCTGTACCGTGCCGCATGGCTCGTCGATGCACGCCTGCCCGCCGCGCTGGCCGGGCGCGACCTGCTGGTGCAGGGCGTGGTCTGCGATTTCCCGCGGCCGGACGCCGAAGCGCAGCGCCTGGTACTCGAGACCGGAGCGGCGGGGCGCGGCGAGGGCCTGCCGGCGCGCCTGCACCTGAGCTGGTACGCGCCATCGCCGCCACTGCGGCCCGGCGAGCGCTGGCAGCTGCTGGTGCGCCTGAAGCCGCCGCATGGGCTCGCCAATCCCGGTGGCTTCGACTTCGAGCAATGGCTGTACCAGCGTGGCATCGGTGCATCGGGTTACGTGCGCGCCTCGCGCCTCAACCGCCGGCTCGAGGCGCAGCTGGCGGACTGTCCCGTCGGCACCCTGCGGGCGACACTGGCGGGCCGCATCGAGGCGGCGCTGGCCGGGCGCCCGGGCAGCGCCCATGTGCTGGGCCTGACAGTGGGCGTGACCGCGGGGCTGTCGCCGGCGGACTGGGAGCTGATGCGCCGCACCGGCACCACGCACCTGCTGGCGATCTCGGGCTTCAACATCGCCCTGGTGGCGGCGCCCTTCGTGCTGCTGGTGCCCTGGCTCGGGCACATCTGGCCAGGGCTGGCCGGCCGGCCGGGCGCGGGCCCGGCACTGGCGCTGGCGGTCGCCACCCTCTACAGCGCGCTCGCCGGATTCGGTGTCAGCGTGCTGCGGGCCCTGCTGATGCTGGGCGTGGTGGCGCTGCTGGCCTGGCGCCGCCGCCCGGCGGACAGCCTGGATGCGCTGGCCGCGGCGGCGTTGCTGATCCTGGCGATCGATCCGGCGTCCGTGCTGTCGGCGGGCTTCTGGTTGTCGTTCGCCGGTGTCGCCTGGCTGCTGGTGGCGGCGACGCGCCGGCCACGGCCGGCGGCCGTCCCGCCACGCGGGTTTGCGCGGCGCATCTTCGGTGGGGCGGTCAGCCTGCTGCGGTTGCAGCTGCTGCTGGGAATTGGCCTGGCACCGCTGACCCTGGCCTACTTCCAGCAGCTGTCGCTGGTGGCACCGCTGGCGAACCTGCTGGCGGTGCCGGTGTTCAGCCTCGTCGTCATGCCGCTGGCGCTGGGCGGTGCGGCGCTGCTGCTGGCGTTTCCGCTGCCGGGCACGCTGCTGCTGCGGCTGGCGGCTGCCGTGGTGGCGCGGCTCATGGATCTGCTGGCGGCGCTGGCCGGGATGCTCGCCGGCGACGGCGCCTGGCAGCCGCCGCCCCAGGGCATCGCCAGCCTGGTGCTCTGCCTGGTCGCGGCGGCGATGCTGGCCTGGTGGCGGCCGTTGCCGTTGCGCCTGCTGGCCGGCGTGCTGCTGCTGCCACTGGTCGCCGGCAGCGATGGCCGTGGCGACCTGCAGGCCGGGGAGCTGCGCGTGACGGTCATGGATGTCGGCCAGGGGCTCGCCGTGCTGCTGCAGACCGCGAGCCATTCGCTGGTCTACGACGCCGGGCCCGCCTACCGCCTGCGCGATGCCGGAGATTCCGTCGTGGTGCCGGTGCTGCGTGCCGCCGGGATTCGCCAGCTCGATGCACTGCTCATCTCCCACGACGACCTCGATCATGCGGGGGGCGCGGCGACCGTGCTGCGCGCCTATCCGGGGGCCGTGCTCATCGGCGGCAATGCGGCGCGGCTCGCTGCCGCCAGGGCGCGGCCCTGCGTGGCCGGGGAAGCCTGGCTATGGGATGGTGTCCGCTTCAGCATCCTCAATCCGCCGGCGGGTGCGCAGCTCTCCGACAACGACGCATCCTGCGTGCTGAGGGTGGATGCCGCCAGCGGCAGCGTCCTGCTGCCCGGCGATGTGCAGCTCCGGCAGGAAGCAGTACTGGCAGCCCGCGGTGCGCTGGCGCCCGTCGACCTGCTGCTGGCACCCCATCATGGCAGCCGCAGCTCCTCGGGGCCGGCGTTGGTGGCCGCCACCCGGCCGCGGGTGGTGGTGTTCTCGGCCGGATTCATGAACCGCTGGGGATTTCCGGCAGAGGTGGTGCGCGAACGCTGGGAGCAGGCCGGTGCCTGTACCTTCGACACCTCGGCGACCGGTGCCCTGGTGTTCGTGCTCGGCGGGCAGGGTCTGCGCCTCGCCCGCATCACGCGCCGCGATGACAGCCACCTGTGGACCACGCCCATGCCGGCAGCATCGTCCTGCACCGTGCCCGGGCCGCCACGCGCCCTGCCGCCGCTGGGTTAAACTGTCGGCCGTTGAGCGGGTTATAGTCCTGACCGGAAGGCGTTTCGGGGCCGCGGATCCATGCTGGAAATCATCAAGGCGGGCGGGGTGCTGATGATCCCCATCATCGGCTGCTCGGTGATCGCGCTGGCCATCATGCTGGAAAGGTTGTGGACGCTGCAGCGTCGCCGGGTGCTGCCCGACGATCTCACGCGCCAGGTCTGGGAATGGGTGAGCCGCAATGAGCTCAATCATGCGCACATCCAGACCTTGCAGGAGGGTTCGCCGCTGGGGCGGATCCTGTCCGCGGGGCTGCTCAACCGCAACCGCGACCGCCAGATCATGAAGGAGAGCATCGAGGACACGGGCCGACACGTGGTGCACGACCTCGAGCGCTACCTGAACCTGCTGGGCACCATCGCCGCCATTTCGCCGCTGCTCGGGCTGCTCGGCACGGTTACCGGCATGGTGCGCATCTTCGCCGCCATCAGCTCCACCGGTGCCGTCGGCGATCCGGCGGCACTGGCCGGCGGCATTTCCGAGGCGCTGATCACCACGGTGGGCGGGCTCGTCGTGGCGATCCCGACGCTGGTGGCCTACCGCTTCCTGCGCGACCGGGTGGACAGCCTGGTGATCGACATGGAGAAGGAGGCGATCACGCTGGTGGATGCGCTGCACCGGCGCCAGTACATCGACAGCATCGGGCGGCGTGATGAACCTGCGAAGGCATGATCGCTCCCGGGACGACCCGGAACTCAACCTGATCTCGCTGGTGGACGTGGTCCTGCTGCTGCTGATCTTCTTCGTGCTGACCACCAGTTTCGTGGCGCAGTCGCGGCTGGCGATCCACCTTCCGGAAGCGGCCGAGACCGGCCGCGACACCGTGGCGCCGGCGCTGGAGGTCACCGTCACCGCGCGGGGCGGCTTCTTCGTCAACGGCCGTGCACTGGTGGACAACCGGCCGGAAACGCTGATGGCCGCCATGCGCCGCGTCATGCCCCAGGCCGGCGTGCAGGCCGTGACCATCAACGCCGACGCCCGCGCCGCGCACCAGGACGTGGTGACGGCCATGGACGTCGCCGGGCGGCTCGGCATCACCGACGTGCACATCGCCACGCTGCGCGCGCGCGGCGAACAGGAGCGGTGATGGCAGGCCAGGGCGGCGACTCCACCGTGCTCTACCGCCGCATGCTGGGCCTGTCCTTCCGCTACTGGCGCATGTTCCTGGTGGCCGGCGCGGGCATGATCGTCTATGCCGGCACCAACACCGCCTTCGCCTGGGTGGTGAACCGGCTGCTCGAGGTGGTGGGCCCCGGCAGCCAGGCCCCCGGCGAGGACGACCTGCGCCGCTGGATCCCGCTGGCCATCATGGTGCTGTTCCTCACCCGCGGCGCGGCCGATGTCGCCTCCAGCTACGGGCTGGGATGGATAGGGCGGCGAGTGGTCACCGACATTCGCCAGCAGGTGTTCGACAAGTTCATGCGGCTGCCGGCGCAGTACTTCGACACCTCGTCCACCGGCGCATTGCTGTCGCGGCTGACCTTCAACATCGACCAGATCGCCGAGTCGACATCCACCGTCGTCACGGTGATGCTGCGCGAGGTGCTCACCGCCATCGGCCTCGTCGCCTACATGTTCTACCTGAGCCCGACGCTGTCGGCGTTCATCCTGATCGCCGCGCCGCTCATGGCGTTCATCACGCGCACCCTGGGCCGCTATTTCCGCCGCTACAGCGAGCGCATCCAGCAGTCCATGGGCGACGTCACCCGGGTGGCGCAGGAGTCGCTGCAGAGCCAGCGCGTGATCAGGATCTTCAACGCCCGCGACTACGAGTACCGGCGTTTCGAGGTCGCCAACGAGAAGAGCCGGCGCCTGCAGATGCGGCTGGTGGTGACCAAGGGCGTGGGCGATGGCCTGGTGGCGCTGGTCGCCGCGGTGGGACTCGCGGCCGTGGCGGCGGTGGCGATCTCGCCGTCCGTCCGCAACCACATGAACCTCGGCGACTTCGGCGGCTTCATCACCGCGCTGCTGCTGCTCATGCGGCCGCTGCGCCAGGTGGGCGGCATCAACGCCGTGATCCAGCGTGGGCTGGCGGCGGGAGAGAGCGTGTTCAGCCTGCTGGACGAGGCGGAGGAGGTCGACAGCGGCAGCGTCGCGCCAGGGCGCGTGCGCGGGGACGTGGAGTTCCGCGGTGTCGGCTTCAGCTACGACGCGGCCAAGGGCCCGGTGCTTCGCGACATCAGCCTGCGGGTGCCGCCGGGGCAGAAGCTGGCCATCGTCGGGCGTTCGGGCAGCGGCAAGACCACGCTGGTCAACCTGCTGCCCAGGTTCTATGAAGCCAGCCATGGGCAGATCCTCATCGATGGCCGCGACATCCGCGAGTACTCCCTGCAGGGCCTGCGCCAGCAGATCAGCCTGGTGAGCCAGGAGGTCACGCTGTTCAACGACAGCGTGGCCAACAACATCGCCTACGGATCGCTGAACGGCGCGCCGCGTGCGGACATCGAGCGGGCGGCCCGTGCGGCGCACCTGGGGGACCTGCTGGCCCAGCTGCCGCAGGGCCTCGACACACTGGTCGGCGACCGCGGGCTGCTGCTCTCCGGCGGCCAGCGCCAGCGCATCGCCATCGCGCGTGCGCTGCTGAAGGACGCGCCCATCCTCATCCTCGACGAAGCCACCTCAGCGCTGGACACGGAGTCCGAGCGTTACATCCAGGCGGCACTCGACGAGCTGATGGCCAACCGCACGACCTTCGTCATCGCCCATCGCTTGTCCACGGTGGAGAACGCCGACCGCATTATCGTCATGGCCGCCGGAGCCATCATCGAGAGCGGCACCCATGACGAGCTGCTGGCCGCGGGCGGCCAGTACGCCATGCTGTACCGGATGCAGTTCCGCGATGACTAGCGGCGTGGTGGCTGGCGCCATCCGGCAGGCCTGGTATGGCCGTTCGCTGCTCGGCCCGCTGCTCCAGCCCCTGGCCTGGCTGTTCGGCCTTGCGGTGCGCCTGCGCCGCAGCGCCTACCGGCGCGGCTGGCTTGCCTCCGGCCACCCCGGCGTGCCGGTCATCGTCGTCGGCAACCTGACCGCCGGTGGTGCCGGCAAGACGCCACTGGTCGCCTGGCTGGTGCAGCGGCTGAGGGAAGCCGGCAGGCATCCGGGCATCGTCAGCCGCGGCTACGGTGGCGTGCCGCAGCCAGAGCCGCTGCTGGTGGACGCGGCCACCGACCCGGCCATCGCCGGGGACGAGCCGGTGCTGCTGGCACGGCGCACCGGAGCGCCGGTCGTGGTCTGTGTCGACCGGCTGCGGGCGGCGCAGGCAGCGGCACGCAGCGGCGCCGATGTCATCGTCGCCGACGATGGCCTGCAGCACTATGCGCTGCGCCGGGACGTGGAGATCGTCGTGGTGGATGGCGTGCAGCGCTGGGGCAATGGCCGGCTGCTGCCGGCGGGCCCCCTGCGTGAGCCCCTGAGCCGTCTCGCCGAGGTCGACATGCTGGTGGTCAACGGCGGCGAGCCCGGTGCCACGGAAACCGGCTTCAGGCTGTGCCCCGGGACGGCCGTGTCGCTGGCCACGGGTGAGCGCCGCGCCCTGGAGCAATTCGCCGGCCGCCGGGTACTGGCCGTGGCGGGCATCGGCAACCCGGCGCGGTTCCACGCGCTGCTGGCCTCCCTCGGCATGCAGGTCATGACGGCGGCGGTGCCTGACCACGGCCGGGCGGACCTGGCGCTCCTGCGCAGCGAAGTGCCCTGGCCCATCCTGATGACGGAGAAGGATGCCGTGAAATATCCGCATTGGACCGATCCGGACACCTGGTACCTGCCGGTGGAGCTGCAGATGGCTCCCGGATCGGAGGATCGGCTGATGTCGTGCATCGCCTCCCGCCTGCAGGCCGCAGGAGCCGCCCATGGCTGAGTTCCGCGTGGTGATCCCGGCGCGCTACGCTTCATCGCGCTTCCCGGGCAAGCCGCTGGCCCGGCTGGCCGGGCGGCCGATGATCGAGCATGTGCACCGCTGTGCCGTGGCGAGCGGCGCGGCCGAGGTGATCGTGGCGACCGACGACGGGCGCATCGCCGATGCGGTGCGCGGCTTCGGTGGCACGGTGGCCCTGACCCG
>JAANMW010001955.1_pt1 | contig 19726 bp, 19 predicted proteins | sample 7279671 | NCBI WGS metagenome assembly JAANMW01 (sample SAMN14094541, study PRJNA606508) | bioreactor metagenome | isolation source: A lab-scale SPAN reactor treating ammonium-rich wastewater day 247 | place: Ireland: Galway | collected 2017-09-19
TCGAAGGCCGCCTTGAAGCCGGTGGGCGTGCGGACCACGCCGTTTTCCAGAACGCAGCCCTCGCGGTCGCCCACCGCGTTCAGCGGCGCCAGAACCTCGGAGGCCAGCTTGCCCGCCTCTTCCAGAACCGCCGAGGTGAAGGAGGCGTCCAGGTCGGCATAGCCCGGCAGGTCGCTTTGCGGGGCTTTCAGCACCTCCTGCAGCAGGAACTGCATGTCGGCGACGGGGGCGGTGTAGCTGGGCATGGTCTTCTCTCCCTCTGCGGTCTGTGGCGCCTATTCGGCGGCTTTCTTCAGGCTTTCGATCACGGGCGCGCTGGCCTCGAGCTCGGCCTTCAACTCGGCGATGGCCTCGTCCAGTTCGGCCCGCTGCGCCTCCATCGCGGCAAGGCGCCTGTTGCAATTTCAGGTTGGCGTCGAGGTTGTAACCCAGTTCCGATTGTTGCACGGCCACGTTGGTGACGATGGATTCCGGCGCGAGTTGGAAAGCCGTTTGCGCTTGCAGCATGGCTTCCTCGAGGCGGGCCTGCTGGACCAACCCCTCGAATTGCTGCAAGGCCGCGCGGAGACGCGCCTGCTGATCGGCCCGGGCGTTCTGCGCATCCAGAATCGCCTTGGCCTGGGCCAGGCGCTGTTCACGGTCTTGCTGCTGGGCGAGGAATTTCTCGGCCCGATCCTGCGCCGTGCGCAGTTCGCTTTCGAGTTCGCGGCGCATTTGATTGCGCAGCTCATCGCCCAGGTTGGGGTCGTTGCGAACTTCTTCACTGAGGAGCTTGAGCCGGCGCACAGCTTCGTCGGGATTCGCGGCCAGTTCCTTGCGAGATTGGCGAATCGTGTCATCCATGAGCAGCTTGAGCCGCTGCTTTTCCAAATCCTGGCGCTGCTGCGTGCGGCGGAGCAGGTCGTCTTCCTTCTTGAGATTGTCGTCTGTTTGCTTGAAGCGCCCCTTGCTCTTTTCCTTGTCCAGGTGAGCAACGAGCTTCAGGCCCATTTGCGCCTCGGCGTCGTTCGGATCGAGGTCCGCGATCTGTTCGAACAATTGCTTGGCCACGTCCAGCTTTTCGAATTCCAGCGCCTGCCGGCCTTGTAGAATGATTTCTTCCTTGGCCGAGGAGGTTTGGTTGAAGGAAAACGCCAGGGCATAGTCGGCCTGCATCAGCGCGGGCTGATCGGCGGCTGTGCGCCATTGTTTGACGACGTTGGCCAGGAAGAAACATTCCATCATCGGCTCAGCCACGGGAGAGCTGACGGTGATCGAGGCGGCTCGGCCCAGCAGCTGGCCTTCGACCTGGTAGCTGAGTTGCGGCGCGCTCTTGGCCAGCTTGCCCGCGACCAGAGTCGGCACGTCGCTGCGCAGCGGCGGCCACTGCGTCGGATAGCTTTCGGCCACATTGGCGTCGGCGGCGACTTTGTCGACATAGAGCACGGGCTGGCGCACGGTGGCCAGGCAGCGCGTCACGGCTACGTCGGCCGCTTCAGTCAGATTTATGCGAAGAATGACGCCGCCGGTGCCCGTTGCCAGGGCGCTGATGTCCAAGAGGTCCACCTTCGCTCCGAGTGGAACAGCGAAAAATTGAATGCGGCGCTGGGTCATGGTCTGCACGACCTGGCGGCGTTCTTGAGGCGTAAAGGGATTGAGCGTGCCTTGGCCGTCGCCCAGGTAAATGACGACTTGTTGCCGCTGCGTGGTTGCTTCAAAGCTCGACACGGCCTGGGACAAAGCCGACTTGAAATCGGCGGCGCCCATCGGCGTCGTCTGATCCAGCTTGGCCAGGGCCTTGCTGAGTTGCGGATCGTTGGCGGAAGCCCATCCGGAGGTCAATGCGCGGGGCTTGACGTTCACTTCCCACAAAGCCACGCGGTCCTTGGGACCCAGTTGCTTGATCCACTGGGCCGCCATTTGCCGCTGCACGATGAACGGCGCACCGGCCTGGCTGGCGGTGGAATCCACCAGGATCACGTAATCCTTGGGCAGGTCGTTTTGTCCCGTCAGGGCAGGCTTGACCTTGAGGGCGAACAGTGTGTCGCCTTGGGCCGACTGATACGTTAACGAGGCATCGCTGACAATCGCTTTCGCCAGGGCCTTTTCCACCAGTTGACCGGCATCATGATGAACCGCGTCGCCCTTGAGTGGCGACCGTTTGGAATCCGTGGCGGATCCCGAATCTCCCATAAGAGGTGAGGAGATGACGATGAGGGCCAAGAAGGCGCTCAGCGCCAAGACACGGCGGACAGATAGCATGTCCCATACTCCGTAAAAAAAGACATGACGGACCAGACCCGGACGACGATACGACCGGGCCACGCAATTGTAGTCGCAAAATCTAGGACAGGTCTAGTCGAACCTTGCCCATTTACCAGATTCCCAAGGATACCAACCCTTCCGGGTCAATGCGACATGCAGAACCGCTACAACAGGTACAGTTCTTGCGTTTAGAATCGTCCTGGGCGCGCACAAGATGTGATAGTTGCGCAACCATGGATTTGCTTTGTCAACTCTAACAACTTGGATGCAGCTCGGCAAGAAAAATTGCGCGCAATTTTGGAACTTCCGTCACAGGACTCATAATGACCCAATTTTCCCACACTTTTACTTGTCCCATTTTTTATTGTAATTTCTCCGCGGGGTAGCGGGGTCGCTGGTGCGTGGCGATGGCCTAGATGATCATCCGCGCCCGCTGAGTCAACGCGGGCTCGAAGCGATCGATCATGCGGTCCAATGGCTGCCGTGGCGCGAGCTGCTTCAACGACGACGTCCCTTGCGTCGGCTCGCGGATTTCTTCTGCCCCAACACGTTATATTCCAGCATCACGATGCCCGTTTGGCTCAAAACGCGATGCTGCGCCAGTTGCAGCTTCACCCGCTGGCTGGGAGCGGGAAGCAAGGGAATCCCCTGGCCCAGGAGCACGGGGATGATGGCTACTTCGACCCGATCGACCAGATTCAACTCAAGCATTTTTCGAAAGAGTTGACCGCCGCCGTAGAGCCAAATATCCTTCCCGGGGCTTTCCTTGAGATGGCGAAGGCTCTTCTCTAAATCGCGGTGCAGGATCGCGACGTTGGGATGATCCTTGGCCTTCATGGTGCGGGAAACGACCAGTGTCTTCACGTTCGATGATCCACCACCTCCCATGCCCTGAACCACTTCATAGGTTTTTCTTCCCATCAGCAGCACGTCAAAGCGATTGAACAGGGCCGCGAAATCGATTTCGGGGTCCATGATGATCCAATCGAATTCACCTTTGGGCCCCGCAATGTAGCCGTCCAAACTCATGGCCACGGAGTAGACCATTTGCCTCATGTGCCACCTTTACCTTGACTTTGTAAATGACCCATAGCAATGAGCCACGATCGCCGATCACAAGCCAGAATTGACAAAAGCCTGCATCCCCTTTATGAAACAGAGCTTTGCGGGCTGCATTCTAAACCAAGGATGGACGCTATGAAATTAGCGATTCCGGACTATTTATTGCCCGGGGACGAATCACAGCGACTCGCCAAGGCGGCTGAATGGGGTGGCTCAGGTCTGGAACTCTGCACTACGCCCCTCACCGGCCCCCATCGGCTCCTGATGCAAAAGGATGGGCCGGAGCGTTGGCGTGAATGGTCGGCCCACACCGGCGTCGCCTTGGCTTCGCTCTCGATCCAGTCCTTGGTCTGGCCTGGCCAATTTCCTCGACTCGAAGACGTCAAGGTTTACATGAAACAGGAAATTCCTCCCCTGATCGATCGGGCGGTCGAAGCGGGCATCGCCACTGTGCACTTGCCGATTTACGATCCCCCCGAATTGAGACCGACCGAAAGCGAAGCCTTCTGGATGAACGCCTTAACACCGGTGATCGAACAGGCCGAACGGCACGTCATGCCCTTGGCTTTGGAAACGTTCTGGCCGGCCGAGGTTTGCCGACAATTCTTGGCGAAACTGCCTTCTTCGCGGCTTTGCATAAGCTATGATTTAGGAAACGCCCACGCCGTCAAGCGCGACCCACTGGCGGAACTGCACTTGCTGGAACCCGTCTTGGGCCAAATCCGTCTTAAGGAGCGGCAGCGGCGTGAGCCTTATGGCTTGGTTCCACTGGGTTCGGGACAGCTTGATTGGAACCGGCTCGGCCCCTGGCTGCATGAATTTGGACAGAAGAAGTGGCTCATTCTCGCCTCCGCCCTTCCAAGCGAGCAAGAGTTGGCCGTTCGCAACCAAATTCGCTTTATCCATTCCCGGGTCCAGCCCAAAGCTGCTGCTTAACGAAAAGGAGCTTCAATGGTTTTCATCAACACATGAATATTCAATGCCAAGCGGAAACTGCTTGCATTTGATCCTTCATTTGACGATCATCGTGGTTCATGAGTTTCTCATCAGTGCTTGACGACTAACCTCCAGGTGTTGATTTGTCCGCACCCCCCATCGGTAAATCCAGTGATCCCAAGCTGACCGGCCCGGCGAAGGCAACGCCGCCGGCGAGCCCATCGGCAGCGAGCGCGAATGCGACGCCGCTGATGGGCGAGGTGCGCATTTTAATCGTGGATGAAAGCAGTGCGGACCGTTTCCTTCTGCGGACGGCGCTCATCAAGGCCGGACTGACCCGTTATCAAATCTTCGAATGTTCCGACGCCGCGACGGCCCTGGACCTGGCGCAGCGCTACAGCCCCGACGCCATCCTGCTTGACTACCGCCTGCCCACCGAGGATGGCATTTCGATCATCCCCAAACTTTCCGCCGTCTGCCCCGACGCGGCCTTTCTGATCATCACCCGCCAAGGGGATGAAGCCGCCGCCGTGCGGGCCATGAAAACCGGGGCATCCGACTATCTGGTCAAGGACCAAGTCCTTTACGACCCCATCCGCATCGACCGCGCCGTGCAATCCGCCATTTACCTGAAAAGCCTGGAGCGCGAGAATAGCCGCATTCTCGAGGCCCTCCGGCAGCGCAACCTCGAGTTGGAACAACTCACCTCCCGGCTCTGGGAGTTGTCCCACACCGATGAACTGACCAGCTTCTTCAATCGCCGCTTCATCACGCAGCGGCTCGAGGACGAGATGCACCGCGCCCAACGGTATCACATGCCGCTGAGCATCGTGATCATGGACCTGGACTATTTCAAGCGGGTCAACGACACCTACGGCCACCTGGCTGGAGATCGCGCCTTGCAAACGGTGGCCCAACTGATCCGCTCCGCCCTCCGCGACACGGACCTCATTGGCCGCTGGGGGGGCGAGGAGTTCATGTTGATCCTAACCAACACGGACAACCATGGCGCGATCACCTTCTGCAACCGCCTCTGCGAGCGCATCCGCCATCATCCCATCTGCATCGGCGAGACGGTCCTGTGCTTGACTTCGAGCTTCGGCGTGGCCAGCCTGTCCGAAGACATGAAGAAGACGGAAGACCTGGTCCGCCGGGCGGATCACAACCTGTACCGCGCCAAGGCGATGGGACGGGACTGCGTCGTCGCCGACGAGACGGCCGACCTCAGCGACACGCTCATCGAATGGGGTGTGAGCTAGCCGGGCCGGCGGGCAATTCACCCAAGGGAAACCCTCTTTCCTGGACTTTTTCTGCTCATTTCTCAATCCAGCACCTAGGCCAGCGTTTTTTTCCTTTTTCACTTGAATTTTTTTTTTGACAGTATCCTTGTGCTGCCTGGTAAAATGAACCTCTTGAGATAAGGAGAAACCCATGCGTCGCGTGCTGCTGCTGGCGGTGTTGGGGATGGGGCTGGTGGTCTTCGGCCTGGGCCGAGTCGCGGGGCAACCTGGAACGGGATTGGCAAATTTCAAATGTATCACGCAGAAGAATTGTAGTACTCTTGGCGTTGTTCCTGGAGTACTTGGAGATGGTGCGCCAATAACGGGATGTGATGTAACTCAATCAGGTACAACTTATTTTGTCTGTGGCGACATGCAATTTGAATGGTGCGAAAATGGCAGCCTGACATCATGCGTCGGAACTTCAACGATAAATGGCTTCACTTGTTATGTACAGAGGTGGAGCTGCGATTAGGTTTTCTAGAATGTGATCATTGCCCTTTTGCCTTTTTTATTGAACAGCATGAAATGACTTCATAAGCTGCTTCAATGGCAAAAGGGCGTCGTCTTATCCAATAATAGTCCAGTTGGGTATATAAAGTCTTTGATGAACTAGCAAGGACATGACCATGCATGTTTATTTTCTACTATGTATTGCAACATTCACTCATTCAAGTGAAAAAGAAAGACTATGCAAACTGATCGATGTATTACATTCATCAATATCAAATATATCATGTAAAATTATTTCCAGTGATCCAGAAATAGGCATCGCCAGAAATGGGCTATTCATGATGAAGGATAAAATGATCAGGATGGAAGATTTTGCTATCGATGCCTATTCCGTTATCGTTATCACGGACAAATCACTATTGCGGCTAGATGCACCAAAAGGAAAAATTGCAACAGGTTATATTCGATCTTATAATCATGGAAATAGACTTTCTAGCTTCTTTGACCTAAGAGACCATTTAGGCATCATTTCCATGTATCATAATCAGGGCAAGTATCTCAAAGAGATTTTGGATGACAAGCAGGCAACTGCGTCAATGATAAGAGAGAAAGAGAAAGATTATATTGTCGTAAAATATCAGTATGCTACAGAGATAGCGTCCACTATAAATAAGTATGAATTATGGTATGATGTTGACAAAAATGGTGTCATATATAAAAAAATAAAGGATACGATCAGCGATGAGCCATATGCGAGCATTCATGGAGAAGAAACCGTTGATGAGTATGTTGAACCATTGCCAGGATTATTTTTACCCAAGAAGATCAGTCTCCATTCCCGTGCTTATATGAAAACATCCAATGAGATCAGGCAAAAGGCCCATGGGGTCATGACTTTCGAGAACTATCAGATTAATCCCGATTTACCCGATTCACTGTTTCAATTGACTTTTCCTCCAGGCGCTCAAGTGTTCGATGAAGTCAACAAAAAGATTTGGAAAGTCCTCGATGATGGTTCATTGGCTCCGCTCAAGAAAGATGGTCAAGAAGTCACCATGAATCAGGCCGAGTTGTCTTATGCCACCAACGATCCGCGCAGCTTGTTGGGGCCGACCCGCGCGGAGCCGGGCAGCGGCGGGCTGTGGTTTATCCTGGGCGGCCTGGCTCTCCTTCTCCTGGCGGTTGGCTATTGGCTTTGGCAAAAGCGGCGGGAGCGGCTGGAAGCTTCATAATGGCTTCATGACATGGGCAAGGTAATGGAGAACTGTGAGCCATGAAAGCACATGATCACCATCGCTCTGCATTTACCCTTGTCGAACTGTTGGTCTGCCTGGGCATCATCTCGCTTCTCATCGGCCTCTTGATGCCTGCCATTCAACGGATACGCGCCTCGGCCGCCGCGGTTCAATGCCAATCCAATCTGCGGCAAATCGGCGTGGCCATTCATCACTTTCATGCCAACCATCAGCGCTTCCCCGGCCCATCGCAATATGCCAAACGGAATCCTGATTATGTCACAAACTTTTGGAAATACGCCGAGGATCGGCTGGCCTGGCCTGCGCAATTGCTGCCTTACATCGAACAGAACGCCTTATGGAGTCAGACGCAGCAAGCGTTTGAACTCAACGTGGAAACGTGGATCGATCCGCCGCATGTGGGCAATGCCACGGTCATCCCGCTCTTTGTATGTCCCTTGGATCGCCGACTATTAAACCCGGTCTTCACGCCGTCGGGGCAAAAGATTGCCGTGATGTCCTATGTTGGGAATGCTGGCTCCCTGTACAATGGCATCTTTCTCGATTTCAACGAGATCCGGTTCAGCGACGTGATCGATGGCCATTCCACGACCATCATGGTCGGCGAACGACCGCCGCCAGACGATTACCGCTCCGGGAAATGGTACACCATTTATCAACCGCTTCCCGTCGTGAGGAACAATGAGAATACCGTTCATTGTCCGCCGCGCTATGACGTGGGCATTGAAGTTCCCCGTGATCCCTGCGAACAATTCCCCACGCCCTGCCTGGGTCCCGGCCGCATCGACCGGCCCTGCGACCGCGGCCACTACTGGAGCATGCACCCTGGCGGGGCCCATTTTCTCATGGTGGATGGCTCCGTTCATTTCTTCAAATACTCCGTCTCGGATCGCGTCATGCGGGCCTTGTGCACCCGCAACGGCGGCGAAACCGTGCAATTGCCCGAGGATTGATGGCGCTTTGGTGCTCCGCGATCTGTCGAAGCTGACGGACCTGCTCCAAGTCAATCGTTCATCGTGCCGCGGCCGCCCTGGGGTGAACTACTTTCACCTGTCCAAGCTGCGCGAAATGGATAAGAAAATCACAGGCGCTCGCCGACGCGATTTTCGTCGGCCGGCCCCCTGATGCTTCCCATTGCATCACCTCGGAGATTGGCCCATCCATGAGCACCATGACCGCCCCCCGGCCCGCCGCCCGGACGAACGTTGCGCCGCTGCCCGTTTCCACGCTTGCCGCGAAATACTGGATGGCCATCACCGGCCTCCTGCTCGTGGCCTTTGTCCTGGTCCACATGGCCGGGAATCTGCTCGTTTATCGCGGTCAGGACGCCCTGAACAGCTATGCCAAGTTCCTCAAAGGCATGGGGCCGATGCTTTGGATCGCGCGCGGCGGCTTGCTGCTGGTCTTCCTCGTCCACATCGGCCTGGCCTTTCGTCTGAGTCGGCGCAACCGCCAGGCTCGGCCCATTGGTTATCAGATGGAGCGGACGCTCCGGGCCAGCCTGCCTTCCAAATACATGTTGCTGACCGGGTTGGTGATCCTGGCATTTGTTATTTTTCATTTGGCCCATTACACCCTGGGCATCGTGCATCAGGTGCCGGTCAAGGACCCGCAAACGGGGGGCGAAGTCATGCGGGACATGCTGTCGCTGCATGACCAACAAGGCCGGCACGACGTGTACGGCATGGTGATCCTCGCCTTTCGCCAGCCGGTGATCAGTCTATCGTACATTCTCGCGCAATTGCTCTTGGCCCTGCATTTGTATCACGGGGCCTCGAGCATGTTTCAATCGTTGGGCCTGAATCACTCGCGCTACAACGCCTTGATTCAAAAGGTGGGCGCGGCCGTGGCCGTGATCGTCGGGGTCGGCAACGTCTCGATGCCGTTGACGATCATGCTTGGCCTGGTGGGGCAAGGCTATCAACCGCTGTAATCCCGCCCCTTGAGCGGCGGGAGGATCCAGACCTTCTTGGTGGACTGCAAACGGATATAAAGGCTCGACCATGAAACTCGAATCGAAAGTGCCAGGCGGCCCGCTCGCCTCGAAGTGGACGCGCTACCGGTCGGAGATGAAGCTGGTCGCCCCCAACAACAAGCGGAAGTACAAAATCCTCATCGTGGGGACGGGGCTGGCGGGGGCCTCGGCGGCGGCCACCCTGGCGGAATTGGGATACAACGTTCACGCCTTCACCTTTCACGACAGTCCGCGCCGCGCGCACAGCATCGCCGCTCAGGGCGGCATCAACGCCGCCAAAAACTATCAAAACGACGGCGACAGCATCTTCCGCCTCTTCTATGACACGATCAAGGGCGGCGACTTCCGCGCCCGCGAGGCCAACGTGCACCGCCTGGCCGAGGTGAGCGTCAACATCATCGATCAATGCGTCGCCCAGGGCGTGCCCTTCAACCGCGAATACGGCGGCACGCTCGCCAATCGCAGCTTCGGCGGCGCCCAGGTGTCGCGCACCTTTTACTGCCGCGGCCAGACCGGCCAGCAATTGCTCATCGGCGCCTATTCCGCCCTGTCCCGGCAGATCGGCCTGGGCAAAGTCAAAATGCACACCCGCTGCGAGATGGTCGACCTGGTCGTCGTCAACGGCCGGGCCGTCGGCATCATCACGCGCGACCTGGTCACCGGCCGCATCGAAGCCCATGCCGGGGACGCCGTCGTCCTGGGCACGGGCGGCTACAGCAACGTCTTTTTCCTGTCGACCAACGCGGCGGGCTGCAACGTCTCGGCCACGTTCCGCGCCTACAAGCGCGGCGCCGCCTTCGCCAATCCCTGCTACACGCAGATTCACCCGACGTGCATCCCGGTGAGCGGCGATTATCAGAAAAAGCTGACCCTCATGTCGGAATCGCTCCGCAACGACGGCCGCGTCTGGGTGCCCCTGAAGGCGGGCGACAAGCGGCCGCCGGAGCAAATCCCCGAAGGCGAACGGGATTATTACCTCGAACGCAAATACCCTAGTTATGGCAACCTGGCCCCGCGCGACATCTCGTCGCGGGCCGCCAAGCAGGTGTGCGACGAGGGCCGGGGCGTGGGCGAGAGCGGCCGCGGCGTCTATCTCGATTTCAAGGATGCCATCGCCCGGGTCGGGGAGCACGTCATTCGCGAGAAATACGGCAACCTCTTCGACATGTACGCCCACATCACCCACGAAAATCCGTATCGCTCGCCGATGCGCATTTACCCCGCCCTGCATTACACGATGGGCGGACTGTGGGTGGACTACAACCTCATGTCCAACGTGCAAAACCTGTTTGTGATCGGCGAGGCCAATTTCTCCGACCACGGCGCCAATCGCCTGGGCGCCAGCGCGTTGATGCAGGGCCTGGCGGATGGCTATTTCATTCTGCCCTACACGATGGGCCAGGAGTTGGCCTCGGTGAAAAAGGAAGAGGTCGGCACCGATCACGACGCCTTCAAGGAAGCCGCCTCGTCCGTGCAGCAGAAGCTGGACAAGCTGCTCGCCATTCGCGGCAAGAAAACCATCACGGCGTTCCACAAGGAACTGGGCAAGGTGATGTGGGACAACTGCGGCATGGCGCGCACGGCGGAGAGTTTGCAAGCGGCGCTGCGGCGCATCCCCGAGTTGCGGGCGGATTTCTGGCAAAACGTTTCCGTGCCGGGCCAGGGGAACGACCTGAATCCCTCGCTGGAATACGCCAACCGCGTGGCCGATTATCTCGAGTTTGCGGAGCTGCTGTGCCTGGACGCCTTGCAGCGGAATGAATCCTGCGGCGGTCATTTCCGCGAGGAATATCAAGACAACGGCGAAGCGGCCCGCAACGACGCGGAGTTTTGCCACGCGGCCGCCTGGGAGTACGCCGGCCCGGATCAACCGCCGATTCGGCACACCGAGCCTTTGGTCTTCGAGGAAGTCAAGCCCACGGTGCGCAGTTACAAATAACGCTTTTCCAGCCGCTTCGCGCCGTTAGCCAGGCGAGAGGCCGGCGAACGGCGTGTCGAGAGGAGTGCAACGTCAACATGGCCGGTGCAACGAAATTGATGAACCTGACTCTCCACGTGTGGCGGCAAAAGGGGCCGAGCGATCCGGGCCGCATGGTGGAGTACAAGGCGACCAACGTCAGCCCCGACATGTCCCTGCTGGAAATGCTCGACGTGGTCAACGATGAGCTGACGGAAAAGGGCGAGGAGCCCATCGCCTTTGAATTCGACTGCCGCGAGGGCATCTGCGGCACGTGCGGCCTGGTGATCAATGGGCGGCCGCATGGCCCGAACAAAGCCGCGACGACGTGCCAGGTCTACATGCGCGACTTCACGGATGGCGACCATCTCTACATCGAACCCTGGCGGGCGGCAGGCTTCCCCGTCCTCAAGGATTGCGTGGTGGATCGCGCCGCCTTCGATCGCATCATCCAAGCGGGCGGCTTTGTTTCGGTGAACACGGGCAACGCCGTCGATGGCAACGCCATCCCCATCCCCAAGCATCAGGCCAATCTGGCCATGGACGCGGCGGCCTGCATCGGCTGCGGCGCTTGCGTCGCGGCGTGCAAGAATGCCTCGGCCATGCTCTTCGTGGCCGCCAAGGTGTCCCATCTGGCCCTCTTGCCGCAGGGCGAGGTCGAACGCACGGAGCGTGTGCGCCAGATGGTTTATCAAATGGACGCCGAGGGGTTCGGCGCCTGCACCAATCAAGCCGAATGTGAAGCGGCTTGCCCCAAGGAGATCAGCATCGACTTCATCGCCAAGATGAATCGCGAGTTCATGCGCTCTTGCACGCTAAGCCAAAAATCGCGCGGCGACTCGGGGGGAACCGGTTAAGTCCGCCCGCGGCTGAACCGGGCATCGGTTCGCTCCATGCCCGCTTCCCGTTCATCTCCCATAGCGCAACGCTTCTTGGACCGTTCTGGCCTGAATGGCGACGGTTTCGTCGATGTTCCTGGCATATCCCCCGGCCATCGTAACGACGACGGGAATCCCCCTTTGATGGCAAGCGGCCAGAGCGAAGCGGTCGCGCTGCAGCAATCCCTCGGGAGAAACGGCGAGCCGGCCCAGGCGGTCGCCGCGATAGGGGTCCGCCCCGGCCAGATAGATGGCCATCTCCGCGCGCGAGCGGTCCAGCGCTTCGATCACCCCATGCCTCCAAGCGTGCAGGAACGCCTCATCCTCCGTGCCATCGGGCAGGGCGATGTCCAGATCGCTGGGATGCTTTCGCAAGGGAAAGTTGCGGGCGCCATGCAAGGAAAAGGTGAACAGGGTATCATCCCCGTCGGCGATTTCGGCCGTGCCGTTGCCTTGATGGACGTCGCCATCGAGGACGACCACCCGCCGAACGCAGCCTTCTCTTTGCAAAACCCGCGCGGCAATGATGCTGTCGTTAAACAGGCAAAAGCCTTCGCCGTGCCGAACGCCGGCGTGATGCGTACCGCCCGCCAAGGTGATCCCCACGCCCCGCTCCAGGGCCGCGCGGGCCGCGGCCAAGGTGCCCCCCGCGGAGCGCAGCGCCCGCTCCACCAAGGCGGCAGACCAGGGGAAGCCCAACCGGCGGCATTCCGCCGCGGACAGTTGTCCATGGAGCATGCGCTGCACGTAATCCGCGTCATGAGCCAGTTCGAGCTGCTCCCGCTGGACGGGAGAGGGCAAGTGAACGTCCCGGCCCGCCACGACGCCGTCAGCGATCAGCTTCTCTCGGAGCCGGCGAAACTTTGCCAACGGAAAGCGATGGCCCTCCGGGAGAGGAAACGAGAAGGCGTCGCAGGCAAAGACCGGAAGCGCCGCGGCCGGCATGGATCAAGGCATCTCCAAAGGTTGATCGATGATTCTCACCTCGCGGACCTTGACCTGGCCTTCATCGAGAATGAAAACGAAGACGATGGGCTGCTTGCGTTCGGTATCCTTTGCGGTATGGACGACATAAGTCATTTTTGGCGAAGCCATCTCATCGCGCAGCCCCAAAAAGGTCTTCCAAAGGAAAGTTCCATCCGAACGATAAGTGAAGGATTGCATGATCAGTTGCTCGGTCAATACGGGATGCTTTTCCAGCAACGCGGCCCACCCTTCCGGGCTGATCCGCGCCTGATAATCGGGTGAACAGAGACGATGGATGGCGGCAGGGTCCTTGCTCGCCAAGGCTTTCTTCCAAGCATCATACGCCTGACTGCCTTTATCCATCAACTGACTGGTCATTTCCGAACGCTGATAGACGACGAAGCCATACCGAACCAGGGCGGCCAGCACAAGCGCGAAGAGCGCCCAATACATGACCTGCTTCAAAACCTTGACCCACATCGGCGGCGGAGCGGACGCTGAGTACTCGTTCATGGGCTCGGTCATGCCCCTACCCCCGTTGGTTCACCGCGGATGAAGACTGCTTGCAACCCCATGCATCGGACGTAAGTTAGCATGAATCTGTTTGTAACAAGCTTCGGAGGAAGATGCATCATGAAAGTTTGGCTCGCCTTTGTCATCGGAGCGGGACTCTGTTGGGGAACCTATGTGCCCTTGATCGCCTTCGGCGGCAAAAGCCTCAGCGATGGAACGCCCGGCATCGGCAATCGCTTCGCGGCCATCCTCTGCGTGGGTCTGGCCTATTTCGTTATGGGCGTCCTTTTCCCCTTGGGCTATTTTTACCTCAACGGCACGGGCAATGCACAAAATAACGGCCACGGCGTCTTCTTTTCCTCGCTGGCCGGCGCCGCGGGAGCGGGCGGCGCCATCTGCGTCGTTTTTGCCACGGCCGCTGCCAGTCCCGGCGATCGGCTGTTTATCGCGCCCTTGATTTTCGGTTTGGCCCCCGTGATCAATACCATCGTCAGCTTGTTCTGGCATCCCTCGGCGCAGTCGGCTTTTCATTTCGCCCTGCCCAAGGCGGCCCCCGGCTGGATGTTTTACGTCGGCGTGGCCCTGGTGGCGTCGGGCGTAGCCCTGGTGCTCTATGCGAAGGAAGCCAGCGAGCAGGCCAACGTCAAGCCGATCGTAAAAAGCGAAACTTCGCCCAAATCCCTGGGGTAATCCTCGGCATGCTGCTCAAGACTGAACGCCTGACCAAACAGTATGGGACGCAATGCGCCTTGGATGCCCTGGACTTGCAGATCCCTCAAGGTGAAATCTTTGGCTTGCTCGGTCCCAACGGCTCGGGGAAGTCCACCACCATTCGCTTGCTCTTGGGGATGATTCGTCCGACTTCGGGGCGCGCCTTCATCGATGGGCATGATTGCTGGCGCGAGAGCGTGGCCGTCCGGCGCAAGGCGGCTTATCTGCCCGGCGAACTGCGGCTCTACGACAACATGACCGGCCGCCGCTTGCTGCAATTCCTGGCCGGGCTGCGCGGCCAGAAGCTCAACGGCGACGCGGATCGCTATGCCCGGCGCTTTGACATCGATATCGACCTGCCCATCGCCCATCTCTCTTCCGGCATGAAACGCAAGCTCGCCCTGATGCAGGTCTTGCTGCCGGATGTGCCGTTGATCATTCTCGATGAGCCGACCAATACGCTGGACCCCACCATGCGGGATGAGCTTTTGGATCAACTATTGGACGCTCGGCAAAGGCGGCAGACGATCCTTTTTTCTTCCCACGTCTTGCAGGAAGTGGAACGGATTTGCGACCGAGTGGGCATTCTATCCAAGGGCAAGCTGGTGCATTTGCAGCCGATGGAGGAGCTGCGCCAAGGTCGCTTGGCTCAAGTCCAATTGGCAAGCGCCGCCACGGAAGCGCCGCCGCCCTGCGTGGAAGTCAAACGGGTGGATCAACTCCATTACACGCTGATCTGCCGCGCGGATCCACAGCCGCTGTTGCTTTGGCTCTCCAGGCAACAGGTGTCGGAACTGCGCATCGAGCCGTTGGGATTAAACGAGATTTATCAGCGTTTTCACGCCAACGGCCGGTGAGGTCCATCATGCTCCGCTTCCGCGCGCGGCCGCGCCATCCCGCCAAATTCGCATCGGTTTCCCTCGGCTTCGACTTGCAAGCTCCGCCGCATTGGCTACATTATCCACCTATGCGGCAAGGGTTTGCCCCGCGCCGCCGAGGAATGCGAGAGGCGTTTGCTTTCCAAATGTCCCGGACCCATTTGGAAGATGAGCCGATCCTGGTGAACGTCGGCAGTTTGGTCCGAGATGATGCGATCATCCAACGAAAGGAAGTACCATGGGAGCCGAATCCCCCACGAACCCTCAAGGACAACAATCCCGCGAATTTCCGATGGATTCCACGGCCATGTCCACGGCCTATGCCAATTTCGCCCGGGTGACGGGAACTCCCGAGGAATTGGTGCTGGACTTCGGCCTCAATACGCAAATGTCCCCCAACCCGAATGAACCCGTGCGCTTGACCCATCGCCTGGTCCTTAATTACTACACGGCCAAGCGTTTGCTCATGGCCTTGGGGATGGCCTTGCAGCAACACGAAAACATCTACGGCGTTCTGGAAACGGACATTCAAAAGCGCGTCAAGATGCAGCCGGGTCAACCGCGTCCGGGCGGCACCTCGTAATCGAAGGCGATGATGAATCTGAGCAAGCCCGACCGTGCTCCGGCGCGTTCGGGCTTTCTTCGTTGCGGCGCAGCGCCAGACTCGCGGGCACTTCCAGACCATGGACGTCCATCAAGCCCTGCCGTGAAAAGACGTCGCTGGGCTGGCCCTCGGCCACGATCCGACCGCCATCCATTACGATCGCCCGGTGGCAGAGACGAAGGACGAACTCCAGGTCATGGGAGGCGATGAGCATCGTTTGCGGCAAGGACCGCAGGACCGCCAAGAGCATGCGGCGGCCCTTCGGGTCGAGAAAAGCCGTCGGCTCATCCAGCAGCATGACGGCCGGTTCCATGGCGAGCACGCCGGCCAGGGCCACGCGGCGTTTTTCTCCCCCCGAGAGGTGATGCGGCACCCGCTGCTCGAACCCTTCCAGCCCGACTTGACGCATGGCCTTGAACGCTCGTTCTCTCACTTCGGTGATCGGCAGCCCCAGGTTGATGGGTCCGAAGGCCACGTCGTCCAGCACGGTCGTGCTGAAGATTTGATCGTCGCTATCCTGAAAAATGACGCCGAGGCGCTGCGGGAGTTGCCGGCGGTCGGCGGTGCGCTCGGGATTCAGCCCCATGACGCTGATGGAGCCGGATTGGGGTTGCAACACCCCGGCCGCGCAAAGAAAAAGCGTGGTCTTGCCCGCGCCGTTGGGGCCGACTAAGGCCACGCGTTCACCGGGATAAACCGCGAGGGAAACCTCTTGAAGAACCACGCGCTGCAAGGGGTAGGCGAAGCAGACGCGCTGAAGCTCCAGGGCTGGTGGATCCATAGGGACAGCTTAGCCGAAGCGATAGGATTCGTCCCGTTTTTTTGCGTCGCCGACCTTGGCCTTGAGAATGCGTTCGATCTCCTCGGCGGACCGCCCTTGGGCCACCATTTCCTGCTTCAGGGCCAACTCGGCCTGCGTCAGTTTGGTGGTTTGCAGATATTGCAGGATCTGATTCACCATGCAGCCAATGGTCACCAAGCAGGCGGGAATGCCGATGATCGCAATCAACATCATTTCGCGCCCGGAGAGGCGATCTAAAAAGTCAAAACTCATGTTGATCCCCTGTCGAAATTATTCCGTTGCCTTGTCCTTTTTTTTGCCCGAGCCGATGATGCGGTCAATCTCCTCGGCGGAGCGACCCTGACCGATCAGGTCGCGTTTCAGGGCGGCATCGATCTCGGCGATGCGCGCTTTGCGCCAATTCGAGGCGATGGCATAGACGATCAAGAAAAGAAAGGTCGACAAGATCGCCACGATGGGGATCAATTCGTCTCCCGTGAGTTTGTTCAAGAAGTCCGTCATGCTCATGCTCCTGATTGAATCCACCGAGTGAGGGGTGGTATATGGCTATTCGCTGATCTTGCCGATTTATTTGACCCACGCAAGCGATTAAATGGGAACCGTCAGCGTTTCTTGATGTTCTGGAGCGACAAGGCTTTTGATCGCCATCAATCCACATAGGGGTCGGCGCCAAGGTCCTTGAGCACTTCCTGGCGATGGCGGTCGTAAGCCATCAGATCGATGCGCTGTTTGTAGTGCCTGGCCTCCATCCGTTTTTGAGCCACGTCGAATAGTCGGCGATAGCGGTCGCTCTGTATTGGCCGACGTTGTCCTTCCTGGATGAGGGCCTGTTGTTTCTCCGCGCCCAGGGCCTCGAGCAGTTCGTCATCGAGGGCGAGGAAAAACTGGGCCGACCCTGGATCGCCTTGCCGGCCGCAGCGGCCCGCAAGCTGCCGATCGATGCGGCGGGCATCGTGCCGCTCCGTTCCCATGACAAAGAGTCCGCCGGACTCGGCCACGCCGGCGCCGAGCTTGATGTCCGTGCCGCGGCCGGCCATGTTCGTGGCGATGGTGACCGCGCCGGGTTCGCCCGCCTTGGCCACCACCTTGGCTTCCAGTTCATGTTGCCGGGCATTGAGCACTTGATGAACAATGCCTGCTGCCGTCAGTTTGGCGCTCAAGGCTTCCGATTTTTCCACCGACCGGGTGCCAATGAGGACGGCGCGCCCCTGATCGATCAATTCCTTGACCTTGGCCACCACGGCTGTGAACTTGACCTCTTCGTTGGGAAACACGCGGTCGGGCAGATGCTCACGGATCACGGGCCGATTGGTCGGCACGACGACGACGGGCAGCTTGTAGACGCGGGCGAACTCGCGGTTGTTGGGGGCGGCGGTGCCGGTCATCCCCGCCAGTTTCTTGTACAGCTTGAAGAAATTTTGGAACGTGACCTGTGCGGCGTGGTCCGACTGCTTGTTGATCGGCACGCCCTCCTTGGCCTCGACCGCTTGGTGCAACCCATCCCGCCAATGGCGGTCCGGCATGCGGCGGCCCGTGTATTCGTCGATGATGACCACCTTGTTGTTCTCGATCATGTAATGCACGTCGCGGTGATAGCGCACGTGGGCGAAGATGGACCGTTCGACGTGCTCGAAGAGCTTGTCCATGGCGTGGGAATGCGGCCCCACGGGCGGGTTGGCATAGCGGGCCAAATGACGTCCGCTCTCGGTCAGTTCGATTTTTTGCTTCTTGTGGTCGAAGGTGTAATGCTCGTTGAAGGCCATCTTCTGAGCCAGGCGATTGGCCCAATGATAGACGACTTGCTCTTCGGGGCTGGCTTGCTGCGTGGCCGTGCTGATGATCAACGGTGTGCGGGCTTCATCGATCAGGATGCTGTCCGCTTCGTCGACGATGGCGTAATGGAGAAACTCCGGCTGCACCCGGCTTTCGCCCGCCTTGGCGGCGCCGTTGCTGCCGGGGTTCTGCCAGGCTTCCCAAAACGGCACGCCCTGCGACGCTTGCCCCTTGATGCGCAAGCGATCGCGCAGAAAATCGAACCCAAATTCCGACGCCATGCCGTAGGTGATGTCCGAGCGATAGGCCTTGATCCGCTGTTGATCCTGCATCTGCATCTGCAACACGCCGACGGACAAGCCGAGGAGTTGATAAACCGGCTCCATCCACTCGGCGTCGCGGCGGGCCAGGTAATCGTTGACCGTGGCCACGTGGACGCCCTTGCCGTTGAGGGCGTTGAGATAGACGGCGGGGACGGCGGTAAGGGTTTTGCCTTCGCCCGTCGCCAGTTCGGCGAGGGCGCCCATATGCAAAACTTGCGCCCCGGCCAATTGCACGTCGTAGAGCCGCAAGTTCAACGTCCGCCGCGCCGCTTCCGTGACCAGGCCGAAGGCTTCCGGCAGCAGCCGATCGAGCGTTTCGCCGCCGCGGGCTCGCCCTCTGAGTCTCATGCTCTGGTGGCGGATTTCATCGTCGGAGAGCTTGGCCGCCTGGGCTTCATGGTAGCGGATCGCGTCCACGCGCAGCGCGGCCCGAGCCAGCCAGCGCTCCGACTTGCTGCCGAAGAGCCGGTAAAATTGGTTGACCAGAGGCATCCCTAAGCGGCTCATCCGTTCTCACGACCTCCCCGTCCATGTTGTCCTCCACCGCATCAACCCGCGATGCCGGCGGCAAGGGCGTTTCTTGCATGATAACGGTTGGGCGCGCGTTTGTCATGGTCGAGATGATCGGACCGCTGCGCGGCGGCGCCGTCTGCTTCATTTTTCCTGATTTTCGGTTCCAGGGCAATCGCCATCGTTTACAGTCGTGTAAAACCATCCCTGGCGATGGCGTCGTCGAACCTGCAATCGTTTCCCTCGGGATCCACTCATGACTTCCACTCCTCCCGCCAAGGGCATGACCATACCCACTAAAATCATGATCGGCCTGGTCCTCGGGGCCGCGGCGGGGATTGTGCTCAATCAGAGCCGGGACGCTTTGGACGCCTGGCTATCCGGCATCATGCAGCGGGACGTTGAAATCGTGGAGCCTTTTCTCCGCAACGTCATCGAGCCGGTGGGGCAGATTTTCATGCGGCTCCTGTTCATGACCGTGGTGCCGCTGGTCTTTGTTTCCCTGGCCCTGGGCGTTTCCCAATTGGGCGGGATGAAACACGTGGGGCAAATCGGCCTGCGCACGCTGGCCTATTTCGTGCTGACCTCCGGCATCGCCGTCGTGA
>JAANMW010001966.1_pt1 | contig 19673 bp, 17 predicted proteins | sample 7279671 | NCBI WGS metagenome assembly JAANMW01 (sample SAMN14094541, study PRJNA606508) | bioreactor metagenome | isolation source: A lab-scale SPAN reactor treating ammonium-rich wastewater day 247 | place: Ireland: Galway | collected 2017-09-19
ATAACGGTAAGGTTGTGAGCTACAAAGGCAACAACCACATGGGTAAAGATGGCGGTAAGATTGAAATTCAGAAATGAAGCAACCTGACGAACCCGTTTGGTATCGGAGAATACACGCTCGACGGAAGTTTCTCGGGGTCTTCCAAGTTTTGTGTGGGTAAATTTTCATAATTCTGGTAAAAATGCAGTTAATATTTTCGGTTTTAAATAGTCTCGATCTTTAATACCATAAGCCCGTCGTTGAATGACACGGACTTTGTTATTTATACCTTCGACTAATCCAAGAGAGATTTTATTGTCAGGATTACAATAGCTAACAATATTGTCCCAGTGCCGTTCAATCATTTTTACAAATTGGTGAAATGGTTTAAGCCTTGACCATCGAAGCTGGGATTTCCAGTTGGTAAAGAATCGTTCGGTGTTGATAGCACTTTTGTAATCCCAGAGATTACCGAATAATTCTTTCAACATGAGGAATATACTTCAGAGTTGACTTCCGAAAGGGCTTCCACATGTCCATGACGACTACGGAAATGTTTTTCTTCTGACTATCAGAAAGCATAGTATAAAACAAGTCCAGGTCTTCTTCTCTACGGCCTTCTCCGCCTACCCATATGGGACGTCCTTTGTCTAAATCACTAACGCAGATCATATACGTGTGTCCCTTACGAATAGAAATTTCATCTATTCCTACGGCTCTGGGCCTGGTAATTTTACCCAAACGACCAACAAGCTCGTGCATATAGTTTATTTCTATTTGCCTGACTTGATACCAGCTAAGCCGTTCCAGTTCAACCACTCGCTTGATCGTGAGTTCTCGACAGAGTCTACCAATATATCGTTCGTATCGCTTGGTATAACGAATATTCGAGGCAAGCCATGATAATGTCTCTACTTTCACGGCGTTACACTTTTTGCAAAATACACGGCGGTATTCAAATTCAACGGAGATTCTGAATGAACCACTGGAAAGATCTCTTGCCCGTTTGGTTTCGCTATCGTAAAAGGTCTTTGACATCGTATGACATACAGAGCAAACCGTTTTTTTTGACGGCGTTCGAGTTTTATTATTCTTGCATAGGGATCACCATAAACGCCGGTTAATTTACTTCGCGCTCGAAATCCATGATGGGAATATAATTCTGATAAGGTTTTACAGGTTTTCATGAACACCCCTTTCTGTTGTCAGAATAGTATACCTACTCGTGACAACTTTTTGGAGTCCTGTTTTTCCCGAAAACCCTTATTTCTTATGGTGTTGAGAAAGAACTATTATGGAAATTTACCCACATAAAACTTAGAAGACCCGAAAAATATTTAAACAATACTTCAGATAAAGCCCCTATACGCATGTGGAAAGTAGAAAGTTTGGTTACGGCCTCAATACAATTGCTCAAATGGGCCGACGGTGAAGATGATCTGAAGTTAATAGAGAGAGCAATAAAAATACAGGATCGTTTATTAGTATTGGGATGGCCCGGGATTAAAGAGGCATTAAGCAAGGCAGAAAGGGAATAAATATGAAAAATCCTGACTAAAAACACATAAAAACAACTATGGTAGTAATATAGTAGTAAATGAAAACCTGTATTATACTTATCCTCAATTGACTCGTTGATGTCTTGAGGGGGATCAACATAACCTTTGATTTTTACATCTCTTGATCTTGGAATATTAATAGAATTATGTAGGGCAATATAAGAATGTGTTCACATCCCCATGGTAACGACTCTCATAAAAAATAACAGTATACAAGTACGTTTCCAAAACATTTCCATGATTCCTTGCATGAAAAGGTTGCACAGAAAATAACCTGGATTCTCTACTTAAAATATTGCTTATGTTTTCCCTTAGTGTTAAAATGCTTCAAAAATCCATTCAATTCGTTGTTTATATTTGATAAAATCGGGAAAGATCAAAATCCTTTTCAAATAAAAATTCACTACATCCCATAATATGCCGGAACCTTTGTCAGAACAAATCATAAAAGGGATAGAGCAGGTAACCGGGCTTTATTACAGGCTGATTTTGGTAGTAGCTCCGTCAGGTAAGGGTAAAACATTAGCCTTACAAGAGGTCCGCAAACGATTAGCATTGCCTTTACTGAATGTTAATATTGAGCTTTCCCGATGCCTGCTGGACCTTACCGAAAAGCAGCGGGCAATTCATGCATCAACAATCTTAAGAGATATTATTGAAAAACATAACGAAAGAGTTATATTGCTGGACAATACAGAACTCCTCTTTGACGTATCACTCAAACTGGATCCACTTCGGCTTCTTCAGGGGATTTCTCGTAATAAAACTATTGCTGCCTCCTGGAATGGTAAAATTGAGAATGGTTATCTGATATATGCAGAACCAAATCACCCGGAGTACAGACGTTATCCCGTAAAAGACTTTCTTGTAGTAAGTCCGGAAGAAGACTACTTACCTATTTCAAATAAGATATGAGGGAAAGAGAGGTATGAAATATTCTGAACTGATACATTTCGAGCCTATTGAGACGACCATCCAGCTTCGTGACACAGATAAACTCGAAGAAGCAAAAAAGCTCATTTCTACCTTTGTTATTTCTCATGAAATGGCTGAAAAGCTTGAAAGTATTGTTTTTCCCCAGCTTCAGTTTGAACAGCCATTGGACAACAAGGGCATTCTCGTGGTTGGGAATTATGGTACAGGAAAATCACATTTAATGTCGGTTGTTTCTGCAATTGCTGAACATGCCCATCTCGTCTCTTTTCTTAAAAATTCAAAAGTAAGTAATGCAGCTTCCATAATCGCCGGTAAATTTAAAGTGTTACGTGCAGAACTTGGTTCTACAACCATGGATTTTCGGGAAATTATATGCTCACAGCTAGAAGAAAGTCTCTCGGCATGGAAAATTGATTATAAATTCCCGCCACGGGATAAAATATCGAATCATAAAGACGCATTCGAAGAGATGATGTCCACTTTTCATCAGAAGTATCCGGACCATGGTCTTCTTATGGTGGTTGATGAATTTCTTGACTATCTGCGTTCCCGCCGTGATCACGATCTTATCCTTGACCTGAACTTTTTACGGGAGATTGGAGAGGTCTGTAAGCATTTAAAATTCCGTTTTATTGCTGGTGTGCAGGAGTCGATATTTGACAATCCGCGTTTTTCCTTTGTAGCCGAAGTCATCAAACGGGTCAAGGACCGCTTTGAACAAATCCTTATTGCCCGTCATGATGTTAAATATGTAGTCTCAGAACGGTTACTCCAGAAGACGGCAGATCAGCATGCAAAGATACGTGAATACCTTATCCCTTATGCAAAATTTTATACCAACATGAACGAACGTATGGATGAATTTGTCCGTTTATTTCCCATTCACCCTGATTACATTGATATTTTTGAACGGATAAAGGCCGTGGAAAAACGTGAGATTCTGAAAACCTTTTCTTTGTTAATGAAGCAAATTCTTAATATGGATGTTCCTGAAGACAGGCTTGGCCTGATCTCCTATGATAGTTATTGGAATATGTTAAAGGAAAATGCATCCTTCCGTACAATACCTGAAGTACGTGAGGTACTGGAATGCAGCGCCAAACTGGAAAATTTGGTGAATACGGGCTATCCTCGTGGTAAAAATAAAGAATTTGCGCTGAGAATTATTCAAGGTCTCAGTGTTTACCGATTGGCAGTTGGTGATATTGAATCCCCCGTTGGTCTTAATGCAGAAGGATTAAGGGATGCCCTTGGTCTTTTTGACCCTATTGTAGTTGAATTAGGAGGTGATGCAGCAGATGATTTACGTGGTGAAGTAGAAACTGCATTAAGATTGATTAGTAAGACGGTCAATGGCCAATTCATCTCTGCGACCGAACGAGATGAGATGGGGCGCCCTGGTGGACAATTTTATCTGGATGTCAAAAAAACCGTTGACTACGATGCCCAGATTATACGACGTGCAGAGAGTCTCGATTCACAAACGCTTGACCGCTATTATTACGAAGCCCTTAAAAGGGTAATGGAATGTACTGACTACACGTATGTCACTGGATATCGCATTTGGCAATACGAACTGGAATGGCGTGAACGCAAAGTGACGCGCACGGGTTATCTTTTCTTTGGGGCATCGAATGAGAGGTCTACTGCTGTACCACAACGTGACTTTTATCTTTACTTCCTCCAGCCTAACGATCCGCCACGATACAAAGACGAGAAGAAATCAGACGAGGTGTTCTTTAAACTCACTGGAATAGACGAGACCTTCCGTGAGAATCTCCGCAGTTATGCTGCAAGCCTCGACCTTTCTTCCATTTCTTCAGGACAATCCAAAACAATTTATGAATCAAAGGCCAAGGGCTTTCTTGACAACGTTGTGAAATGGCTTCAGGAACATATAACAACGGCCTTTGAAATAACCTATCAGGGGCGAACAAAACAACTCCTTGAGTGGGCAAAAGGTCTGCCCCCAAAGAAAGGCACGGATGGAGGTAATAATTTCAGGGATATTATTAATGCCGTTGCAGGGTTTTGTCTTGAAAAGCATTTTGCTGATCAGTCGCCCGAATATCCATTCTTTTCCATTTTAATTACTGGCAGCAACCGTGCTCAGGCTGCTACGGATGCATTGAAGTGGATTGCCGGTGGGGCAAAAACCAGGCAGGGTACCGCCGTGCTTGATGCATTGGGCCTTCTTGATGGTGAAAAACTGGATCCCTATAAATCTAAATATGCAAATTATATCAGGGAGTTTCTTGGTCAGAGGGGACAAGGACAGGTATTGAATAGAGGCGAGGTATTTAAAAAAGAACATGATGTTGAATACATGGTACCGGATAGATTCCGGCTCGAACCGGAGTGGGTTACTGTCCTCCTGGCTGCACTTGTTTATTCTGGCGATATTGTGCTTTCAATACCCGGCAAAAAGTATGATGCAAGTAATCTGAACCAACTTATTGCCACACCATTAGAAGACCTTGTCAATTTTAAGCATATTGAAAGGCCTAAGGAATGGAACATTCCGTCTCTCAAAGCACTCTTCGAACTCCTTGGACTTACCCCCGGTATGGCACAACTCATTACGCAGGGTAAGGAAGAACCCGTTCAGGAACTCCAGCGTGTTGTCTCAACAACCATCGAAAATCTTGTTATTGCTTTACAAAACCTTCACGGAGGCATGATCTTCTGGGGGAAACCCGTATTGACAGAATCGCAAAAAGAAGCATATACATCCCACCTGAATTCGATAAAGACATTCCTTGAGTCCATTCAGGCATATAATTCTCCGGGCAAAATGAAGAATTTTCGTTATGATGTAAACGAGATAAAAGCACAGCACGCGGGAATCCAAACACTCCTCGAATTAAAGAAATTACAGGATCTGGTGGCTGAATTTGGCCCAATGGCTTCATATCTGTCATCTGCCGAGACTGTTTTGCCTGACACACATCAAGCGGTAACAAGAATGAAAACATACCGTGAATCTGTTTTTTCACAAATAATAAATCAATTCAAACAAAATCCAATACAGGTAAGGCAACAAATCATGCAGGAATTTCTGGAACTCAAAAAGATTTACAGGAGAGATTATATCACACTTCATGCCAGAGCCCGGTTAGGGGCACATGAAGATAAACGCAAAGCTGAATTATTGTGTGATAAAAGACTTGAAAGTCTCCAAAAAATTTCCGCTATTAACCTGATGAACAGGCAGCAACTCATAAATTTTCAAAACCGCCTTGCAGGATTAAAGACATGCTTTACCCTTACAGAAAAGGAAATTGAATTTACACCAACATGTCCACACTGCGAGTTTCGGCCTTCGACAGAATCTAATCCTCTTGACGTAAGGGCAATTCTGTCAGGTATGGATGGGGAACTCGATAACATTGTTGATGAGTGGACACAAACCTTACTGGCAAATCTTGAAGATCCAACAATCCAGGAGAATTTGTCACTGATAAAATCAACGCAGCGAAAGCTGGTTGATAATTTTTTAAAAAACCGGCAGTTGCCTGACAAGATTACCCATGAGTTTATCGATACACTTAATGAAATCCTTTCCGGTCTTACAAGGATAGTGGTAAAAATGGAAGATTTACGGAATGCGCTTGTTTCAGGCGGTTCTCCGGTTACTATTGAAGAGATAGAAAGACGCTTTGAGGATTATATAGCCAGTTTAACTAAAGGCAATGAGGCTAATAAGGTAAGGATTGTTATAGAATAAGAAATAAAACAATATTTAGAGTGGAGCTGGCTTCCAGCCAGCTCAATAATTGGGGGGCAAAATACTATGGCAATACTAACAATCGAGTACTCAGATAAGATTTAGTGTCGTTAAAAGTTTAGGAACAAGCAAGGCAATACTTAAACGTGATAGATTACCATACGAAAAGCATAGCGAAGGAGATTTGTGCAATGAAAAATGCATTACTTAAACTACAGATTGAAGGCATTGAACAGCAACTAAAGGTTTTAAAGGCCAAGATTATTTCAGGAAAAGAAAAAGGAAAGAGATTAGCAGATTTATACGGAATTTTTGAGCGCAAGATGGATTTGTCTTTAGAGGAGATTAAAAAAAATGAATACACCTTGAAGGAAAAATCATGACTTATATTGTGGATACCCATATCTTTATATGGTATTTAGACAAGAATAAACGACTTAAACCTCTATACCATCAAATACTCGTTGATAATGATAATGATTTTATTTTTTCTACGATTGTGCTTGCAGAAATCAAACATCTTATTCATCAGAAGCGAATAAAGGTAGATTTCAATAAGGTTGTTGATTATCTTAGTGAGTCTGAAAATTGTGCTATTTATCCTGTGGATGAGTCTGTTATAAATGAAATGCCCGCAGGACTGAGCATTCATGATGCCCTGATTGTTGCAACCGGTCTTGTTTCTAAAAAAAGAGGTAAAATACTTACAGAAGATGATCTGATTATTAAATCTCATATACTCCCTGTTGCTTAAGTTAGGTTGAAGGCAAAACGAGATAGGTACTCATTTGTGGAACTAAAAATAAAAGAGGGATAGCTTTATGGAAAAGCTACTTATTGACGATAAAACCACCAAACAAACAGGCCCGGTAGAATGCCTTGGCCTAACCTTCCCAAACGATGAGGAACGGAGAAAGTATTTTACGGAAAAACTTCGTGAGCATTTGCAAAACCCCGAGTTCAGAAAAATCGAAGGTTTCCCCATAGGCACTGATGAAGATATCCTGAAGCTCTCTGATCCACCATATTATACTGCCTGCCCAAATCCTTTCATAAATGACTTTATCAGGCATTACGGCAAGCCTTACAACCCTAAAACTGATAATTATCGCCGGGAACCGTTTGCCGCAGACGTTAGCGAAGGAAAGAATGATCCTATTTACAACGCCCACTCTTACCATACAAAAGTGCCACACAAAGCCATTATGCGGTATATCCTGCATTATACAGAGCCAGGTGATATTGTTTTTGATGGTTTTTGTGGTACGGGGATGACAGGGGTTGCAGCACAACTATGCGGGGATAAGAGGGTCGTTGAATCTTTAGGATATAAAGTGTTGGATGATGGTACTATCCTTGATGAAGAAGGCAAACCACTCTCTAAACTTGGCTCAAGACGTGCAGTGCTGAATGACCTTTCACCAGCCGCCACATTTATTGCTTACAATTATAATACACCTGTTGATGCTCAGGAGTTTGAGCGGGAGGCAAAGCAGGTTTTAAAAAAAATGGAACAAGATTGTGGGTGGATGTACGAAACCATGCATACAGATGGTAAAACCAAAGGCAAAATCAATTATGTTGTTTGGAGTGAGCTGCTTCGATGCCATCAATGTAACGAAGAAAATACTTATTGGGAATTAGCTGTAGATCCTGTAACAAGATATAAGAAAAATATTACCGAAAACATATTGTGCAAGCGATGTGGTTCGTTAGATTCCTATACAAAGTGGGAGAGAGTTTTTGAAACATATATGGATATTCTACTTGGCCATTCTTTGAAGCGAAGTAAACTTGTGCCTGTATTAATAAATTATTCGTTTGGCGGTAAAAAACTTGAGAAAATACCAGATGCTTTCGATTTTCTTCTTTTGGAGAAGATTAATCAATTTCCAATGCCACCTAATATGCCAATTTTACCCCTTCCCGAAGGACAAAATACCAAGCAACCACTGGTTTCAAGTGGCGTTTCACATGTCCATCATTTTTACATTCAACGTTCTTTGTTTGCTTATTCACTTGCGGAAAGATGCATTGCAGAAGGTCATGTATCTTTACAAAACACTCTCAAATATTGGCTTCAGTCTGTAGGGGTAGGATTTACAAAGCTTAACCGATATCTGGCAGCTTCATTTTCACAAGTAAATAGATATCTTAAGGGAACACTTTATATTGCACCTTTTATTGCTGAGGTAAGTCCAGTTTACTCATTGACTGGAAAAATAAAAAGGTTAAAAAATGTTTTCTTTTTACCTTCAGTCAAACCTAGCTTTATTATAGAGACTAAATCCTCCACGGGTAACGGCGTTCATGAATCCTCTATTGATTATATTTTTACTGATCCACCTTTCGGTGGGAATTTAATGTACTCTGAACTTAACTTTATTTGGGAAGCTTGGCTCAAAGTATTTACAAATAACAAACATGAGGCAATTGAGAGCAAACTACAAAAGAAGAGGTTACAAGAATATCAAGAATTAATGACTCGATGCTTTAATGAATATTATCGTATCTTGAAGGCGGGTAGATGGATGACAGTTGAATTTCACAATAAGAAAAATAGTGTATGGAATGCTATTCAAGAGGCGTTACAACAGGCTGGTTTTGTAGTAGCTGATGTCCGAACGCTTGACAAGAAACAGATGACGATGAAGCAGATGACTACAGCTTCTGCTGTAAAGCAGGATCTTATTATTTCAGCTTACAAACCGAATGGAGGTCTTGAAGAACGATTTAAATTAAAGGCTGGTACCGAGGATGGCGTCTGGGATTTTGTAAGGACGCATCTCAGGCAACTTCCTATCTTTGTCAAACCAAAGGATGGAATGGCAGAAATAATAGCCGAACGCCTAAACTACCTGCTCTTTGATCGCATGGTTGCCTTCCATGTCCAGCGAGGGATTATCGTACCTATCTCTGCTGCGGAGTTTTACGCTGGGCTAGAACAGCGATTCCCATCCCGTGATGATATGTACTTCCTGTCTGAACAGATATCGGAGTATGATAAAAAGCGTATGACCGTAAAAGAAATGCTCCAGCTTCAGTTATTCGTTACTGATGAGGCCTCTGCTATCCAATGGCTCAAGCAACTACTCACTAAAAAACCACAGACCTTCCAGGAGATTCATCCACAATTCCTTAAAGAAATTGGTGGCTGGCAGAAATATGAAAAACCGTTAGAACTTATGGAATTGCTGGAACAGAATTTTATCTGCTATGATGGCAAGGGTGACGTACCGAGCCAGATACACAGCTATTTATCCACAAATTATAAGGAGTTGCGGAATCTTCCCAAGGATGGTCCATCATTGCGTGATAAGGCAAATGATCGATGGTATGTCCCCGATCCAAACAAGGCACAAGACCTCGAAAAACTACGCGAAAAAGCCTTGTTGAAAGAATTTGAGGAATATAAAACCTTTACAGGCCGAAAGTTTAAAAGTTTTCGTCTTGAAGCCGTTAGGGCAGGATTTAAAAGGGCATGGCAAGAGCGCGATTATCAAACCATCATTTCTGTATCAAAAAAAATCCCGGAAAATGTACTTCAGGAAGACCAGAAATTGCTCATGTGGTATGACCAGGCGGTAACAAGGATGGGAGTAGATTGATGAAAGACTTTATTGAATTTAATACAAGCAATTTAGAGATAGGCTTACTTGCAAGAAATTCAAGAAAAGGGCCTGAACAAACATTAGTCAGAAACTTTGTAGATCATATAACGAATTCTTTTAAAAACAAAAGTACTAAGTTGGCGGTTTTTTATGAGCCTCAACTAGATACAGGTTTTCCTGATATTGTTTTCGTTGAATATCTACCTCGCATATTTGAAAAATGGAATGACGTCAGATCTTCAATTTTACCTATTGATATAAAGGTACTAAACTACTTACATCTTGTTAATGGATCAGATTCATCTTCAATGGAAAACAAACTGGGAATAGACAGTGATAATTTACTAAAATCTCTGGAGAGATTGTTAGATAGTAAGTTGATACATAGAAAATCGAAACAGTGGAAACCATTTAGCCTTAGAAATAATTTTGCTATTAAAGAAATAGTTGCAATTGAAGCTAAGATTAGTAATCTGAAATCCGCATTCGAACAAGCTCAAATAAATAAGTGGTATGCATCAGAATCGTATATACTGTTGCCAACCGTTATGCCTAATAAAGACACTATAAACACGTCACAAAAACTAGGGGTTGGGATATATACAAGCAATTTAAATGGTATAAGCAAAGTGAGCCATTCTATGCGGGGAATGCTTCCATCCTGTTATGCTTCATGGCTTTTCAATGAGTGGACAGGCCGTTATTTACATTTATAAACTCTTTAATCGATTAACCATGAAATTACCGGATTTGGATAATGTCAAAGAAAAGTTTCCTGATTTGAGAGATATAGAAATTATTACGCAAGGTGGTCAAAAGGTTGTTTATAAAGGAATACACAAAAAATGTGGAGTTGTTGCATTAAAAATCATACTCGATCCGTCTGCGGATGAAAGAACGAAAAGGGAAATAGAAGCATTAACCAAGTATAACTTCCCCAATGTTCCAAAGTTGTACGAATGGGGACCTTTTCTATGGGAAGATATGCAAACTACTTATCTTTTGGAACAATATATATCAGGCTCAACTCTCCGTAACTTCCTAAATGACCATAAAAAACTTTCGCTTGATACATGTCTTAAACTTCTAAAAAGTTTGTTGGAAACCTCTGTTGAATTAGAGAAGCAGCAAATTGTGCATAGGGATATAAAACCAGAAAATATCATTATGGGAAATGACGGCTCTTTTTGGCTTTTAGACTTTGGTATTGCGAGGCACTTATCAAGGATGTCTATTACCGCTACTAATGTTCATTTTGGCCCACATACCGCAGGTTATGCAGCGCCAGAACAATTTCGAAACATGAAAAAAGAAATAGATATAAGGGCAGACCTTTTTTCTATTGGGGTTTTGATATACGAGTCGCTTACTGGCAAACATCCCTTTGTTTTTGGCGCCCGAGATCATTTGGATATCCTCCGGCGTACGGAAACATTAACACCTGATTATTTATCAATCCCTGGAGATTCTCAAAGGCAGTTAAGTGGTTTCATAAATATTCTCATGGATAAATATCCGTCAAGACGACCAAGAACTGCGAAGACGGCCTTGGATTGGTATACAGCACTTTTGCCTTCCATAAAAATAAAAGACTCACAGGAGAAAATTTAATGGAATTATATCTTCAATTTGGACATGGTATGATGGAGCATTGTAAAAAACTCATCCAAAGTTGGGAAGAGGGTACTGTTATATTAAGTCCTCGTGATCTAACTTCGGATCAAATTAAAATGTTTTCGGCTGATATAGTTAAATTGAATGGCCGGATGCTTCTTGATCCTCAACTTTACGACCCAAGAGCTAATCATCATCGCTTGGTTGATCATGAATATTGGCCAACTGATTTTAATACGGGGATGCTCCTTGGTGGTGTTGCACTTAATAATTTACTAGTTGAATTAAAGTTACTTAATGATTCAGCACAGACAGAAAAATATATTATACCGGGTATCTATTGTGAGCGAGCAGATGACGATTGGATTGCAATTCAGAATGCCATTGTCGCCGAAGCTGACTCAGTCTTTACAGATAAAGAAACATTAGCAACAATTTGTCTTTCCGGAGAAACGCTTAGGTTTGAAGAACAGATAGAAATTGTGCTAAATTGTTCTGAATCATGGGATGTAGATGGATATTATGTTGTACCTGAACATCCAAATGGACAATATCTTGTAGATGATCCAATGTGGTTGGCAAACCTTTTGATACTGTGTTCCGGGTTACGATTACAAGGTAAAAAAGTTGTTGTAGGGTATTGTAATCACCAAATGCTAAGTTTAGCTTCCGCTAATGTTAATGCGATTGCTTCTGGAACCTGGTTGAATGTAAGATCATTTCCACCAGAGAAATTTCAACTTACAGAAGAGGACAGTACCAGTAGAAGGGTAAAATGGTATTATTGCCCACAAACTTTATCAGAATACAAATTGCCGTTTTTAGATATGGGATTCCGCGCTGGAATACTAGACAAATTAAAGCCCGATGAATCTCTAAGTTCAACATATACAGATATCTTATTCTCCGGTGCGCAACCATCCTCCACTAATTATTCAGAACAACAATCTTTTAGACATTATCTTCAATGCCTGCATGAACAATGTACACAGGCTCATCGCACTACTTTTCGAGAAACTATTGCAGCTCATTTACTTCTTCTGGAAACGGCAGAACGATTGATAAAAACCTTCCACGGATATGGTGTTAGGGGACAGGATAGAGATTTCGCGAATATTGTAGATGTCAACAGATCTGCTATAGGGGCATTGGAAATGTCACGTGGGTTCGTATTAGAAAGGCAATGGTGAACAAATAATTCTTGTGGGAACCGGTGAATGGGTTTATAGCATTGAATATCGGCAAACATGTCAGATTATCGATGTTCAATCATTATGGGATGAGGTTATATATCGTGTTTGGCTTCCTATTCAGGATACCATAGTTCGCATTCCGGCAAGCAGACTAAAGCCTCTTGACGAAGCAGTATCAAATACTCCTGCGCACCTTACCTACACTGCAACTGCCGCACGCCTGGCTGACGCCCTAACGCATGATATATTACTTGCGCCCATTGAATCCAGGGTTATTCCCCTTCCTCACCAGATGAGGGCATTGTCACAAGCTATAAATAGTCATCGTGTACGGTATCTCCTTGCAGATGAGGTTGGACTGGGTAAGACTATTGAAGCTGGACTCATTATGCGTGAGCTTAAACTTCGGGGACGCGTAAAAAGAACCCTTGTAATAGCTCCAAAAGGGTTATTGACTCAGTGGGTCGCTGAGATGCAGGTACATTTCAATGAGGATTTTAAACTTCTGATACCCGGCGATTTTTCTGCTTACAGGAAGATCATGGCTGAGAGTAATATCTGGCAGTCTTACGATCAGGTTGTCTGCCCTATGGATTCAATAAAGCCGCTGGAAGGGAGGCGTGGATGGTCAAAAGAGCAAGTGGCGGCATATAATCAGGAACGATTTGAGGATATCATAGCTGCTGGATGGGATTTGGTTATTGTGGATGAGGCACACCGTCTGAGTGGAAGTTCAGAGGAAGTTGCCCGTTACAAACTTGGACAGGGACTGGCAGATGCGTCTCCTTATCTCCTTCTTCTGTCGGCAACGCCACATCAAGGCAAGACCGATGCATTTTATCGATTGATATCATTGCTCGATACATTGAACTTTCCGGGTATCGAAAGTATTACAAAAGAACGGGTGAAGCCTTACGTTATCAGGACAGAGAAACGTAGTGCAATAGATGCAAATGGAAAACCATTATTTAAACCAAGGCAAACAAGACTGATCCCAATATCATGGGAACAACGGCATAAAGAACAACAACTCCTCTACGAGGCTGTGACAGAGTACGCTCGTAAGGGTTACAATCAGGCTATAATTGAGAAAAAGAATTACATAGGGTTTTTGATGATCCTTATGCAGCGTCTGATTACATCATCAACCAGGGCGATCCGCACTACGTTGGAAAGACGGTTGGAAATACTTCAAGGATCTGATGAACAGCTTACATTACCCCTAACACTTTCCGAGGATGAATGGTTAGAACTTGATGGTCAGGAGCAAATAAATGCATTCTTAGCTACGCGTCTCGTGGCCCTGAAGAACGAAAGAGAAGAGGTAAGATTACTTCTTAATGCAGCAAAAAGAACAGAATCGTCCGGGCCAGATCCAAAGGCTGAGGCACTCCTTGATTGGATATATAAAATCCAGCAGGAGGAAGGAAACCCTGAATTAAAATTCCTGGTCTTTACAGAATTCGTTCCTACTCAGGAAATGTTAAGAGAGTTTTTTAAAGAACGAGGATTTTCTGTTGTCTGTTTGAATGGTTCCATGGGTATGGATGAAAGAAAAGTAGCACAGGATAACTTTTCCCAAAAAGCCCGTATCCTTATCTCAACGGATGCCGGTGGCGAAGGGCTCAACCTTCAGTTCTGTCATGTAGTTATTAATTACGATATCCCGTGGAATCCCATGCGGCTTGAACAGCGAATAGGACGTGTTGACCGCATAGGTCAGACACATCCTGTTAAAGCCATAAACTTTGTTTTAAAAGGAACAGTTGAACACAGGGTGCAGGAGGTATTGGAGGAAAAACTTGCTATCATACTTAAGGAATTTGGAGTTGATAAGGCCGGGGATGTATTGGACTCATTACAGGCTGAACAAATATTTGATGATTTGTATATTAATGCCATCATACACCCTGAAACTTTCGATGATAAGATTGAATTAGTGGTAACCAACGTAAAGGAGCAGGTAAAGTCAGTTCGTGAAAGCACGTCTATTTTGGGCTCTCAAGAAGAACTTAATCCTTTAGAGGCCAGGAGGTTGTCAGAACATCCTCTTCCTCATTGGATAGAAACTATGACAATTAACTATCTGAAATCTCACGGAGGTGTGGCAGAAAGAAAAGGGAAGACATGGAATCTGACATGGCCATCAGGTGAAAAAATGAATAATATCGTATTTACCTTAGATAATGCAGAAGGATTTCCATCAGCACGACAGTTAACGTTGGAAGACAGCTGTATCAGAGGTGTTTCTATGAATATTCCACCTTTTGTTTCTCCTCAACCAATTCCCTGTCTTATTTTTTCGGATATTTCAACAGAAATTCAAGGTTTCTGGTCGCTATGGAAGGTTGCAATTCAGACTTCAAACTGGAATAGGCAACGGATAATGCCGTTGTTTCTGCATGATGATGGGAGGATTCTTTATCCTACGGCAAGATACATTTGGGATAAAATGATTTCTAACGTTTACAACGTACGGCATTATTTAGATGGTCAGGAATCACAGGATATTTTTAATAAATTATGGAAGACTGCTGAAAAACAGGGCAGGTCTCAGTATGAGCAGCTTGTTCAGGAACATAAAGAATTTCTTACCCAGGAGATTAATAAATGGGAGTATGCACTTACTGTACGCAGGAAAACTATCGAACGGTTGGGATTACCACAGGTCAGGGCTTATCGTCTTTTACATTTGGAACAAGAAGATCGGGAACGACGTGAGGAGATTAATCAGAAATCAAAGATTAGTCCTGAATTAGTACCGCTACTGCTGATTCGTGTAGGGGAAAAAATAGATGGATAGCTGGCGTGATTATGTTTTAAAAGAATTTACTCCTCAGGTTGTACGGTTGACACTGGTTGCAGATCCTGATGGATTATTGACGGAGGAAGGTATTGTCATGGCTTTACGAGAACGGGGATTTGAGATTTTAGAATTCGATGATTCTATTGCATTCCGCTTTTCGTACGAATCAAAGTACCGTTCGCTTTGGGACAAGGGAGAATTGACAGACCTTGTGGTTATTCTAAGATCACCTACAGATGATTTAAGTTTTCTTCCCTACGATCTTTTACGTGTAGGGCGAAAACTTTCCTTTAATTTGGGTGACCTGTTTCCCAATTTAAGTTATCCTGTAATCGAAGGTCTCGACCGCAGTAATCTTGATACCTTATACCAGGCACAAATACGGTATAAACCTGAAAAGCTTGGAGATAATACGACAAAAGACTTCGTCCTCAGGCATGTATTTGAAATTGTCCCGGAACTGATTAAGCAACCACATGATTTACTTCGTGTCCTCCTTCGACTCCATTATAAAGAGCTGCATATCCCTCCAATTCTTAATGAGCGGTTTATTTATATCTTACGTCAAAACAAATGTTTTGATGCCTGGCCTCTTGAGAAGATTGTATCGGATAGAGAGGCTTTTTTTGAATTTTTGCAAGAGCGCTGGCCAATATTTCTTGAAGGCATGACATCTGGTAAAGCGGAAATAGTCAGTGAAAAGGGGTTAACCGATGATTTGAAATATTCAGGACCACCTAACATTCCTTTTGATCACCACGATATCCGTATTTACATAGATAATCTCTTTTTGGAAGGTATGCTACACCCTGTTCAACACCCAAAATCTGATATACTTTCCAAAACATGGGTTGTTTCAGGGATTAAGGTAGACCCGGAACTCGATACATTACGCCGGTTACAAAAGTTGATGAAGAGTATTGAAGGCTCAATTCCTGATGCAGAAGGCAGGCATCAGGATTGGTTGATCTTTGCGCATCGGTGGGCAGAGGTTATCGTTCTTTTCCATCAAACGGGAAAACACGTGGAGCTTGCTTCCAGCCAGCTTGACTTCAATAAAAACTGGCAAGATGCCGGCTCTACCGATCATCTCAAAAGTGCTTCAATATCTGAACTACACGCTAATCAATTTCAAATGCTTCAGGAAAGGATCGACAAAGCATTTCTACTCTGGATACAGAAACGATATGGAGGTTTATACAATCAACCTCCTGTACCTCCTGTTATGGTACACCATATTCCGAGGGCAATGGAGCGTTACATGAGGTCTATGGGTAAAGAAAAGGTCGCATTAATTCTGATAGATGGTATGGCTTTTGATTCCTGGTTGGTGGTCAAGGAAGAATTTATGAAACAACGACCACATTTATCTATCCGGGAAAGGGCAATTTTTGGTTGGATACCAACCATCACTCCGGTATCCCGACAGGCAGCATTCGCAGGAAAACCACCAATGTGCTTTCCCAACAGTATCAATACTCTCGAAAGAGAACCTGTATTATGGTCACAGTTCTGGATAGACCACGGTTTTACACAGTCAGAAATAAGCTACGTAAAAGGTGTGAATGAAACAAAAACACATGTGATCGATGAAATAACCTTAGATCAGAGAATTCGTATATTGGGTTTAGTAGTGGATACAGTAGACAAAATAATGCACGGTATGGAACTTGGCTTGGCAGGGATGCATAATCAAGTACGCCAATGGGCAAAAGAGGGTTTTCTGGGAAAGCTCATTGACCTTTTACTTGAAAGGAATTATAAGATCTTCTTAACATCTGACCATGGTAGTATTGAGGCCAAAGGATGTGGCCGTCCTGCGGAGGGTTCTATAGCCGATGTACGAGGAGAAAGGGTAAGGATATATCCCAACCAAGTCTTACGAAAAACGATAAAGACAAGATTTCCTGAAGCAATGGAATGGCCACAAATTGGCCTTCCACAGGATTATTTACCACTATTGGCCCCTGGCAGGTCTGCATTTATTCATACAGATGAACAAATTATTGCACATGGTGGGATATCGTTAGAGGAATCTGTAGTTCCATTTGTTCAGATTGAAAGAAGTTAAGTTATATGAAAAGAGAAGTTGGATTTAGTCAACGTATCAGGCTTGAGTGGCTTGAGAAGACAGCGGAACTCCTTGCAGAAGGCAAATCGAAAAAAGAGATAGAATCAGTGTTATACAACATCCTGAGTGACCAGCTTCATTCTGATGGTAACACAAAGCGGGGAAGCAGGGAAAAGGCACTAACTATTCTGCTCAAGATTTGGGTTTCATCACCTGAAAGTGTGCAACCACTTAAAGAAGATGCTATAACCTATTTTAGAAAATTACCTTTTAGCGATCACATCATCCTTCATTGGGGATTGTCAATAGCTATTTATCCTTTTTTTGGAATAATGGCAGATACGGTTGGTCGTCTTTTGAAATTACAAGGGTCATTTACACCTGTGCAGGTCTTAAGACGTATTAAGGAACAATTTGGCGAGCGTGAAACCGTAACAAGGGCAGCAAGACGCGTTTTACGCTGTTTCGTTGATTGGGGTGTGTTAAAAGATGCTACGAAAAAAGGTATTTATCTACCAGTTACTTCTCACTTAATTACTGATAAAAAGCTTATAGCATGGCTTGTTGAAGCAATTTTAATTTCCAGAAATTCCCATTCTGGATTGATCTCTGTTATCACACAAAGCCCAATACTCTTCCCTTTTACTTTAGATCAATTCTCACAACAAGACCTTACAAATAATAAACGGCTGGAGATTTTTCATCAGGGAGCCAATGAAGTGGTTGTTGTAATAAAAACTATGGAAGTTAAAGTAAATTGATATAGTTACTGTTTGAAATGTATTACAAAATATTACCTTCAAAATCATAATTTCCTGATTCAGGATAAAGGAATGTTAACACACCGAAGCGTCCTAATGAAATAGCCTGTTCAATAAAAATAATGTCCTTGTGAGAGCCTTGTTTTATATATGGGAACCAACTTGATGCCGTAGTTCCTGCTTCAAAAAAGCCTTTTTCTGAAGAATTTTCCCCTCTTAATGCTCTGGCAGTCGGGGAGTCTATTGGTAAATTGTTTTGAAACTCTATAGTTTTTCTATATTGTGCTTTATATGTTTTTGCTGAAAGCCATTTCCATGCATATCCGTCAACATTCCATTTAATAATTGCACATGATGCAATATTGGAACTGCAATATCTGATTGATGCACTTATTATAGACACACCAAAGTTATTTGCTATTTTATGAATACCCTCAAATCCTATTTTTACTTTTTTCGCAAATTGGAGGAAACGTTTTGTCGGCATTAATAAATTAGAAGCAAAATAGTCGGCTTCCCGTTCTACAATGTTTCCTGATTCATATTCACACCGTGAAGGGTGCGCTGGAACCTTTCCAGATTCTAAAGATTGCCGGTGTTCATCAATATAATAATGTCCAAGTTCATGACAAAAAGTAAATCGCGCCCTTGGAGAATCGATACGGTTAATGCGATTAAGATTGCAATAAATATGAAATTTTGAAAATCTGTGTTCAAGCATTCCATCAAAAGCATCACCATAGTCTCCATAGCTAAATGTTATTTGATTAGCCTCTGCAATTTTTTCTGGAGAAATATAATCAACTGTGCTGTATTCTTCTGCAATAAATTCAGCCAGTTCACTTATTTCTTGTTCTCTTTCCCTGGATAATGCTTTTATATGCTTATTCTCTTGCATTCTTAGCTTTTTTCTCGGCGGCTTCCCTATCTTTTCTCATTCGCTCCTCAATTTCTGGTGAAATATTCCCATCTTCACGTGCAGCACGTGCCAAGTTCTCTTCTACCTCTTTATTTGAGGAAAATAACGGAGAGGATTTTATGCTCAATTTTTGTTTTGCTCGATTTAATATCATTTCAGGATCACGTAATTCTTTGGGGAGCTCAACCATATTGCCTTTCATTAAGGTCTCGGCATCCAACACTTCTTGTGCTGTAATAGGTATGATCAGGCCCTTTGCCCTCAGTGTAGCATATATTTTTCGTTCAAGATCTTTTGTATTCTCACAATTATCTTTAGAATTATTTTTAATCTTCATAAATTAATCTCCTCGATTTATCTCGAAGGATATAGTAAAAAGCAATATTCTAATTCTGAAAAATTAAAGAAATTGCTTTTGAAAAGATAGAAAACCTTTACAAATCTATTGAATCATAAGATGTGAAAGTATCAATATAACAAGCTCAAAATTATCAAGC
>JAANMW010001969.1_pt1 | contig 19652 bp, 18 predicted proteins | sample 7279671 | NCBI WGS metagenome assembly JAANMW01 (sample SAMN14094541, study PRJNA606508) | bioreactor metagenome | isolation source: A lab-scale SPAN reactor treating ammonium-rich wastewater day 247 | place: Ireland: Galway | collected 2017-09-19
AGATAGAGAGAGCAGATAGAGAGAGCAGATAGAGAGAGCAGATAGAGAGAGCAGATAGAGAGAGCAGATAGAGAGAGCAGATAGAGAGAGCAGATAGAGGGTGGAGAGAGAGAGCAGAGAGAGAGTGGAGAGAGAGGGTGGAGAGTGTTTGCGATGCCTGAATCCCACGCCCTGAGCCGATGCCATGCCTGACCCCATCTATTCAGTGATCATCCCGGCGTACAACGCCGCCGCCACCCTGCCTCGCACCTTGCAGGCCCTGGCCGGCCAGACCCTGCCCGCCTCCACCTTCGAGGTGATTGTGGTGGATGATGGCTCGCAGGATGAGACCGCAGCGCTGGCCGCGGCCGCGGGGGTACAGGTGGTGCGCCAGGCCAATGCCGGCCCCGCCGCCGCCCGCAACCAGGGCGCGGCCTTGGCCCGCGGCGCGATCCTGCTCTTCACCGACTCCGACTGCGCGCCGCAGCCCGATTGGCTGGCCCAGATGACCGCGCCCTTTGCCGATGCCGAGGTGGTGGGCGTCAAAGGCGCCTACCGCAGCCGCCAGACCGCGGCCATGGCCCGTTTTGTGCAACAAGAATATGAAGACCGCTACGATCGCATGGCCCGCTTCCCGCAGATCGACTTCATCGACACCTACAGCGCCGCGTATCGCCGCCAGGTGTTTCTGGACAATGGCGGCTTCGATGCCATTTTCGCCACCGCCTCGGTCGAGGATCAGGAATTCTCCTTTCGCCTGGCCCAAAAGGGCTACAAAATGATCTTCGCGCCGGACGCGCGGGTCGAACATCTGCACAACGAGACCCTGCGCGCCTACGCCCGGCGCAAATTCTACATCGGCTATTACAAGGCGCTGCTGGCGCAGTGGCTGCCAGAGCGCCTGCTGGGCGACACCCACACCCCGCCGGTGTTGAAGATGCAATTGCTGCTGTTGGCCCTCAGCCTGGGCCTGCTGGCGCCGGCGCTGCTGTGGACGTGGGCCCGGCCCCTGCCTTTGCTGGGGCTGATCGCCTTCTACCTCTCTGCCCTCCCCTTCCTGGCCAAGATCGGGCGCCGCGCCCCTGCCATCCTGCTGCCGGCGCTGCTCTATTTGCCCTTGCGGGCGCTGGCCCTGGGCGCGGGCTTTGCCGCCGGCTGGGTCACATTCCGCGGGCAGGGCGAGCGCGCGGAGACGCGCGTCTTCACCCTGCGCCAGCGCCTGGCCAAACGCGGCCTGGATCTGCTCGTGGCCGGGCTGGGGCTGCTGCTGCTCTGGCCCTTTCTGCTCCTGATCGCGCTTGCCATCCGTCTGGATTCGCCCGGCCCGGCCATCTTCAAACAGCAGCGGGTGGGCGAAAATGGCCGGCTTTTCACCATCTACAAGTTCCGCTCCATGGTGGCCGGCGCCGATAAAATGCTGGACAAGGTGATCGATGTGCAGGGCCTGGCCGAGCCGGTCTACAAGATCAAGAATGATCCACGACGCACACGGCTGGGACACTGGCTGCGGCGCTGGAGCCTGGACGAACTGCCACAGTTGTTCAACGTGCTCAAGGGCGAGATGAGCCTGGTCGGCCCCCGCCCGGAGGAAGCATGGCTAGTGGAGCGTTACACCCCGGCGCAACGGCGGCGCCTGGCCGTGAAGCCAGGCCTGACCGGGCCGATGCAGATCAATGGCCGCGGCGACCTCAGCCTGGAGGAGCGCCTGGCCGCGGAACTGGACTACATCCGCGCCTATTCCTTTTGGCAGGATGTCCGCATCCTGCTGCACACCCTGCCGGCAGTGGTGCGCGGCCGCGGCGCCTATTGAGCAGCCCGCGGCCCTGGCCTCAGTGATAGATGAGGGTGCCCACCGTCTGGCCCAGCACCGCCGCCTCCAGGCTGCCCGCTTGCCAAAGGTTGAGCACAATGATCGGCAGATCGTGATCCATGCACAGGGTGATGGCCGTGCTGTCCATCACGCCCAGGCGCTGGTTGATGGCGTCGATGTAGGTCAGGCGGTCATATCGCCGGGCGGTGGGGTCGGTTTTGGGGTCGCCGTCATAGACGCCATCCACCTTCGTGGCCTTGATCAGCACTTCGGCGTCCACCTCCATGGCCCGCAACGCCCCGGCGGTGTCGGTGGTGAAATAGGGATTGCCGGTGCCCGCGCCCAGGATGACGACGCGGCCCTTTTCCATGTGGCGGATGGCGCGGCCGCGGATGTAAGGCTCGGCGATGGCTTTCATCTCGATGGCGGTTTGCACGCGCGTATCCACGCCCATGCGTTCCAGCGCATCGGCCAGGGCCAGCGCGTTCATCACCGTCGCCAGCATGCCCATGTGATCGGCGCGGGTGCGCTCCATGCCCTGCGCCAGCCCCTGCTGCCCCCGCCACAGGTTGCCGGCCCCGATCACCAGCGCCACCTGCACATTACGATCATAAATCTGCTTCACTTTGGCGGCCAGATTCTCGGCCTCGCCCGGATCGATGCCAAACCCCTGCGGCCCCGCCAACGCCTCCCCGCCCAACTTCAGTAGGATCCTGCGGTATTTCACCTCGCTCATGGCTTAGCCTCCGCGTTTGTGATCAGTCAGAATGAAGAAAAGGGGCGCCAGAAGCGCCCCTTTCATTGGTTATTTGCCGATCTCGAAACAAGCAAAACGCCGAATCTGGATATTTTCACCCAGTTTAGCGATCTGTTCGACCAGAAGATCCTTGATCTTCAGGCTGGGATCCTTGATGAAGGACTGCTCCAACAGGCAGGCCTCCTCATAGAACTTCTGCATCTTGCCTTCGATGATCCGCTCCAGGATATGTTCGGGCTTCTTTTCGTCGGCCAGTTGCTTGCGGTAGATCTCCTTTTCCTGCGCCAGCACATCGGCGGGCACATCGGCAGGGGCCAGATACTGCGGCCGCGACGCCACCACCTGCATGGCCAGATTGTGCACCAGCTCCTGGAATTGCGGGGTGCGGGCCACGAAATCGGTCTCGCAGTTGACCTCGATCAAGGCAGCGACCTTGGCGCCCTGATGAACGTAATGCCCGATCAGGCCTTCGTTGGCCTCGCGCGAGGCTTTCTTGGCGGCTGCGGCCAGCCCTTTCTCGCGCAGCAGGGTGACAGCCTTATCGAAATCGCCGCCCGAAGTCTTGAGGGCGTTGCGGCAATCGAGCACGCCGGCGCCGGTGGCCTCGCGCAGCTCTTTGACCATTTCAGTCGTAATTTCCATGAGATTGACTACTCCGAGTAAAAATTTGTATCGCGCACTTTGGCGCGGCGTGGACAATCGCAGGGGCGCCCTTGCCAGGCGCCCCTGGGAGATGACAACCCATCCCGCGGACGGGAGAGAGGGGGCGTCGCCGGCTTATGCCGCCGCTTCCGCGGCTCCTGCTCCCTCCAGATCCTCCGCGTCGTCGGAGCCGTAGCCCTCTTCCAATTTGGCCAGGGTGGAGGGGCCTAACAGGTCATCGAAATCGCGCTCTTGCTCGTAGACCAGGGGGGCGCGGCTCATGCGCTGCGGCTCGCGGCGTTCTTCCTTCACTTCCGCCGCCAGGGTCTCGCGCAGGTTCATGCCCTCCTGCGCCGCGTCCGCGATCTTAGTGACCATGAGTTTGATGGCGCGGATGGCGTCATCATTCGAGGGGATGACGTAATCGATAGGATCGGGGTTGCAGTTGGTATCCACCACGGCCACGATGGGGATGTCGAGCTTGACCGCTTCTTTCACTGCCAGATCCTCGCGACGCACATCGACGATGAAGAGGATATCGGGCAGGCGCTCCATGGTGCGCAGGCCGCCCACCCGCTGGGTGAGTCGCTCGATCAACTCGTTGAGTTTGAGCACCTCGAGCTTGGGCAGCCGGCGGAATTCGCCCATTTCGCGGCGCTGCTCCAGCTCGATCAGATGCTCGACGCGCCCGCGGATGGTGGGGAAATTGGTCAGCGTGCCGCCCAGCCAGCGCTTGTTGATGTAGGGCATGCGGCAGCGTTCCGCTTCGCTTTGGATGATGTCCGCTGCCTGTCGTTTGGTGCCCACAAAGAGCACGGAGCCGCCCCGGGCCACGGTGGTTTGCACGAATGTGCTGGCTTGATCGATCTGGGCTACGGTCTGTTGCAGGTCGATGATATGAACGCCGTTGCGTTCGGTGAAGATGAAGGGCTTCATCTTCGGGTTCCAGCGCTTGGTGCGGTGGCCAAAATGCACACCCGCTTCCAGCAGCGCCTTCAGCGATACAGATGCCATGATACGTTATGCTCCTGAATTGGTTGTTCCTCCGCCCGGAGGATCGCTGAGGGCGTCTGCCTGAGCAGACACGGGCCTTCATCGCCGCCGGGCGTGTGAGATGGGAGAGTGGGGTGGAAAGATGGGGGCAGTTTGCAGCCCGACCGGGGATTATAAGCGCGGGCATGCCCGCAAGCCAAATTTACGGGTATCGCAGGGCGGGAGTCCGCTCCCGGGGGGCTTTGCCGTCTCAGGCGGCTGCAGCAGACAGGCTCAAGTGTTCTTGCAGGCGGGCGCGTTCCTGCTCGACGATGCTGTCGTCCAGTTTTTTGTACAGGGCCTGGGGCGGGCGCAGGGCCTGGCCAGGGGGCAGGGTGGCCGGTGCCCAGTGCGCCGCCAGGTCGCTGCCATCGTAGCGCAACACCAGATGCACCCCGCGGGCGTCGGGCACCTCCTCGGTGGTCAGCCGCCCGAAGATGTCGCCATCGTAGCCGAGGAAGTGGTGCAGTTGCTGCGTGGTGAAGGGCAGGAAGGGGTTGAGCAGCACTTTCAAGTGGTCGATCACCTGCAACGCCACGTAGATGGTGGTGGCCGCGGCCGCGGGATCGCTCTTGATCTGCGCCCAGGGCGCTTTGTCGTTGAGGTAGCGGTTGGTGCTGTGCGCCAGGGCGAAGGCTTTTTCCAGCGCGATCTTCAGCCGCACGGCCTCGATCTCTTCGCCTACACGCTCGAAGGCGGCGGCGGATTCGGCCAGCAGGGCCTGATCCACAGGATCGAAGGGGCCGGGAGTAGGGATCTGGGCATCGAAGCGCTTGTAGGCGAAGCCGAGCACGCGGTTGACGAGGTTGCCCCAGGTGGCCACCAGTTCATCATTGTTGCGGCGCAGGAACTCATCCCAGGTGAAATTGACATCGCGCGTTTCCGGCGCGTTGATGGTGAGAGCGTAACGCAGCGGGTCTGGGTCGTAGCGGGAGAGGAAATCGGGCAGGTCGATGCTCCAGCGGCGGCTGGTGCTGATCTTTTTGTCCTCGATGTTGAGGTATTCGTTGGCAGGCACGTCGTAGGGCAGGTTCAAGCCGCGGCCGTCGGCGATCAAAAAGGCCGGCCATTGGATGGCGTGGAAGGGGATGTTGTCTTTGCCGATGAAATAGAGCGATTTCACCGCCGGGTCGAACCACCAGGCTTTCCAGGCCTCCGGGTCGCCCTGCAACGCGCAGACTTCGCGGGTGGCGCTGAGGTAGCCCTGCACCGCGTCGTACCAGACGTAGATTACCTTGTCTTCGAAGCCTGCGACCGGGATGCTGATGCCCCAGTCGATGTCGCGGGTGATGGCGCGGCCGCGCAGTTCGCCGCTTTCGGCCTGCTGGCGAGCATAGTTGAACACCGCCTGCCGCCAATGGCCTTTGTGGCCATCGTTGAGCCAGGCGGCCAGATGGGGGCTGGCTTTGCCCAGGTCGAAGAAGAAGTGCTCGGTTTCGCGCACTTCGATCTGGCTCTGGCCGCAGATCTTGCAGCGGGGGTCGATCAGTTCCACGGCATCGAAGAGGTTGCCGCAGTTGTCGCACTGGTCGCCGCGGGCGTCGGTGTAGCCGCAGGTGGGGCAGGTGCCCTCGATGTAGCGGTCGGCCAGGAAGCGCTGATCGACCAGGCAGAAGGGCTGGGCCTGGGTGGCGCGGTAGAGGTAGCCGTTGGCCAGGTGGTTGAGGAAGAACTCGTGCGTCACATCCCAGTGGTTCTGGGTGTCGGTATGGGTGAAGAGGTCGAAGCTGAGGCCGAGATCGCGAAAGGAATGGACGAAGCGGGTGTGATAGCGGGTGAAGATCTCGATGTTGCTGACGCCTTCGCGGGCCGCGGCCACGGTCACCGGCGTGCCGTGCGTGTCGGAGCCGGAGACCATGCGCACATCGCGTCCGCGCAGACGTTGGTAGCGGGCGTAGATGTCGGGCGGCAGGTACGCGCCGGCCACATGGCCAAGATGGCGGTCGCCGCTGGCATAGGGCCAGGCGACGCAGACGAGATATTTTTGAGGCGAATGTGTATTTGACATGATAATGCTTGATTATTAATGATTAATGATTCATTTACCGATCTTCTTCCTACGCAATACGCAATACGCACCACGCACCAGGTATTTTAGCACACGGGCAGGGATAGAGACCAGATAGGTGCGGTGTTTCAGGGCCGGGCCAGCTGGCTGTGCAGCTGCTCCAGGCCGGGGAGGAGGCGGGGCCAATCGTAATCGCGGGCGACAAAGGCGCGGCCGCGCGCGGCCATCGCCGCCGCGGTCGCACGGTCGGCCAGCAGGGCTTGGCAGCCGCGGGCAAAGGCGGGGGGGGCGTCGGCCAGGACGAGATGCTCGCCATCGATCACGGGGAAGCCCTCCGCGGCCAGGCGGGTGGCGATGATAGGCCGGGCCATGGCCATCGCTTCCATGATCTTGAGCCGGGTGCCGCCGCCGGCCAGCAACGGGGCCACGTACAAGTCGGCATGCGCCAGGTAGGGCCGCACATCGGGCACGAAGCCGGTGAGGGTGACGTCCGCGCGCCCGCGCAGTTCGTGCAGCCGGGGATGCGGGTTCTTGCCCACGATCCAGAAATGGGGTCGCAGGCCCTGATCGTGCAGCAGGGGCAGGACGCGGCGCACGAACCAGAGCACGCCATCCACATTGGGCCGGAAATCCATCTTGCCGGTGAAGAGGAGCTGGGCGGCGCCGTCAGGCGGATAGGGGGTGGGATAGGGCGCAGTCGGGTCGTAGGCGGCCAGATCCACGCCGTTGGGCAGGATGGCGGGGTCGCAGCCAGGCGCGAGGCGGCGCAGGGCCGCGGCGTCGGGCTGGCTGACCGCGGTCACCGCGGCCACGGCGCGCAGGACGCGGCGTTCGTAGCGGGCCAGTTTCAGGGTCTGGATGGCAGAATAGAGGGCCGCGGGCCAACGCCGGGGCTGGCGTAGATCGGCCAGAGCCGCGCGCCGCTGCAACAGGGTCTCGGCGTTGTGCGCGTCGTAGAGGACGGGGGGCAGCGGGACGCCACCGGCGCGCAGGGCAAAGAGGTAAGGGGCCATCTCGATGCCCTCCACCTGGATCAGGTCGGGGGGGCAGCGATGAAGATGATCGCGCAGCGCGGCCAACGCGCCGGCATCCCACAGGCGCAGGGCCATGTCGGGCAGGGGGCGGAGCAGGAGGTCGGCCAGGCGGCGGGCGGGGGGCCGCGCGGGCTGCGCCGCGGTCACCAGGGCCTGGAGGAGCGGGGTCAGGGCGCTGGCGGCAGGGTCATCGCCCGGCGCCAACATGCTGAAGAGGGAGAGGCTGTGTCCTCGCGCCAGCCAGCGGATCAGGTTGTAGTTGCGCAGCGTGGCGCCCTGGTGCGGCGGATCAGGAAATTGGGGCGTGAGGAAGAGAAGGCGCATGTTTTGTCTGGACGATGGACGATGGACGATGGATCGCGTTTTAATGGGACATTTTCATCAATCAGTACTAATTGACAATTGACAATTGTCAATTGTCAATTGTCAATTGTCAATGATTAATGATTAATCATTAATAACTAATAACTAATAACCAATAAACAATAAACAATAACTAATAACCAATAAATGCATAAAAAACGGGGGTGTGAAGCTGTTTCACACCCCCGTGGCTGGCTGCAGGCGGGCGCTACCAGATGTTGCGGAACCCAGGCGAGATGAAATTGGCGCTGTAGCTGAGCAGATAGGGGCCATAGGCGATCAGGATCATGAGGATCGCTGCTGCAATCCACAGCCGCCAACTCTCGAAGATGGCAGGGGCGCTGCTGGCGGGGGAAAGGGAGGCGGCGAAGAGATCCTGGGCGCTCGGCTCTCGCTGATCCACCGGCCGACGCAGCAGGGTGACCACGAGCACAACGAAGTAGAAAAGGGCGCCGGTGTACATGATCACCCCACCCACGGCGATGAAGATGCTGGGGATGTTCCAGGCCTCCAACCAGTAGGTGGCGTCGACCATGGGCACGCGGCGGGGAAAGCCCAGGGTGCCGGCCCAGTGCATCCCCCGCGAGAAGGTGAGCAGGCCGATGAAATAGACCCAGGACCCGGCCACAGCGAATTTGGGCGACCAGAGCTCACGGTCGGTCAGCTTGGGCAGCAGCCAATAGGTCAGGCCCATGAAGGTCATGGTGGTGGCCGCGCCCACCGTGAGATGGAAGTGGCCAGGGATGAAAGAAGTGTTGTGGACGACGAGGTTGATGTTGTAGGAGGCGTTGATCAGGCCGCCGATGCCCCCGAACATGAAGCTGATCCCGGCCAGGAGCATGGCCACCACCACCGGGTCGCCCCAGGGCAGCCGCCACAGCCACCCGAAAAGCCCGCGGCCCCCGCGCTGGCGCCCGGCATGTTCCAGGCTGGCAATCACGGTGAACGCGGTCAGCATCGAAGGCAGGAAGAGGGCAAAGGTGAAGATGGCGTGCAAGGCTTTATAGCCGGCAGGCACACCCGGATCGGTGTATTGGTGATGGAACCCGACCGGGGTGGAAAGAACGACGAAGAGGATGAAGATCAGCCGCGCCAACGGATCGGAGAAGAGCTTGCCGCCGGCCAGCTTGGGCAGGATGGTGTACCAGGCCACATACGCCGGCAACAGCCAGAAATAGACCAGGGGATGGCCGGTGAACCAGAAAAAGGTGCGGGAAAGCTGCGGATCGATGTATGGCACCCACCCCAACGACCAGGGCAGAATGAGGAAGATCACCTCGATGGCGACGCCGGCAGAGGCGATGCTCCACATCACATAGGTGGCCAAGGCCCCGAAGGCGGCGAGGGGGGTGCGCTCGCCCGGATGGGCCTTGCGCCAGGCAAAGACGATCTGGGCCAGGGCAATGCCGGTCAGCCAGGTGCTGATCACGATCAGCACCAGACCGATATAGAAAAGGGGATGGGCCTGCAGGGGCGGATAGAAGGTGTAGAGCACCGAGGCGTCGTTCCGCAGCATGGGGATGGAAGTGACGATCACCCCCACGAACATGAAGAGGAAGCTGAACAGGGGCACCCTGGGCCTGGGATAATCTCGCTCCAGGGCCTTGGCCGTGCCGTAAAGCAGGAAACCGGCAGTGAACGCAAATGTCCACACCAGAGCGTTGAGCACGCCATGCAGGCTGAGGCCATGATAATAGCCGCGGATGAAAGGCAGCACCCATTTCAGATAGGAATAGGACTCGATGCGGGCGTGATCCAGCGCCTGAAAGGGGCCAAAAAGGATGCCGACGAAGAGCGCCGCCGCAGCCAGCAAGATAAATGAGAGGGAAACGCGTTTAGTGGAACGGCTCATGATCCGGATCTCCTTCAGTCAGCGGCCTCGACGATGATCTTGGCGGCCATGGTGTGGTGTTGCAGTCCGCAGTATTCGTGGCAGACGATCTGGTACGTGCCTGGCGTATCGAACACATGCGTGGCCCGCGAGATTTGCCCCGGCACCACCATCAGGTTGATGGTGGTATCGATCACCTTGAAGCCGTGCTGCACATCCCGGCTGGTGAGGTAGAGGGTGAGCTTGGAGCCTTGCGGGATGGTGATCTCGGACGGCTGCCACGACCACAACTGCCCGATCATGTAGACTTCGTACTGCTGCGGCCCCAGTTGGCGCAGACCTGGTTCGGCAAAATCGGTGGCTGCCAGGTTGGCAGGATCCACATTGCCCTGCGGCGAAGGCAACTGCACCCCCGCGGCCAGGGCGGCGGTGAGCACCGCGAAGAAAAAGATGATCAACAGGCCGATGGAAAAATAGGCCCAGGCCCGTTCATAGCGATGGATATGCATTGCCCTTCCTCCTACGAACCTGATAGCATCTCAATGTACGCGTACAGCCAGAAACCGATAATAGCCAGGACATAAATAGCCAAAATCCAGACGGTACCGATAGGGTTGAATTCCTGATCATGGTTGGGATCAGCCATCGCGTGCGCTCCTGAGTGGCGGAGATGGGGTTGGTGCGCCGCAGGCCAACGCCAGGGCGGGCTGCGGGAATGGGGGGCATTATAAAGACAAGTTCAAAGATACACAAATGGATCAGGGGAGAAACCAGGGCCCCGCCTCCCCCTGCCGGGCAGGGCCGGGGCGTGCGTGGGCGATCGGCATGCAGCCGGGCTTGACTAATCCCCGAACTTGTGTACAATAATCCCTGTTCGCAGCGCAGCCTTAACAGATGAAAGCATGGTTTGGCTTGCCACGCAGCAGGCGGAAGTCGCTCTCGCGGGCCCGTGGCCTAGTGGGAAGGCGCCTCCTTTGCACGGAGGAGATCGTCGGTTCGAATCCGACCGGGTCCACCTTTCCCCAGCCCGTACGCCCGAAGATGCCGGACGTACCGCCTCTGCCATAGTTGATGCGGGTGTAGTTCAGCGGTAGAACGTCTCCTTGCCAAGGAGAAGGTCGTGAGTTCGAATCTCATCGCCCGCTCTTTTTCAATGTGAAAGGCCCGCACCGGGCCTTTCTTTATGCGCCGAGGTAGCTCAGTTGGTAGAGCACGCGACTGAAAATTGCGGTGTCGCCAGTTCAAGTCTGGCCCTCGGCACTTTTACTTCTGGTGGCGGGTCGTCTAATTGGCAGGACCGCGGACTTTGGATCCGTCAGTCGGGGTTCGAGTCCCTGCCCGCCAGCTTGTTTCATGGTGACCATGGCTCAATGGGCAGAGCACCTGGTTGTGGCCCAGGAGGTTTCGGGTTCAAATCCCGATGGTCACCCACCTCTCACAGCAACGCGCTTGATCTTCCCGATCAGGCGCGTTTTTTTGTGCCGGGGCCGCAAACGACAAGAGACCTCCCGGAGGAGGTCTCTTGCGTGGTGCGCCGTGGCAATTACCCGATGGTTCGAGGTGATGCCACGGCGCTGGGTGTACAGCCTAAGTCCATTGACATCACCTCCTATCGTAAGGGATAGCGAGGAAAAAGAAGCTTCGCCAAAAAGATGATGGGCGAAGCAGTGAAACTGGGGGAATTATGGCACACTTGCAGGAGCGTGTCAAGGGCTGCGGAAAAGTCGTATCAGCCGCTGCGAATCGGCCTCTGCCAGCGGCGCCCGGCTAATTTTTATCATCTTCTTCATAAAAATTTGACCATCCCTGCCCGCCAACCTATAATCTCAGTGGTCAGTGATCAGTGATCAGTAGTCAGTTGCGGCACGCTATCGCCCTACGCTCCCTATCCTATTCGCCCATGCGCATCATCCTCGCCAGCCCCGAAGCCAAAGTCTGGTCCGAACGCAAACATATCCCCCTCGGCATCGGTTATCTCGCCGCGGTCCTCCGTGACGCCGGCCACGATGTCATGATCTTCGACGCGGCCATCGAAGATGCGCCGGTCACGCATTACATCGAGCAGGCCGCAGCCGCGGGCCGACCCTACCAACTGATCGGCATCTCCGCCGCCACGCCCCTGATCGGCGATGCCTGGGAGATGGCCGCCACGGCCAAGGGGTACGGCCTCACCACCATCCTCGGCGGCCCGCACCTCACGATCATGCCGGCCGAGTCGCTCGGCCCCCAACACCCTTATGTCGATTACACCTTCAAAGGCGAGGCGGAACACGGCATCGTCGAGTTCGTGGATGCGCTGCAGAAGGGGGAGAAGCCGGAGGACAGAGAGATCGCGGGCCTCAACTTCCGGCGGGGCGACGAGATCATTGTCTCGCCCATCTCTCCCATGATCGAAGACCTGGACAGCCTGCCCTTCCCGGCCCATGATCTGTTCAAGATCGACAAATACACCAACCTGCAGCCCCTCACCGATGGCCTGGACCCGCACGCCCGCTCCTTCACCATCCTCACCAGCCGCGGCTGCCCCTACAAATGTACTTTCTGCTCCAAACCCGTCACCGGCGACACCTGGCGCGGGCGCAGTGTGGAAAACGTGGTGGCGGAATGGCGCTGGCTGGTGCAAACCCTGGGCGCCACCGAAATCGGCGTCACCGACGACATCTGGAACCTGAAACTGCCGCGGGCCAAGGAACTCTGCCGCCAGATCGTGGCCGAGGGCCTCCACACCGTGCCCTGGGTGACTGTGCACGGCATGAAGGTCAACCACACCGACCCCGAACTCTTCCATCTGATGAAGGCTGCGGGGGCCAAACGCGTCGGTTTCGGCGTGGAAAATGGCGATCCCTGGATGCTGAAAAACATCATCCGCAAAGGCCAGACCCTGGACATGGTGCGCGACGCCTTCCGCTGGGCCAAGGCCGCCGACCTGCAAACCATGGGCTTCTTCATCTTCGGCATGCCCAAAGACACCGCGGAGACGATGGAAAAAACGATCCAGCTGGCCCTGGAGCTGGATCCTGACCTGGCCAATTTCATGCTGGCCGCGCCCTTCCCCGGCACCAAAATGTGGGACATGATCCGGGAGGGGGGCGAAATCTTCGCCCACGATTGGCCCGATTACGCCATCCACGAGCAAAAGGCCCGGTTCGTCATGCACGATGGCGCCTACGACCCTGATCTGGTGGTGCAGAAATGGCGCGAAGCCTATCGCCGCTTCTATCTCTACCGGCCCAAGCGCGTCTGGGAAAAGGTGAGCAAGAAGAGTTTTTGGCTGGATCTGCCCCATACCGTGGCCAATGCCCGCCGTTTCTTCATCGGTAACCAGGATCAGGCCGCGCCCCGGCCCCTGGCTCCCGCCGAGCCGGTGACCAGCGTGTCCGGGCTGATCGACCGCATGTAAAATCCATGCTCCCCCTCGCCCTCTCGCCCGAACCGTTGCTGCTGCCTGCCGAGGGTGAGCGCAGCATCGTGCTGATCACCGGAGCACAACTCCGTCACCGCCGTTTTGCCCTGCGCGTGCAGCAGGCCTTTGGCGATCAGGTGATCGCCTGGTTCGAGTTGTCCGCGCAGGCGCCCCGCGGCCGGCCCGCAGCGCAGACGGGGCGCGTGGGGTGGCGGGCGCGGGCGCACAGCCTGTTGCGCCGCGATGCCCTGGCCCGCCTGCGCCGCCGCCTGCACAGCCGCCGGGCCGACGCCGCCCTGCGCCGCTACTTTGCCGCCCAGGAACGGGCCGAGCATGCCCTGTTCGCCGCCGAAGTGGCGGAATTACAGGCTTTTGCCCTGGTCTCTCCGCAGCCCGTGCACCCGGCGGAGGTGAACGAACCGGCCTTCATCGCCCAGATGCAGGCGCTCAGCCCCTTTTTCTTGCTCACCCTGGGCGGGCCGCTGTACAAAGCGCCCCTGCTGGCCGGCGTGCGTGGTGTCGCCCTCAACCAGCACGCCGGCCATTCGCCCGACCTGCGCGGCAGCCACACCACCGAGTGGGCGCTCTACCACCGCGACCTCGACCGGGTCAGCGCCACCGTGCATCTGATCACCTCCGGGGCCGACGCCGGGCCGATCCTGCGCCGCTCTACCCCCTGCCTCTTCCCCGGCGATGACATCCACACCCTCTTTGCCCGCGTCGTGGCCTTGGGCAGCGAATTGATGATCGAAAGCGTGCGCCAGATCATGGCCGGCGAGCCTGTGCTGCTCTTTCCACAACCGCCGGGCAGCGGCCGCACCCATCTCGGCCAGGAATTGGGCGACATCCTCCCCGCCATCCAGCGCGACTTCGCCGCCGGCTGGCTCCCCGCCGAATTACAACGCCAACGGCAGTTTTAACGTAAAACGTAATGCGTGCCGTCTACTACGTTTTACGTTTTACGCTTTACGCATTACGTTTTACGCATTACGTTTTACGCAATCCACACATGAAACCCGGCTGGTACATCCTCAATTACCACGACATCTCCTGGGAAGAAAACGCGTACGAGCGCGCCATCGGCGGCAATTTCCCGCCCGACATCTTCCGGGCGCATGTGCAGGCACTCAGCCGCGCCGCCCGTCTGGTCTCCGTCGCCGAGGGGCTGCGCCGCTGGCAGCAGGGCGCGGTGGATGAGCCGCTGGTCAGCTTCTGGTTCGATGACGGCCTGGCGGGCGTGCGGCGCTACGCGCTGCCCCTGCTGGCCGGCCAGGGCGTGACCGCGGCCATGTCGGTATGCAGCCGCTTCATGCTGCGCCAGGAGTTCTTCTGGCGCTTCAAACTCGCCTTTCTCACCCGTGGGGATGGCCTGCGCTTCCTGCGCAGCCGCCTGCGTCCCCTCGGTTTTGCCAGCGGCATGAGCCTGCGCGCCTTCACCCTCGACCACTTCGGCGCTGAGGTGCTGGCCGCCATCGACGCAGTCTACACCCAATTCACCGCCGCGCACGACCGCCAAGACGCGTTTCGCCTCTTCGACGATGTCGCCGGCATGGCCGCCCTGCGCGATGCCGGCTGGGAAATTGCCAATCACTCCGCCGCCCACTATCCTGTGAGCGAAGAGAGCTATCTCGACCACTTCGCCGGCCAATTTGGCGAATGCGAGCAGGCCCTGAACGCGCACCTCGGCCTGAGCAGCCGTTTTTGGGTGCTGCCCTTCGCCCGCCAGCCGCACCTGGCCGGGCGCCTGGCCGATGCCTTCGCGGCGGCGCAGCCCGGCGACCGTATCCTCGTGCTGATGGGCGCCCGCCGCAACATCGCCGCCCAGCCCCAGGGCGGACTACTCTACCGCTTCTACCCCCCCCTCGTCGACGGCCCCGGCCTCCTCCGCTACCTCCGCTCCACCCCCTGACCCCCCTCCAACCAACTAACCAACTAACCAACTAACCAACCAACATGAAATGCCTCGTCACCGGCTGCGCCGGCTTCATCGGCTCGCACCTCACCGACGCCCTGCTGGCCCAGGGCCACGAAGTCACCGGCATCGACGCCTTCACCCCCACCTACGATCGGGCGATCAAGCTGCACAATCTGGCCCAGGCCCGCGACTTTGCCGCCTTTCGTCTGGTCGCAGCCGATCTGGTCGAGGCGGATCTGGCGCCCCTGCTGGCCGATGTCGAGGTGGTCTTCCATCTGGCCGGGGAACCGGGGGTGCGGCAAAGTTGGGGCGAACGCTTCAGCGCCTACAGCCGCAACAACCTGCAAGCCACGGCCCGCCTGCTCGACGCCTGCCAGGGCCGGCCCCTGCGCCGCTTTGTTTTTTCAGGATCGTCGTCGATCTACGGCGACGCGCCCGACCTGCCCTGGCGAGAAAACACCTGCCCGCAGCCCCGCTCCCCCTACGCCATCACCAAACTGGCGGCCGAGCACCTGTGCCGGGCTTTTCATCTCGATTTCGGCCTGCCGGCGACGATCTTGCGCTATTTCACCGTCTACGGCCCGCGACAGCGCCCCGACATGGCCTTCCACCGCTTTTTGCGCGCCATCCGGGCCGGCGAAAGCCTGCCCCTGTTCGGCGATGGCCAGCAAACCCGCGACTTCACCTTCGTGGATGACATCGTGGCCGGCACCCTGGCCGCGGCAGGGACAGACGAGGCGGTGGGACAAACCTTCAACCTGGGCGGGGGCAGCCGCGTCACCCTCAACGATGTGCTGACCCTCCTCGGCCAGATCACAGGCGCCACAGTGCAGGCCGCCCCCCGCAGCCAGCAAGCGGGCGACGTGCGCCACACCTGGGCCGAGATCGGGGCGGCGCAGCGCACGTTGGGCTACCAGCCGCGCGTCCCCCTGGCCGTAGGCCTGCAGCGGCAATGGGCCGCCATGCCATGAAGAACGATTATCGCAGCCACATCAGCGTCGCGGTTTGGGCGGCGCTGCTGGCCCTCGCCCTCAGCGCCCTGATCACCCTGCCCCCGCGCGTGTTTACCACCTCCCTGCTCGGCTCGCCGGTGTCCCTCGCCTTCGACGCCGCGCTGGTAGCAGGCATGGTAGGCGTGGCCGTGGTCTGCATCGGCCTGGAGGCGGCGATCCGCACGCACCCAAACAAGGCCGTGCTGCGCTACACCTATCGTTTTTGGGGGCTGCCGGCGGTCATCGTCCTGGTGGCCAGCCTGCTGCTGCAAGCTGCGCCTGTCGAGGGCCTGTGGGCCGCCGCCCTGGGCGGGGTGGGCGTGGCCCTGGCCGCGGCCCTCGCCGCCGAATATCACACTGTCGATCCGGCGGATCCCGCGTACCGCGGGGCCCGCTGGCTGCTGAACCTGCTCGTCTACGCCACGGCCCTGGCCGCGTTCATCCTCATCTACAACACCCGCAGCCGCTCCCTCATCTCCGCCAGCCTGATCGGGGGCATCGCCGGCCTGCTGGCCCTCGACATCCTGCGCGGGGTGCAGCGAGAACAAGGCATCACCCTGCTCTACGCCGCCATCATCACCCTGATCCTGGCCCAAGCCACCTGGGTGCTCAACTATTGGCCCTTCACCGCCCCGCGTGCGGGGGTGCTGCTGCTGATCGGGTTCTACCTGCTGGTGGGGCTGGCGCAGCACGAACTGGCCGGCCGGCTTTCCGCGCGGCGGGCCTTGGAATATGTCGCTGCCAGCGCCGGCGTGGTCGCCCTCCTCTTCTGGCTGCGGGTGTAACGCTTAAATTTAACGCGCGTCCGTGTCCCTCTGTCCAAACAGGCGTCAACACCTGTAACCAGGATGTTGCTATGGCTGGGTGGGAAGGGGGAACTCACCTCGGCAAATGCGCATCCTGGTTTTTCTTTGCCCATCAACGGGCGCGGGGCAGCGAAATAGGGCACGATCCGGCTACGTTGCGGCCTTCATCTCCCGCAAATGCCGCTTCTCGTGCAGGGCGATCACCCGAAACACGCCCTCGACCGTGGTCTCGAAGCCGCCGGGGTGCGGCCCGGCCTTGTCCCAGTCCTCGGGGCCGATGGTGGTCAGCAGGGCCAGGGTGACAGCGCGGTTGGCCTGGTATTCGGCCAGCACCTCGGCCAGCGAGAGGCGCCGCCGCGCCGCCACCTCCGCCTCGTTGAACGCGTCCAGATCGAAGCCGGGCAGGTGCGTCGATTCCCCGGCCAGCAGGCGGCGGATGACCGCGCAGTGGCCCAATTCGGCGCTGGCCAGATGCGCCAACACATCCTTGATCGCCCAGCCGGGGTTGGCGCTGGTCGTGGCTGCCATCTCATCCTCCAGCCCCGCGACCGCGGCCAGCAGGGCCTGCTCGCCGGCCAGCAGGCGCTGGCGCAGTGGTTCCTCCCTGCTCATAGCGCCGCCTCCTGCCAATCCGCCTGCCGGGTGATGGGCAGGCCCAAGGCTGCGCGCAGTTCGTTGCCATGATCCAGCTCGTGATTGGCGATGGTGTAGAAAATGCCGGCCACGCTGGTGCGGAATCCGGCGGGATGCCTGCCTGTGACGGCCAGTTGCGCCGCGTCCAGGGCATCGAGCAGGCGCCAGGCCGCGGCCCGGCTGGCTTCCAGCTCCGCCAGCAATTCGGCGATCTCGCGCTCCTGCCGTTTCTCGATCTGCCGCTGGTTCCAGAGGTCGAGATCGAAGCCGGGAGTCAGCTCGCCGCCGGCCAGGAAACGCTCGGCTGTGCGCACCAGGCCCATTTCGCTGCCGGCCACGTGCGCCAGGATGTCGCGCACCCGCCAGTGCGGGTTCTCGGTGCTGGCCCCGGCCGTGGCGTCGTCGATGTGCGCGGCTGCGTCGAGCAACAAGGCCCGCGCCTCTTGCATCCGCTGGCGGATGGCTTCTTTGTCTGCGTTCATGGGGTCTCCTTTTCTGACGGTGGAGGGTGGACGATGGACGATGGACGATGGATCGCGTTCGCCATCGTCTATCGTCTATCGTCCAGATCACCTGCTGGTTGCTGCGGCGCAAGGGCTGCGGTCAGGGCATCAGCTCGTAGCCGCCGTCGATGATGATCGTCTGGCCGATGATCCCGGCGGCGGCGGGGGAGCAGAGGAAGAGGGCCAGTTCTGCCACTTCTTCCGGGGTGACGAAGCGCCCGGCCGGGGTGCGTTCTTGGGCCGCGGCGATCATTCCCTCCCAGTTGGGGAAGTGCTGTAGCGCGTCGGTGAGGACGATGCCAGGGGAAATGGCGTTGCAGGTGATGCCGTGCGGGGCCAATTCCACAGCAAAATAGCGGATCAGCGTCTCGATGGCGGCTTTGCTGACACCGACGAGGCCATAATTCGGCATGGCCCGCCGCGAGCCCATGGAGGTGACGCCGATCACCCGGCCCCAGCCGCGGGCGATCATGTATGGGGCCGCGGCCTTGACGCCGTGAAAGAGGGAGCGGGCGTTGATGTCCACCGTCCAATCCCACTCTCGGTCTTCCTGCTCCAGCAGGGGGCGGGGCACGCCAGAGGCGGCGTTGGCGATGAAGATATCGACTCCGCCAAACGCGGCCACCGTCTCCGCCACCAACTGCTCGACCTGGCCGGGCCGGCCCACATGCGCCCGCACCACGATGGCCTTGCCCCCCGCCGCCTCGATGGCCGCGGCGGTGGCTTCGGCAGGGGCGCGATTGCGAAAGAAGTTGACGGCGACGTTGGCGCCCTGCCGGCCCAGGGCCAGGGCCATGGCGCTGCCAATGCCCCGGCCAGATCCGGTGACGATAGCGGTTTTGGCGGTGAGATGCATGGGTGGGGTTACTTGCCGGCGAGGGCGCGGAGGAAGAAAATGAGGTTGGCAGGCCGTTCGGCCAGGCGGCGCATGAAATAAGGATACCAGGCGCGGCCATAAGGTACGTAGATGCGCATGCGATGGCCGGCTGCGGCCAATCTGGCCTGCTCATCCCGGCGGATGCCGTACAGGAATTGGATCTCCCAGGCGGCGGGGTCGATGCCTTGGGCGGCGGCGTGCGCGGCCACGGCATTGTACACGAGATCATCATGCGATCCTACAGCCAGCCGGGCGCCGCGCGCCCGCGCCTCTGGGGCCAGCAGCATCTGGCTGAGGCCGATCAACTGCTGCCGGATCGTCTCTCGATCCTGCCAGGCGATGCTTTCCGGCTCGTCGTACGCGCCCTTGACCAGGCGCAAGTCGGCGATGCCGGCCTCGATCAGGGCCTGGACATCGGCCTCGGTGCGGAAGAGGTAGGATTGCAACACCACGCCCACGTTGTCGAACTCGATCCGCAGGCGGCGGTAGATGTCGAGGGTGACATCGACCAGGCTCGATTCCTCGATGTCGATGCGCACGAAGCGCTGCGCCCGCTGGGCCGCGGTCACGATCTGGCGGACATTGGCGAAGCAGAATTCAGGATCGATGTGCAGGCCCATGGCCGAGAGTTTGAGGGAAACGCCGCTCTGCAAGCCGGCGGCAGCGATGGCGGCCAGCACCGATTCGTACTCGCGCACATTGGCGGACGCGGCCTCGGTCTCGGTGACATGCTCGCCCAGATAGTCGATGGTGGCCAGCATGCCCGCCTGGTTGAGTTGGCGGATGGCGGCCAGGGCCTCGGCCTGCGTCTCGCCGGCGACGAAGCGCCGGGCCACGCGCCGCGCCAGCGGGAAGCCGGTCACAAATCGCTGCGCCGCGCTGCTGTGGGAAAGAGCAATCAGGAATCGTCGTAACATGGCAACCTCCGGGGGGCAGTATTCAGTGGTCAGTATTCAGTGGTCAGTATTCACCTATTTTCCGCTACCCCTTGATAGGGGTTTGGCGTTTTTGACTGGTGTGCGCAGAGTCTGCAACATTATGTTAATACTTAGAGATCCAGAGCCGAG
>JAANMW010001972.1_pt1 | contig 19639 bp, 10 predicted proteins | sample 7279671 | NCBI WGS metagenome assembly JAANMW01 (sample SAMN14094541, study PRJNA606508) | bioreactor metagenome | isolation source: A lab-scale SPAN reactor treating ammonium-rich wastewater day 247 | place: Ireland: Galway | collected 2017-09-19
ACACCAAACACCAAACACCAAACACCAAACACCAAACACCAAACACCAAACACCAAACACCAAACACCAAACACCAAACACCAAACACCAAACACCAAATTGAATCAGTCCGGGCACGCGACATGGCGCGCAGTTTGAGATTTGCGGGTTACTTGGTGTTTGGTGTTTGGTGTTTGTCTCTTCTCAGGCCTGCCAGTTCCATCAACCGCGCCGTTGCGTGATACGCCTCCTCCACCCAGTCCACAATACGTTTCGGGTCCGGCGGATATTCCAGTTCCACGGACACTACGCCATCGAGGTCGAGTTCCTTGATCGCTTGTAGGTAGGGCATGAATTTCACCACGCCGCGTCCCGGAGGCAGGTCCCCATGCACCTTGCCGTCGCAATCGCTGAGATGCACATGAATCGCCTTGCCCTTGAAGCGATTCACCTCGGCGGGACTGGCGTCGGACAACACCAGGTGGCTGATGTCAATGTTGGCACGCACGCGGGGATGGTCACATTCATCCACGAAACGCACCATCGCGTCCACGCTGTTGAGCAGGCTGAGGCGGAACGGCTCGAGTTCGAGCGCGAGATCAATGCCGCGCTTGTCGGCGTAGTCTCCGAGGCGGCGGCAGCTTTCAATGGCCCACTGCCATTGAGCGCGCGGGGGAATGACTTCGCGTTGCCACAGATATTCACCCAGCACGAGCAACACATTCTTCGCCCGCCAGGTGCGCGCGAGATCAATGAACTTCCGGGTGCGCACGAGATGAAACTCCCGGACCGGCTCGCTGAAGTCTGTAAGGCCAAGCGAACTCAGGGGCAGCGAAACGATGGGCAATCCGAGCCGTTCACAGGTGCGGGCTACGAGGCCGATTTCCTTTCTGGCAATCCCGACTGCTTCGGTGTGGATGTCCACGCAATCGAATCCAATGCGGGCGATGTGCCGAAGGCCGGTGGCGGTGCTGATGCCGGCTTGTACAAACGAACTGTTGATGATCCCGAGTTTCATGGCTGCCGGCAGGCTACAACGGAAAGGCGTCTGATTAGAAGCTGATTTCCCGCGTAGGCGCGGCAAGGGCGTCGGCAGGTAGGAACCGACGCGGCGCACAACGAGTCTGCGAGGAAGATCGGTTTGTCGGCTACTATGCTTGTGCCAGCTTGAAAGATCGTGGGCATGGCTCCCAACTTGTCTCCGAACGCTGGTTTGAATTCCACCGCTGTTTTGCCGCGCAGCAAAAAGCCACCGATGTCACAATTTGGACTTCCAATCGTAACCTGGAATTAGCAATTTCCAGTGATTCAGCGCTTGGTAATAGTCAAAAAACCAAAGGAAACCGAAGCACCGCACCGGCTGGCGTTCGCCATTTTGACAGCCCTTGCGATGTCCGTCTCCGCCAACACATCTGCGGAAATGCCTGCCAGCGCCCAGCCGGATTCCGCGACGCGGACTTCGCTATACGACAAAATCTGGCAACCTACCAAGCTGTACCGCGATGACGGTCATCCGGTGATTCAGAGTTTCGAGTTCACGGGCCGGTTTCAATTGGACTATGTGGTGTTGGATCACGAGGATACTGACGATCTCAACATCCGCCGGCTGCGTTTAGGCGGGAAGGCGAAACTGTTTCACCACTTCGTGCTTCACTCCGAGGTGGATCTGACTCCCGAGGAGGACCCCGTCTATGCACGCCTGACCGATACTTACCTGGCGTGGTTACCCAGCGAGGACCTCGAATTCACCGTCGGCAAACGAGCTGCCCCGTTTACGTTGGATGGGTCAACTTCTTCGAAGGAATTGCTGTCCGTGGACCGGTCGAATCTGGCGAACAACCTTTGGTTTCCGCAGGAATACGTTCCGGGGATCACTGTCCGAGCTACGCCGGCTTCCAGGCAATACATGCTGGGCATCTATTCGTCGGGCAGCGCGAGCAAGGAATTCGGCAGTTTCGACGGCAAGTATTTCATCCTTGCGACGATGGGATATGACTTCGCCGAAACTCTCGATGCGCGGAAGGCCGTGTTGGCCGTGGACTACGTCTATAACGAACCGGATTCCCGCAACACCTTCACCCGCCCGCTGCAGCACATTGGCTCGCTGCACTTCGATTTTGAGACGGACCGATGGGGATTCCGCACGGAGTTGTCCGCCGCCGACGGTTATCTGGGCCAGAGTGATCTCTGGGGTGCCATGCTAATGGCGCATTACAAATTGACCTGCCAACTTCAGGCGGTTGCCCGCTATACCTTCGTCCAAAGCGCGGACGACAACGGCGTGCGGTTTGCCCGTTACGAAAACCTGGTCGTCTCCGGGCGCGGTGACGAGTATCACGAATTCTACGCCGGTTTGAATTTCTACATTTACGGGCACAAACTCAAGGTCCAGACCGGGGTGCAGTACGCCGAAATGCACGACCGCGCCGAGGATGGAGGGGAATATGCCGGCTGGGCCTGGACCACTGGCTTGCGAATTAGTTGGTAACCCAAAGCCGCCGGTGCAGTTGGGACGGGAATTGACACTTGCCGCAGCGGCGCCCCTGTCGGGCGGGAATTGTCGCCCCGCCATGCTTGCCAAGGAACGGCAACGCCGCTTACTCTTTCGACGATGAAGAATTCGCGACGCAGTTTTCTCGCGCAATCCGGCTTGTTGACCGCCACAGCGTTTGGCGCGCCCCACCTCGCGCGGGCTTCGGAAACCATTCTTTCGCAACCCGGCCAAACGCCGAAACGCGTCATTATGATGGTCAGCGATGGTATGAGCATGGGAACATTCACCGGGGCCGACCATTTTTCCCTGCTCACGCGGAATCGGCCGACCACCTGGCGGCGATTGTTGAACCAGCCGGAGACAGCGACGGGCTTGATGAACATGCGGGCGCTCAACGCGATCGTGCCGGATTCCGCCGCCGCCGCGTCCAAATGGGGCTCCGGCGCTCTCGTCGTCAATGGCGCGGTGAATCACTTTCCCGATGGCACCGGGCTCAAGCCGTTGTGCGAAGTGCTGGGCGACGCCGGTTGGCAACGTGGCCTGGTGACCACCACGGAGATTACGCACGCCACGCCCGCCGGTTTTGCCGCCAGCGTCAGTTCACGCGATCTGGCGGACGCAATTGCCGAGCAATACCTCGAACACCGACTGGACGTGTTGCTCGGCGGCGGCAGCGACAAGTTCGATGCCAGCAAGCGCAAAGACCAGCGCGACCTTTTCGCGGACTACGCGCAGGCGGGTTACTCGCTCCTGCGCACGGCGGAGGACCTGCGCACCGCCCCATTGGACCGGCGCTGGCTCGGTACGTTCACGTCCGGTCATATTCCATTCCTCGTGGATCATCAGAACGACGCCGCGCACCACAAAGCCGTGCCGATGTTGGCGGCCATGACGAAGCGGGCGCTGGAAAAACTCGGCAACGCGGAGCACTTCTTCCTGCTCGTGGAAGGCGGGCGCGTGGATCAGGCGTGTCACAACTGCGACATCGCCGGCGCCATGCGTGAGCAGATCGCCTTCGATGAAGCCATTGATGTGGTGTTGGAATTCCAACACCAACACCCCGACACCCTGGTCGTGCTCACCACCGACCACGGCTGCGGCAATCCGGGGGTGAATGCGATTGGCGGCGCCTACGCCCGCAGTTCGCCGCTGTTCAAAAACGTGGCGGCAATGAAATGTTCGGTCGCCACCATGCTCCAGCAAATGGGCAACGAACCCTCGGTGGACCAGATTCAAACCGTCTTCCGCGAGGCCACCGGCGGCTACAAAATCTCCGAACGTCGAGCCAGCCTGCTGGCGCCCTTCCTCGCCCGCAAAGGCACAACCCTTTATGACGTTATGAATTCCGCCGTCGTGCAGGTCGGCCAGTTGCTGGCCAACCATTTGGCCGTCGGCTGGACGGGCTCGACTCACAGCGCAGATTACGTCCTCGTCACCGCGCGCGGGCCGGGCGCGGAGCATTTCCGCGGGTTCATCAATGGCACGGACGTGTTCGACCAATGCCTCACCTTCGCCGGCGTGGATTTCCGCAATCCGCAACTGCCGGTTACCGACGGTTTTGCCCTGCAAAGCGCCGCTCAAGAGAACACCGACGAATATCTGCGCGTCCTGGCGTAGCGCCACGCTTGAGTGCGACTGCGTTCCCCCGGAGTCATTCCTTTCACAGTTTCATCTCCCGCAGCCAGGCGACCACGGCGCTGGCCATGGCCCTGGCGTGATGATCGGAGAAGATGTGGTCCGCTTCGGGCAGTTCAACAAGCCGCCTGGGTTCGTTGGCCACGGCAAACAGATCGCGCGAGTCCTGCGGTGACACGACATCATCCGCCAGCCCATGCACGAACAACCACGGCACGCGGACCTGGCGCGCGGCATTGGTCACGCTGTTCACGCGCACCATATCGTCCAGAAAAGCCTGCGAGAGCGGACATTCCGGTTTCTCCCACATGCAGCCGGTGCCGGGAGTGACGCCGGAAAACTCCCGCTGCGCGAACGCCGCCGTGTGGGCCATGCCCGCGAGTGAGACCAGGAACTTGATGCGCGAATCGCCGCTGGCACGCAGCACGCCCACCGCCGCACCCAGGCTATGACCGGCGTAACCGACGTGCCAGCCCGGCAACGCGCCGAGGACCGCGCCAAGGTCTTCGACTTCCTTGGCAACGGTGCTGTCCACGAAACGGCCTTCCGAATTGCCGTTGCCGGAAAAAGACAGGCGCAGCGCGTGAATACCGGTTTGCGCCAGCCGGCCGGCGAGCTCCACGAGCAACGGACGGTCCTTATTGCCGGTGACGCCGTGGCCCAGAACGAGCAGTGTGGACAGCTCGGCGGCGCCGGCGTGATAGGTGAAGTCCAGTCGCTCACCGTGCTGATTGCGTATTTCGTTGGGGAAGGATCGTTTCATACTGGTTCAGGTAAGGGAGTTGACTTGCGGGGACGTGTCTTTGGCCCGGGGCGGCAGAGCGGCCAGCGGCACTTTGGGATTTCGTTGGGCGAAATAGTTGCAGGCCCATTCATCGCCAAACAAGATCACCGTCTGCCCGGCGGCATCCGTGGCCAGCCGCGCGCCGGAAGGCAAGTCGTCTTCGCCCACGGCCGCATCGTTGTCGGCGAGCCAGCGCATGACTTTCCACGGTCCATGCTCCAGCCGCGACTCGGCGCCGTACTCGGTTTGCAGACGATACTGCACGACCTCGAATTGCAGCGGGCCGACGGCCCCGAGCAAGGGCACACGCTGGGTCGAGTTTTGCAGGAGGAACGACTGCACCACGCCTTCTTCAAGCAATTGATTCAAGCCTTCGCGGAAACGCTTGAACTGCGCCGTGCTGGCGCTGTGCAGCCACGCGAAACACTCCGGCGCGAAACGCGGAATCTCATCGTAATGCAATGCGGGGTCCTCGGCGAGCGTGTCGCCGATGCGGAAATCCGCGTGACCCACCAACCCGACAACGTCGCCGGCGAACGCCTCGTCCACCGTCTCACGCTCGCGCCCGAAGAGTTTGTGCGAACTGGACAGGCGCAGTTTGCGGCCCGTGCGCGTATGGACAACGTTCATGTCGCGCTCGAAGCGGCCCGAACAGACGCGCACGAACGCCAGGCGATCCCGGTGCTTGGGGTCCATGTTCGCCTGGATCTTGAAGATGAATCCGGAGAAGCCATCCGTAGCTGGGTTCACCACTTGCCCATTCACGAACCGCGGACGCGGCGTGGGCGCGAGCTTTAGGAAAGCATCGAGCAGGAGCTGCACGCCGAAATTGTTGACCGCGCTGCCGAAGAACACCGGGGTCAGTTCGCCCGCCAGAATCTTCGCGTGATCGAACTCCGCGCCCGCGCCTTCGAGCATGGCGAGTTCCTCGACGGTGCGCGCGTAAACTTCCGGCAACATTGCTTCGCGCACGAGGTTGTCGGCCAGGCCATGCACCGATACCGGGGCGCGAAAGGCGCCGCCCGGCGTGCGCTCGAAGAAATGGACCTGTTTGTTCTGCCGGTCGAACACGCCGCGAAAATCCACCCCGTCGCCGAGCGGCCAATTGACCGGATACGCATGAATGCCCAGCACCCGCTCCAGTTCATCAAGCAGCGACAGCGGATCGCGCGCGGGCCGGTCCAGCTTGTTCATGAAAGTGAAGATGGGCACACCGCGCTGGCGGCAGACCTCGAAGAGCTTGCGGGTCTGGCTCTCAATGCCTTTGCCCGCGTCAATCACCATCACCGCGGCGTCCACCGCCGTAAGTACGCGATACGTGTCTTCGGAGAAGTCCTTGTGGCCGGGCGTGTCGAGCAGGTTCACGCAGCAACCGCCGTACTCAAATTGCAGCACGGTGGAACTGACGGAGATGCCACGTTTCTTTTCGAGCTCCATCCAGTCGGAGGTCGTGGCGCGCTGACTTTTGCGCGCGGTAACCGAACCGGCCAGTTGGACGGCCCCGCCGTAGAGCAGGAATTTTTCAGTTAACGTGGTCTTGCCGGCGTCCGGGTGCGAAATGATCGCAAACGTCCGACGGCGTGAAATTTCTTTTTCCATTTGGTAATGCAGTATGAATCGCCTTGCCCCTGTGTGACCTGTGCCGGTTTCCGTTCGCGGGGCTTCAAAACGTGGGAGAACCGCAAAAAGCGAAACGAACGCAGCAACCGACGCAAGTCTGTTGCCGCGAGTATGTGCGACTAAGGTGGTGTCAGGCCGCAAAACGGCACCCGCGTCTCGAACTGAGCCGTGTCGTAATCAGAATTTGCGCTGGCAGCCATTGTGGGCACGCGTGAAGGATGGGAAAGTCCCCAGCCTGCGGCAAGGTTGTTTTTTTGAACCTACCTCGGGAACTCCGCACAGAGTATGATTGTCCTGATGGCTGGGCATAGCATCAAATTGTAGGACCCCCGCCTTAAAAGCATAGCTATTCCGCGACGTAGGTTTTCTTGACCACCACGCGCGCGGCTTCGGGCGGGAAGTGCAGGATTCCCCGGCGATAGTCATCCATCCGCCACTGTAGGAACGGCGAGCACTTGACCGTCGTTCCTTTGTTGCGCAACGGCCAATACGCCTTGAAGTCGCAGTCAATCTCGCGCAACTCGCGCACACCCTGCGTTGCCAAACGCCGGGCCTGTGCCGTTTTGCCGGCGGCCAGCGTCTGTTGGCAGAGCATGATCTTACAGGACTGTGCCGCCATTCGGATGGCGAGTTCGAGCTCCGTCCGCAGTAACTGGCCCGCCGGTGTTGCCGGTTGACCTCGCTGCATCACAGCCCGCTGCTTTTCAAGTTCGGCCAGCGCGGCGCGGATGTTCTTCTGCGGGATGCGCGCGTAGTACTTCAGTCCGCTACGGCAGAACAACTCGCGCGTTGCGGGCGGCGGCGCCGCAATCACCGCGCCATAAGGAGTGACGTTCGATTCGAGATACCGAAATTTGCGATGCGCAAAACCAAGGGCAATCGCCGCCCTGGCGATTCGCTGGGTGGAATCGTAAAATACATCGCGGCTCAGGACTGACACCAGTTGCGCTTCGTCGAAACTTGCGGCACACCAACTGACGCTTGCGCCCAGCAGATACGACGCGTAACTCACGGCCAACGGTTGCGGATGGCCGCCATCGCCCCAATCGGTGTTCAAGTAGCCAATCGCGCCGTGCTTGCGGCCTGCCTCTGCGGCCCGGCGGAGATTGGCGAAGCCCGTGTCATGCCGGCCCAGCAGTGTCATCCACGTGGACGTGCCGGGACACACGTAAAATGGCACCTTCGATTTCGCGAACAGCCGAGCCTCCTCGTCGAACGGATGATTGGCTTCGTAACCCCAGTTCAACGCGATGCTATCCGGCGGCAGTTCGGGAATCAGTTCGGGATGATGCAGGATGATGTCGCCCCAGAACATCATTTGCCGTCCGCGAGCGGTGACTTCGCGATGGATTGATTTGAGGAAGTCGAGATACACGCGTCCTTTGCCGCGGCTCTCGCAAAGCTTCTTGCTCCGACCCCGGCCCAAATCCCACGTTTCATCACACCCCACATTGAAATAGCGGCTGCTGAAGTGCGGCAGGAGTTCGTCGTAAAGTTCGCGGATGAATCCCAGCGTGCCGGGGTGGTTCGGGGCGAGCGTGGTGGGGAAGCGCAGGAAATCGCCGGTTGAACCTTCATAAGGAGCAGAAACCTCGGCCAGTTTTCGCAGGCGGCGATGTTCGAGGAAGTAGCGCAAGTGACCGAAGGAATTCTGATTCGGCACCAGATCAATGCCAAGCTGCCGACAACGCGCGTCCAGTTTCAGCATCTCCTCCCCGGTCAGCGCGCCCCAGTCGCGCCAGACGGATTCATAATTCCGGTAGGCGAACGTGTGCTCGGTGTAGAGTTGCAGTTCGTTGATTTTGAAATCGGCCAGCTGCTCTACCAATCCCATCAACGTGTGCAGGTTGGGCACGCGCCCCCGCGAAACGTCCAGCATCACGCCGCGTCGCGCAAAATCCGGATGATCCCGAATGACCAAACAGGGCAGGCGACGCCCACACTCACGCAACAACTGGCGCAAAGTCGCCACGCCCGCGCGCAACCCGCCGACAGTGTGGTATTGAATCAAAACGCCGCGGCGACTGATGGTCAGCGTGTAACCTTCCGCGGGTGCCGACGTTGAACGATTCGACACTGCCCGCACCGCCAGCCGCGGATGTTTCGCCGGCCCGGTGACGAGTTCAAGCGCCACGCCCGCCTCCTGCGCGGCGGACTGCAATCGCGCCGCCAGCGGCAGCAGCACCGTATCGCGAGGCAACGCGGCGTCCAGGTGCAGAACTCCGCGCGCGGGCAGGGTGAAACTGCCGCCCGTGAGTCTTAGCGAGCGGGGAGCGGGCAGTAAGTTGAGAGCTTTCATATTGGCGCTGACAAATGGCCGTCATCCAGTGCGAGCCAGTGTTATCGCGGACAGGCCAGGACGCAATCTGTTAACGCAGACCTTACGTGAAGATTCGCGGCGGAGAGCATTTGGGACGGAATTGCTCTGCATGACCAGTCCAGTTCACCGTTTGATTGACGCTCCAGCCAAAGGCGTGGTAGCGTCAACTCACTGAACCCTGAACCATGTCGGAGACCAGTTGCGCCGTGCGCACGCGACACAATTAAAGATCAAGTCAATACCTATGAAACACCCTTCCTCGGCAATACTGGGAATCTCCGGAATGTTGTTGCTTTCCGCCATCGCTCAGGCGGCGGAGCGCTATGTTTCCTTGAGCGGCAGTCATCTCCCGCCTTTCACGAGTTGGGCTGAAGCCGCGACAAACATCCAGGCGGCGATTGATGCCGCGAATGAAGGCGACACGATATGGGTCACCAACGGTGTGTACAACAGTGGTGGCAAAATCATGGCCGGTGATCTAGTCAATCGGGTGGCCCTGGACAAAGCGGTGACGGTTCAGAGCGTGAACGGCCCGGCAGTAACCGTAATTGAAGGACAGAGAGACTTTGAGACATCCACCGGCGCGCTGGCCACGCGGGCTGCCTGGTTGACCAATGGAGCGGTGTTGAGCGGCTTTACGTTGCGGGCGGGACAGACGCGGGCCAGTGGTGACACGATCTCGTTGCGCAATGGTGGCGGTGTTTGGTGCGTTTCAACCAACGCGGTGGTGACCAACAGCCTGATCGTCGGCAATGCGGCGGCGACCCTTGGCGGGGGAGCTTTCCGCGGCACTCTCCGCAACTGTCTGCTGAAGGAGAACGGAGCCGGCAGTGGGGGCGGGGCGGCAGAGGCCATTTTGATAAATTGTGCGGTTATCGGAAACGACGCCAGCCTTCAGGGCGGTGGTGCGTTCACCGGAATGTTGACCAACTGCACGGTTTCCGGGAACGCGGCGGGCACGGAAGGTGGCGGTACCAGAACGGCCAGCGCCTACAACACAATCATCTGGAACAATCGCGCGCCAAACGGCTCCAACTATCTGGCGGGCAATTTTGCGTTCAGTTGTACCAGCCCCTTGCCGCCAGGGGCTGGGAACACCGCCACGAATCCGATGCTGCTTGCCGACGGCCAACATCTCGCCAGCGAATCACCGGTGCGCACTGCCGGGAATCCTACATTTGCCAGCGGGCTCGACATAGACGGCCAGCCGTGGGCCGACCCTCCGTCTCTGGGCTGTGATCAATGGATGCCGGAACCCATGATTCTGGCGCAACCGCAATTGTCTCTCGATGGCTGGGGGAGTCTCCGCCTCTCGATGCTGGCTGCCGGAGCAGAACCTCTGTCATACGCCTGGTTCAAGAACGGTGAACCCTTGATTCCAGATGGACGGCAACACGGATTTGACACCGGCAGCTTAAAGCTTTTGGGGATTGTGCCACAAGATGCCGGTGAATACTCCGTGGTGGTCAGCAATGGGTTTGGCGTCGTGACCAGTATGGTGGCACAAGTCACCATTCACTGTGCCGACGCCGCCGCCAGTTCACCGACACCCCCGTATGCCGGCTGGTCCACTGCGGCCACCACAATTCAAGAGGCCATAGACGCGGCCAGTGCCGGCGCGGTGGTGCTGGTGACCAACGGGGTGTATGCGAACGGAGGCAGGATCATGGCGGGCGATTTGATGAACCGCGTGGCGGTGGACAAGCCCCTCTTGGTAACCAGTGTCAATGGGCCCTTGACGACCATCATTGTCGGGCAAAAGGACGCTGCCACCAATGGCCCGACTGCCGTCCGGGCCGTCTGGCTGACTCAAGGGGCGGTACTGTCCGGTTTCACAGTGCGAAACGGCGCCACCCGTTCCAGCGGCGATCAAGTGACGCTGCTCAGCGGTGGCGGCCTTTGGTCAGTGAGCACCAACGCCCTCGCGACCGACTGCTTGATCTTGGACAACGCGGCGTTTTTTGGCGGTGGCGCGTTCCGTGTCAGTTTGGAACGTTGCACCGTGCAGAATAATTTCGCCCAGTTGGATGGCGGGGGTGTTTGTTCAAATCTGGTCCAGAACAGTCGGATATTCACCAACACCGCAGTGCAGAATGGCGGTGGGGCGCATGGCGCCAGGATAACCGCCAGTGCCATATCGGGAAATGTGGCCGGCACGGGTGGCGGGGCCCACAGGAGCGAGTTGACGCACGTCACGGTGGTGAAGAATCGCGGTCGGGTCACAGGAGGCGGAACGACTGGATGCGCCCATACCAATAGCATCATATGGTTGAATTTTGTGGGAAGCAGTCTCAATAATTACAGTTCACCGGCGGGCTTTCGCTCCAGTTGCAGCACCGCCTTGCCGCCGCTCGGGGGGAACATCAGCCTGGACCCGTTGCTGCTGGCCGATGACATTCATCTCGCCACAAATTCGCCCTGTCGTGGCGCGGGGCTGGCCATCACCGCAGGTCCCGACATTGACGGACAGCCCTGGAACGCCCCGCCTTCCATTGGCTGCGATGAGTGGAGTCCGGAGCCGATAGCGGCCCCTCCGACAATTCATTTTGATGCGTGGCGGAGGGCAAGAATCTCGGCAATCGCGGCTGGGGAGGCCCCGTTTGCATATCGTTGGCTGAAGGATGGTGGTGAACTGGCTGGAGGCGGTTCGGCGGGAGGTGTCAATAGCCCGGAGTTGCATCTCTCTCCGATTGGCTTCACCGACGCCGGTGACTACCGCTTCGTACTGAGCAACGCCTTTGGCATTAGTACCAGCCAGGTCGTGCAACTGACAATCCGTTGCGTGGACGTCAACAACCCGACACCCACGCCCCCTTACGACTCCTGGACTTCGGCGGCGAATGTCATTCAGGATGCCGTGGATCTTGCCGGCGCCGGAGATTTGATCCTGGTGAACAATGGCATTTACGCTCGTGGCGGCAGGGTGATGGCTGGTGATCTGACCAACCGCGTCGCCGTGGACAAGGCGGTGGCGCTGATGAGTGTGAGCGGGCCGAGTGCCACGATTATTCAAGGCGAATGGGATGTCACCTCCACCAACGGTCCGGGCGCCGTGCGCGGCGTCTGGCTCGGGGATGAAGCCGCGATCTTCGGTTTCACCGTGCGCGGTGGGGCCACGCGGGGATTGGTCGGGGACGTGATCAATCTCCAAACCGGCGGCGGGGTGTGGTGCAACTCCACGAATGCGCGGGTGGTGGGTTGCATCATTCGCGGGGGCGCTGCCGGAGCAACTGGGGGTGGAGCGTTCGGCGGGGTGTTCCGCGGGACTTTGATCAGTTCATTGATCCATGACAACCAAGTTGCGGGGGCGGGCTTCAGTTCGATGATTAATTGCACCGTCACTGGCAATGGACTGAGCGGTTCTGGAGGTGGTCTGGTGGCCGCAATAACAAACCTGATTCACAATTCGATCATCTGGGGAAATGGCACGAGTTCGCCTGGTGGAACCGCGGCCCAACACTTCGGCGGCACGTTTAGTTACTCTTGCAGCCAGCCCTTGCCCGCCGGCGTCGGCAACCTTTCTGTGGATCCCATGCTGACGGAATCAGGATTGCGTCTCCGGCCAGGTTCGCCTTGTGCAAACGCCGGGAGTGCGGCCCTGGCTGCGGGTTTCGACGTTGACGGTCAGAACTGGGCGGATCAGCCCTCGATGGGCTGTGATGAATGGCAACCGGAGTTGGCGGTTCCACAACCGGCAATCGTCGCGGCAGGTGACGGACGAATCCGGCTCAAAATCGCGGCGGCAGGCTTGGCTCCGAGCGGTTACGTGTGGTTCAAGGACGAACTACCGGTCACCAATGATGCCCGGATTTCCGGCGCCCAAACCGAGGAGTTGGTCATCACCGACTTCGGCCCGACGGATGTCGGGACCTATTCCGTCGTTGTTACCAACAGCCTCGGCAATAACTCCAGCCCGGCTGTGAATATCCGCGCACGCTTCGTGGACCCGGCTAATACCGCTCCACAAGCGCCTTTCAGCAGTTGGTCCACGGCCGCCACTACCATTCAGGACGCGGTGGATGCGGCAGGAATTGGCGAACTGGTGCTAGTGGCCGATGGAATTCATGCCAGCGGCAGCCGGGTAGCGACCGGTGATCTGGGCAACCGGATCGTTCTCAGCAAATCCGTGACCGTTACCAGTCGCTTCGGTCCCACCAACGCTGTTATCGAAGGCCAGAAAGATTTGGTTGGCCCGAATGGCAATGGCAATGGCGCCCTGCGCGCAGTGTGGTTGGACAACTGGACGGGGCTGAGCGGTTTCACGATTCGAGGCGGTGCGACTCGCACCAGCGGCACTCTTATCTCCCACCAATCGGGTGGCGGTATTGCAGGTCTCAGCCCCAATGCGGTTGTGTCTGGCTGCCTGATCGTCAGCAATGCCGCGAACCATTTAGGGGGAGGCGCGTATGGGGTGAGGTTGACGGATTGTGTCGTCGCGGGGAATACGGCAGCGTTTTATGGTGGTGGGGTTTCGGACGGAGTTTTGGACCGGTGCCGGGTCCAAGATAATTCCGCCGTCGTTGGCGGGGTTTACCGATCAACAATCCGCAATTCCCTGGTGGTTCGTAACACCGGCACGGTTTCGGGCGGGACGATGGGCGTCGTCATGTTCCATTGCGTCATTGTGGAGAATCAAGGTGGGGGCTTGGGCAGTAGCGACCAAGCATACAACTCCATCATTTGGGGCAATACTCCGGCCAACTACAATCTATCGCCGAGGATGCACCATTCCTGCACCTTTCCCATGCCGCCCGCCTTTTTTGGCACGAACAACATCTCGGCTGACCCACAACTGCTGGATGACTTTGAATTGGCTGCGGGGTCTCCCTGCCGCAGCGCCGGGAGCGCCGATTTCTCCTCCGGGACAGACCTTGACGGTGACAACTGGCTCCTGCCGCCATCAATCGGGGCGCAGGAGTATGTGGATGGGCCGCGGACAGGTCCACTTTCGGTTAGCATTGAGACCAGCCAGCCGAATGTGTTGGTGAATCGTTTCCTGACATTGGCCGGGCGTATCAATGGTCGTGCTTCAGGTTTGGAATGGAACCTTGGCGACGGCCTGGTGGTGACTAACACCAGCTACTTCACTACTCACGCCTGGTCCAGTCCGGGGACTTACCCTGTTACCTTAACGGTGTATAATGACGATCATCCCGGTGGGCAGGCCGCCACGCTGCCTGTCGAGGTGCTCTCGCTGGAAACACCGGCCTTGTCCGGGAACTGGCATGGTCCAGGAACGTTTCGGCTGGAATTCGTGAGTCAGTTCGGAGCCAGCAACACTGTCCAGTTCGCCACGAACCTGAATCCACCGGTTATTTGGCACCCGCTACACAATCTCACCAGCACCGGAGGAGTGGTGCAAATCTTCGACACCACCGCCACCAACTCCACGCGCTTCTATCGCCTGCAAATCCGCTGATTGGATTTCCTCCATTCTTTAAGTCCATTTACTGGGCTGGCTCCGAAGCGCGTTCGCGCCTGGCGCAGCAGGCCTTCCCATGACCGCGCATCCTGCCTAATTTCTTGTTGCTCCGTTGCTACCTGAGCGGCAGGCTCAAGCCGTTTATGAAGTCGGAAGTTGCTCTCTCCACCAAACCGGAATTCCAGGCTGAACCTTCGCCGCGCCGCGAGCGAAACCCGCAGATCGCCCCGCGCCGTTTCACGCGCCGCGATTTTTTGCGCCGGTCGGCGCTGGCGCTCGGTGCGATGTCTGCGTCCGGTCCACTGATCGTGCCAGGGTCGGTGTTGGGGCGGGGTGGAATCAAGCCGCCCAGTGAGCGGGTGGCTATGGGTTTCATCGGCATCGGCGGCCAGGGCCGCGGACACTTGCTCGGCGGTGCGTGGACGTATGTCAGCGGCGGATACGTGTCGCGCAACGATGTTCAGGTGCTGGGCGTGTGCGACGTGTGGCAGGATCGCCGTGAGTCCGCCCGGCAGCAGGTGGATCAATTCTACGCCGCCAAGTTCGGCGCGAGCAACTACACCCCCTGCCGCGCCTACAACGATTTCCGCGAACTGTTGGACTGCGCGGACATTGATGGCGTGCTGATCGCCTCGCCGGTTCATTGGCATGGCGTGATGACGATCCTGGCAGCGCAGGCGGGCAAAGACATTTATTGCGAGAAACCCACCGCCATCGTGGTTCGCGAAAGCCAGGCGATGGTCAAGGCCATCCAGCGTTACGGACGCGTGTTTCAGGGGGGAACACAGCAGCGTTCGGAATATGGCGCACGGTTTCGCCGCGCGTGTGAACTGGTTCGCGCCGGTCGCATCGGGCAGCTCAAAGAAGTCTATGCGTTTCGTCCGGGCGGTTCGTTTGCCTGGCATCAATTCGGCGCTCCCCAGCCCGTGCCCGCGGGTCTGGATTGGGACCTCGCGCTCGGTCCCGCGCCGTTGCGTCCTTATCAGGGCACGGTTCACGCCCACATGTATTGCGGCATCGGCGACATCAATTGGGGACCGCATCATTACGATTTTATCCAGTGGGTGCTGAACGCCGACCGGACCGGGCCGGTGGAATTATTCTTCGAGCAGGACGTGCTTCAGTATCGTTATGCCGATGGGGTGGTGGTTCACGCCTGTCCCGCGCCGCAAGGTGGTCCTGGTGGCAGTGGCGGCGCGCGATTCATCGGCACGGAAGGATGGATTGCGGTGGACCGCGACGATATTGTGAGCGATCCGCCGGAACTCCTGACCGAGCCGCCCGGCCCGCCGTTGCCCGGGGTCTATCGCAGCGACAGCCATTCGGGCAATTTCCTCGAATGTGTCCGCACGCGCGCCCGGACGATTTGCGACATTGAAACTTCGCACCGTTCCGCCAGTGCCGTGTTGCTCGGCGGAATCGCCCTGCAACTGAAGCGCACCCTCAAGTGGGATCCGCGGGCGGAACAATTCATCAACGATGACGAGGCGAACCGGCTGCTCTCCACCGCGTTTCGGCCGCCGTGGCAAATCTGAATCAATCTCAAGGGTAAGGATGAAAACACATTCTAAGCACCGCCTGCGGAGCGCGGCATTTATGCCGCTTCACCGGACTCGCGCAATTGGACGTCGAAGCGGCCTGAAAGCCGCGCTCCAACTCGCTGGCGACCGTTTCGATGGACGATTTCCAAAGGCGCTGCAAATTTCCCTCATGTTATTCGCCAGCACGGCGATGGCTACACTTGGTGCCGCGGCCAATAACACAGAGCAGCAGGCGCTCACAGTTCTGCATTCCGATGCCTCCGTTGCGGATAAGGAAGCGGCGTGTTTGCGCCTCAAGGAAATTGGCACGGCCAGTTCCGTTCCGGTTCTGGCCAGTCTGCTGACGGACGATGGGCTGGCGCAGTGGGCGCTCAATGCGTTGGAATCCCTGCCCGCTCCGGAGGCCGGCGATGCCTTGCTCGCGGCTTTGCCAGGGGTTGCCGGCAAGACGAAAGCCGGAGTCATCCATTCGCTCGGTATCCGGCGCGAATCGCGCGCCGTGCCCGAATTGGCGAAGTTGGTTCGGGCGGTGGACGGCATGGTCGGGGTCGCGGCGGCGCAGGCGTTGGGCAGAATTGGGACTCTGGACGCTTTGGCTGCGATTCAGACCGGGCGATCCGGTTTGGGCGAGGGGCGGATTCACGCGCATTTCACCGATGCACTGCTGGCCTGCGCGGATCGCTTGCGGGCCGAGGGCAACGTTGAAGCCGTGGCCAAAGTCTATGAGGAATTGCGATCACCAGAGGAATCGCCCACCGTCCGCATGGCGGCTTTCCGCGGCAGCGTTTTGTGCGCCGGCGATCGGCGAACCAGTCGCGTGGTGCGGGCGTTGACCGGACCGGATGAACTGGAGCAGGCAGTGGCTATCCAACTAGTCAGGGAATTGCCCGACTCCACCGCCACCCCAGTTTTCGCGGAGGCGCTGGAACAAGTCGCGCCAGTTGTTCAGGTCGCGCTGATCGAGGCACTGCGTCAACGCGATGATCCCAAGGCGGCCACGATGCTGGCGCGTGCCACCCGTCGCGGGGAGCCGGCGGCGCGGACGGCGGCCATTCGCGCATTGGGTGAGTTGGGCGACGAAAGCCATGTGGGTCTGCTTGCGGAGTTGGCCGCAGGTGGCGCCGGCGAAGAACGCTCCGCTGCCCGCGCGGCTTTGGCGAGTTTGCGGCGCGGCAATATCCTCGCCGCGATCCTCTCCCAGATTGAGTCTGCGTCCGCAGCGGTGAAGGTTGAGCTGGTGCAGGCCTTGGCGCGTCGAGGCGATGGCCGTGCCGTTCCAGACTTGTTGCGTCTGGCTGGGCGGGACGATCCTCAAGTGGGCCTTGCTGCCACGCAAGCTCTCGAACGGCTGGCCAACGCCACCGAGCTTGAACCGTTGCTCGCGTTGATTCTTCAAGCAGAGGGCGCGGCGCGCCGCGAAGCCGCCGTGGAAACGTTTGTTGCGGTCGGACTCAGAAGCCCCGCGCCACCCACGTTCAGCCGCGCGGCATTGAACGCTTTGAACCGGGCGCCCACCAGCGCGCGAATTGCCCTGCTGGAGGCCGCCGGGCAAATTGGCGGACCCGGCGTAATCGAAGCCTTGCGGGCCGCGTTGGGCGATGCCGGGAGTGACGTCCGTCAGGCGGCGCTTAGGACTCTGGCGGAACACGGCGGCGACGCAGCGCGGGGTGATCTGCTGAAATACGCCCGGCAGACAACATCCGATGCCGACCGGGCCATCGCCTTGCGCGGATATTGGCGGCTCGTCGAAGCCATGGACCAGCACGCCTACCCGGCTCGTCTCGCGGCAGTCCAAGCGGGGCTGGCAGCCACGAAGACGGCGGCGGAACGGAAGCTGGGTTTGGCGCGGCTGGCAGAATTGCGCGGACCTGAAGCTCTGGAACTCGCGCAGGCGCACCGTTCCGATTCCGACGTTCGCGCCGAGGCGGAAACCGCCTGCCTGCAAATTGCCTCGCAATTGGATTCCGCGCGCATGGACATCGCGGTCGCGGCCTTGCGGGACCTGGCCCGGACTGCCGGAAGCGACCGGGTCCGCGAGGAAGCGCGCAAGGTGCTTTCCGCCTTGGAGCGGTTGAGCGGCTTTGTTTCCGCCTGGCTCGTGAGCGGCCCCTATCGGCAGGCGGGCAAGGATGCGCAACAGTTGTTCGACGTGGCGTTCGCGCCGGAGTCAACTCCCTCGCAAGCCGGGTGGCGAGCGCTGCCGGGAGGCGGAAACCTCACCAGCTCCTGGTTCGCCGATTTGGGGACGATCGTGGGTGGCGACCATTGCGTGGTCTATCTCCAGAGCCGCGTGTTCTGTCCGGCCGCACAACCGGTCGCCCTGGAAATCGGCAGCGACGACGGCGTGAAGCTCTGGATCAACGGCACGCTGGTTCACGCCAACAACGCCGTGCGCGGTTTCACGGCCGGCGAGGACAAGGCCAAAGGTGTCCTCAAGGAAGGTTGGAATGAATTTCTGGTGAAGATCACGCAACACACGCTGGGTTGCGCGTTGGCCATTCGCGTTCTCGACCCCGACGGCAAACCCATTCCAGGCCTGCGCGTGGAAGCCGGGTCTTGAAAGATCATTGATATCGGAGCGCCAGCTTGGAGCCGGCTTGGGCGCAGCGATATCACCCGCGAGACCAGCGGCGCCGCCTTTGAAGTTCCCCAACACCATGGCTACGGCTTCTTGGAGACGGTCTATCAACAGGCCCGCCGGTGGAGTTGCTTCAGTGGGGACTGGTGGCGACGAATCGAGAATGTTTTGCGGCTCGACAGGGTGGTACGGGCGGCGTATGTAGGTGCTCATGGTGTCGATGCTTCATTCATTGGTGGTGGTTTGGGGCGTGAGTCCCACCACCACTGGCTCGGCCATCCGCATCGCAGATCGTAACCATCGTTTACTCTGGAAAGCAGACACCGCTTTCGCTTTCAACGAAAGCCATACTGTTTTAGCTCAATAGTAGAAAGCGCAAGGCATGCCCGACATACGATTTGAGTGCCCTAGCTGCAAGCAGCACTTCACAGCGCCAGAGGAACTGGCGACGCAGTTGGTTGACTGCCCTGGCTGCGGACAGGTTATCGAGGTTCCTAACCGCAGCCAGTCGGCACGGTCAGATGGAAGTGCTGCGGAGCGGGTGTCGCCAAACCTTCCAGCCTCGCGGTCACCTTCCCACATGCCGCCCGGGACGGTCGCCTTCGTAGTTGTATTCTGCCTGTATCTTCTTGTCCTCGTGCTCCTGTTCAGGCAATGGCGCGAGGATCAGATTACGCGCGCCTTGTCTGGGTTTAACTTGGGTGGCGGAGAAGAGGCAGATTTGGGACCCACCATGCTCTGGCTTATCTTCTGGGGGTTTGCAGGCGGTGCTGTAGGCTTTCTGGCAGGGCGAGCACGTGGCAAGCAGCGTCTGGGTGCCGCTTGGGGACTGGTTTTAGGGCCAGTTGGGTGGTTGATCACGCTCTGCTCCGCTGATCTCAGGCTGCGGTGCTTGGAATGCCGTGGTGTCATTCCTGACGGAGCCCGACGCTGCATGCACTGTGGAGTCGTTCAGCGCGCTGATCACCACTCAGATCATCAGCGACTGAGCGAGGATCAACGAAGTTGAGGGCTAACCACAAAAAGATTGGAAAGAACTGAGGCAGGGAGGGAGCGTCGCTTGGTTTGAACGTGTGATCGCGCCAAACGTCCTTTCCATCCGGCTTGGCCTGTGTTCAGTCTTCGCCTGCCCGGGGCGACGGAAGGCCCTCCCGTTCGGGACCTGCACCGCTTCCCATGAACCTTGATTCTGGCGGGGCGTTGGATCGAGTCATGGGAATTGAGTGGCTTCTGTCAGTCTTGGCGAGTGGCCAGCGGTTCGGTGAG
>JAANMW010001975.1_pt1 | contig 19632 bp, 21 predicted proteins | sample 7279671 | NCBI WGS metagenome assembly JAANMW01 (sample SAMN14094541, study PRJNA606508) | bioreactor metagenome | isolation source: A lab-scale SPAN reactor treating ammonium-rich wastewater day 247 | place: Ireland: Galway | collected 2017-09-19
CTTCCTGCTCCATACCGCCGGTGGTTATCTTTTTCAGACCTGCATATTTACCGATACCGAAGTTCTGGTGAACCATAACCTGCGCCGCGGCCGCGCGCGGGCCCAGGCCCAGCGTCGCGGCAGCCGCGGCCAGCCGCGACGCCAGGGCACGGCGGGACAGCATCGGGGCGGCGGGCGGGTCGCGACGCGGTCGCATGTTCGGCTTCCTTGCTGGCCTGGGAAAAAGGCGGCCGATCTGGCGCGGATTCGGACTTGGGTCCAGCCGCTTGGTTGAATCGGCCCCCCGCGGACTTTAAGTGATGCCGAAATGAGACAGGAGCCCCGAATGTCCGACCTGACCCCGCGCGAAATCGTCTCCGAACTGGATCGCTTCATCATCGGGCAAAGGGATGCCAAGCGCGCCGTGGCCGTGGCCCTGCGCAACCGCTGGCGCCGGCGGCAGCTGGGCGACGACCTGCGCGACGAAGTCTATCCCAAGAACATCCTGATGATCGGCCCGACCGGCGTCGGCAAGACCGAGATCAGCCGCCGCCTGGCCAAGCTGGCCCGCGCGCCCTTCCTGAAGGTCGAGGCGACCAAGTTCACCGAAGTGGGCTATGTCGGCCGCGATGTCGAGCAGATCATCCGCGACCTGGCCGATGCCGCCGTCATCGAGACCCGCGAGCGCATGCGCGAGGAGGTCAAGGCCCGCGCCCATAAATCCGCCGAGGAGCGCGTGGTCGCCGCCCTGGCCGGCGAGGGCGCGCGCGAGCAGACCCGCGAGATGTTCCGCGACAAGCTCAAGCGCGGCGAGCTGGACGACACCGTGATCGAGCTGGAGGTGCAGGACAATTCCAGCCCCTTCGGCATGATGGAGATGCCCGGCCAGCCCGGTGCCATCGGCGGGATGATGGACCTGTCGGGGTTGATGAAGGCATTCGGCGGGCGCCGGGTGCGGCGCAAGGTGACGGTGGCGGAAAGCTATGAGCTGCTGATCGCGGAAGAGGCCGACAAGCTGCTGGATGACGAGGCCGTCAAGGCCGCCGCGCTGGAGGCGGTGCAGGAGAACGGCATCGTCTTCATCGACGAGATCGACAAGGTCGCCGCGCGGACCGACGCCCGCGGCGGCGATGTCTCGCGCGAGGGGGTGCAGCGCGACCTCTTGCCGCTGATCGAGGGCACCACGGTTTCCACGAAATACGGGCCGGTCAGGACGGATCATATCCTGTTCATCGCCTCGGGCGCGTTCCACATCGCCAAGCCTTCGGACCTCTTGCCGGAATTGCAGGGCCGGCTGCCGATCCGGGTCGAGCTGCGCGCGCTGACCGAGGAGGACTTCGTCCGCATCCTGACCGAGACCGACAACGCCCTGACCCGGCAATATACCGCGCTGATGGCGACCGAGGGCGTGACGCTCCAGTTCACCGAGGATGGCATCCGGGCGCTGGCGCGCATCGCGGCCGAGGTGAACGGCTCGGTCGAGAATATCGGCGCGCGGCGGCTTTATACCGTGATGGAGCGGGTGTTCGAGGAGCTGTCCTTCAGCGCGCCGGACCGCTCGGGCGAGACGGTGGTGGTGGACGGGGCCTTCGTCGAGAAGCACCTGGGCGACCTGGCGCGCTCGACCGACCTGTCGCGCTACGTGCTGTAAGGAACCCCGGCGCCTTCCCGCCGTTGTGGAATGACGCAACGGCGGGGGACGCGCATGAACTATCTTTTCGGCATCATCATCTTCGTGCTGGATGTCTGGGCCATCGCCTCGATCATCAACACCAACGAGACCATGACCACCAAGCTGATCTGGATCGCGCTGGTGGCGATCCTGCCGGTGCTGGGCTTCATCATCTGGTGGTTCGCGGGGCCCAAGGCGAATTACGGCTGAGGGCTTTCCCTGCCCCCGCCGCGGTGGCATTGTCGCCCGCAAGACGAAAGGGCGGGGGACATGCCGGGGCGGATCCTTGTTTCGCTGTTGCTGCTGCTGGCGGCCTGCGCGCCGCGCGGCGAGATCACCGTCGCCCCCGAGGCGGCGCGCCTTGGCCATGTCGAGCGCATCTATGTCGCCACCAACCGCACCCCCGAGGGCAGCCGGCAGGAAGGCGTCAGCTTTGGCCGGGTCGATGTCTCGGTCCCGCCCGAGCGGCGGCCCGGCACCATCACCTATCCCCGCAAGGGCGCGAGGCCCGATCCGCAGCGGGACTTCCTGGTCTCGGAATATGCCCGCTTTGCCCGGCCCGAGGATTTCCAGGCCGACCTGCGCCGCGCCGTCGCCGCCCGCCCGCCGGGCGACCGCGACGTTGTGCTGTTCGTGCATGGCTACAACCACACCTTCGCCGAGGGGCTTCATCGCTTTGCCCAGATCGAGCGCGACCTGAGCCTGCCGGGCGTGCCCTTGCATTTCTCATGGCCGTCGCGCGGGCAGCCGCTGGCCTATGCCGCGGATCGCGACAGCGTGCTTTATTCCCGCGACGGGCTTGAGCGCAGCATCGAGATCGCCGCGCAGGCGGGCGGCGGCAGGGCGATCCTGGTCGCGCATTCGATGGGCGCCCTGCTGCTGATGGAAAGCCTGCGCCAGATGGCCATCGCGGGCGAGCGCCGCACCCTGGACCGGATCGGCGCGGTGGTCCTGCTTTCGCCCGACATCGACGTGGGCGTGTTTCGCACCCAGGTCCGGGCCATCGGCAGGCTGCCGCAGCCCTTCGTCATCTTCACCTCGGGGCGGGACCGGGCACTGAACCTGTCGGCGCTGATCTCGGCCGAGCCGGTGCGGCTGGGCAGCCTGACCGATGCCGGGCCCGTGGCGGACCTGCCGGTGATGCTGGTCGATGTCGGTGCCTTCTCGACCGGGGACGGGCATTTCAACGTGGCGACGTCGCCCGCGCTCTTGCGCATCCTGGCGCAGGCGCAGGAGCTGAACAGCGTGTTTTCCGAGGACGTGGGCGGCGGAGTCGGGCCGCTGACCCGCGCGGCGCTGCATGCCGAGCGGGCGGCGCAGATCGTGATCTCGCCGGCTTTCTAGCGGCGCAGGTAGACGTAATAGGCGCCCTCGCCGCCATGGCGGCGGTGCGCGGGGCGGACTTGCAGCACCACGGCGTTCAAGGGCGGCATGTGCAGCCAATGCGGCACGTTGTGGCGCAGCGCGCCCGGCCTGACCGGCAGCGGCGCGTCCGGCCCGCCTTCGCGCCCCTTGCCGGTGATGACCAGCACCAGCCGCCGCCCTTCGGCCTTGGCTTGCAGGATGAAGCGGATCAGCACCGGCTGGGCCACGGCCAGCGTCATGCCGTGCAGGTCGATGCGCGCCTCGGGGGCAAGCTTGCCGCGGTTCATCTGGCGATGCGTCTTGTGATCCATGCGCAGCGGCTGGGCATGCAGCGCCTCGCGCGGGGGCGGCGACAGGTCCAGCCGGGTCGAGCCCGAGCCGGGCTGCCCGCCGATCCGCAGCCCGGCCAGCGGCAGGGGCGCGGCCTGCGGCATGGCGGGCGGCTTTTTCAGCGGCTGGGGCGCAGGCGCGGGCTCCGCCTGCTTGCGGGCAGGGTGCATCGGCACCGCGGTCGCGGCGACGCGGGACCACAGGGCCTTGTCCTCGGCCGAGAGTCCCCGCCGCCGTGCCATGGTTCAGGCCGTGGCGACCAGCTGCCAGTTCGGGTCGTCCTGACCCATGCGGCGGGCGAAGGTCCAGGTGTCGCGCTGCTTGCGGGCGGCCTTGGGGTCGCCCTCGACCACGTTGCCGTCGGCGTCGCGGGTGGCGACGATCATCTCGCCGACGAAGCGCACCGAAAGCTCGGCCATGCCGGTCGCCGGGGTGAACTCGGCCCCCGCCAGCGCGGTTTCGCGGGTGCCCAGGAACTGCGCCTCGGTGGTCAGGTTGCGGGCCTTGCGATCCTCGATCACCGATTCGAACGCTTCGGCCACCGGCGGCGCCAGGAAGCCGCGCACCTCGGACAGGTCGCCGCGTTCGAAGGCCATCAGGATCATCTCATAGGCGGATTTCGCGCCGGACAGGAACGGGCCCACGGCGAAGTCGGGCTCGACCCGCTTCATCTCGGCCAGCGCCTTGGCGGCGGGGCTGCCCGGTTCGGCATGGTCGGTGATGTCGCTGTCGCCCGCCTCGGCGGTGCCGTCGATCACGTCGAAGCGGCGGCGCTGGACCGGCTCTTCGGGGACGCGCGGCGGCTCGAATCCGTCGCGGGTGCCAAGAACCCCGCGCAGGCGCAGGATCAGGAACACGGCGATCGCCCCAAGGACGAGCAGTTGCAGCAGGGGGTTCGACATCAACGGACCTAACGAGCTTTGTAACGGCGCTTTCGCATGCTTATGTAGGGTGAGGACCGGCCCAAGTCCAGTTGGGCGCCGGGAAATAGAAAGTGCCGGAGGAAAAAGGCGTTATGTGGCTGCTGTTGCCCTTCGTGATCCTGCCTATCGTCGAGATCGCGCTGTTCATCCAGGTGGGGGGCGCGATCGGCGTCCTGCCCACCATCGCGCTGGTCCTGGCCTCGGCCGTGGCCGGCGTGGCGGTGATGCGCCACCAGGGTGCACGCGCCGCGCTGGACGTGCAGCGCGCCATGCAGGATTTTCGCGATCCCGCCCGGCCGATGGCGCATGGCGCGCTGGTGATGATCGCCGGGCTGCTGCTGGTGGTGCCGGGCCTGTTCACCAGCACGCTGGGGCTTTTGCTGCTGATCCCGGCGGTGCGCAGCCTGATCCTGCGGCAGATGGCCGCGCGCATGCGGGTGACGGGCACCGGCTTCAGCTATCGCCAGAGCTATGGCGCCGAGGGCGATTTCGGCGCCGATCCGGCGGGCTTGCGCCGTGGCCCCGGCTGGCGCGAGGACGGGGTGATCGACGGCGAATATTCGGTGCAGGACGACCCGCCCGGCCCGGTGCGCGAAGGGCTGACCGACCAGGGCGACGCGGCGCCTCCGCGGCGTGGCAATTCCGGCTGGACCCGGCATTGAGCGCCGGGCGGCGGGGTGCTAGAACCCCGTCAGATCCGAGGAGATTTCCATGAGCGACGAGAACAACAGCGACGCCGCCGCCGCGTCCGAGGCCCAGAATGCAGCGCAGCCGGCCGTGCGGCTGCAGATCCTGACGCAATATATCCGTGACCTGTCCTTTGAGAACGCGGTGGCGCAAAAGGGCCTGCCCTCGGGCGAGGTGCAGCCGGAAATCAGCGTGCAGGTCAGCCTGGATGCCCGCAAGCGCCCGACCGAGCACCAATACGAGGTGATCAGCAAGTTCCGCGTGCAATCCGCGAACGCCGCCGACAAGTCGCCCCTGTTCCTGTGCGAGCTGGATTACGGCGGCATCTTCCATGTCGAGGGCGTGCCCGAGGACCAGCTGCACCCCTTCCTGATGATCGAATGCCCGCGCATGTTGTTCCCCTTCGTGCGGCGCATCGTGTCGGACATGACCCGTGACGGCGGCTTCCCGCCCTTCAATATGGACCCGGTGGATTTCGTGGCGCTTTACCGCCAGGAAATCGCGCGCCGGGCGCAGGCCCAGCGGCCGGCCGACCAGCCGCTGTCCTGAGCTGATCACTTCTGCGTGAGGCATGCCCCCATCGGCCCGCGGCCCCCCGGTCGCGGGCCTTTTGCTTGCCCGGCGCGCCCGCCCAAGCGGCGCTGGCGCGGCCGCGGCGATGGCGCTAGTTTCGCGCGGCACAAGACGGAGAGCGGCATGGCGAAAGGCGCGAAACGGGCCTGGCAGAGGATGCTGTCGGGGCGCAGGCTGGATCTTCTGGACCCGACCCCCGTGGATGTCGAGATCGGCGACATCGCCCATGGCCTTGCCTTCGTCGCGCGCTGGAACGGCCAGACCCGCGGCGACTGGGCCTATAGCGTGGCCGAGCATTCGCTGCTGGTCGAGGAAATCCACGCCCGCAGCAACCCCGATTGCGAGCCGCGCTGGCGGTTGGCGGCGCTGCTGCACGACGCGCCGGAATATGTCATCGGCGACATGATCTCGCCGGTCAAGGCGGCGCTTGGGCGGGAATACGGGGAAATGGATGCGCGGCTGGCCGCGGCGATCCATCGCCGCTTCGGCCTGCCCGCGCAATTGCCGGCGGTGGTGAAGCGCGCGATCAAGCGGGCCGACCGCATCTCGGCCTGGCTGGAGGCCGTGCAGATCGCCGGGTTTTCCAGGGCCGAGGCGGATCGCCTGTTTCCCGCGCCCCGGCCGGAATTGCTGCAGGGGCTGGAAATACGCCTGCGCCCGCCCCTGGAAACGCGCAATGCGTTTTTATCGCGCTTTACCCAGCTTATTGCGGAAATCGACCGCAAAGCGTGATCCCGGACGAAAAAGCCCCGCATCCTGGATGCGGGGCGATGGGCTCAGATTTCCATGGCGTCCAGTTTCTTGCCGGCATCCAGCGCCTCTTGCACCCAGCGCGGTTTGCGGCCGCGGCCGGTCCAGGTCTGCGAGGGATCGGCGGGATTGGCGTATTTCGGCGCCACCTTGCCGCGCGCCTGCTTGGCGACGGTCAGGTCGGCAAGGTTGAAGCCAAATTCGCGCGCTGCACTTTCGGCAGCCGCCAGCGCCTCGCGCTTGCGGCGGTCCTCGAAGGTGGAAATGGCACGGTCGAGCTTGTTGCGCAGATCCCGAAGTTCCCGCAAGGACATTGCGTCCAGGTCTATGCTCATATCTTTATCCTTGGTTTTGGCAGTATGCTCTCACTATTTGCATTCCAATATGAATTGCAATCTTTTTTGAGAACCGGATTATTAACGCGGGCTGCGTTTGGCCAAAATCCGCTGGAGAGTCCGCCGGTGCATATGCAACCGGCGCGCCGTTTCGCTGACATTGCGGTCGCATTGCTCATAGACGCGCTGGATATGTTCCCAGCGCACCCGGTCGGCGGACATCGGCGTTTCGGGCGGGGGCGGCAAAGTGTCGCCCCGCGCCAGCAGCGCATGGGTCACGTCGTCGGCATCCGCCGGTTTCGACAGGTAATCCGTCGCCCCCATCTTGACCGCGGCCACCGCCGTCGCGATGGCGCCATAGCCGGTCAGCACGACGATCCGGGCATCCTCGCGCGCCTCGCGCAGGGCATCCACCACATCGAGCCCGTTCCCATCCTCGAGCCGCAGATCGACCACCGCATAGGCGGGCGGGTGTTCGGCCACCGCCGTCCGCGCCTCGGCGACCGAGGCGGCGCGGGCGACCGAGAAGCCGCGTTTTTCCATCGCACGGGCCAAACGGTTCAGAAAGATCTCGTCGTCGTCGACCAGCAGCAGGCTGGGGTCGGGGCCGATTTGGTAATCCTCTGCCATATTCACTTGCCCTTGAAAGTTCACTGTTGATTAGAGTGTTTTGTCCAGTCGGTCAAACCCCGTTGCCTGACGCCGCGTCAATGAAACAGGCGGTGCGTTCCGCAAGTTGCTGCGCGGAAAGCTCGCGGCCGAAGAGCTCGACAGTGCCGATGCCGGGAATCACAAGATAGGTATTGGTCATGTGATCCACCAGATAGTTCTGCGGATCTTCCTGGTCATTCACCTTGTAATAGTTGCGCCAGGCTTTCGCGACCGCATCAATCTCGGCCGTGGTTCCGGTCAATCCGATCATCCGTTCGTGCATGGCCTGGGTAAAATCGCCCAGCACCTCGGGCGTGTCGCGTTTGGGATCGACGGAAATGAAGACCGGCGTGACCGTCATTCCCCGTTCCTCCAGCATCGCCACTGCCTCGGCATTGCGGGCGCTGTCCAGCGGGCAGACATCCGGGCAATAGGTATAGCCGAAATAAAGCAGCGCCGGCTGCGCCAGCGCCTGCCGGTCGCTGACCCGCCGCCCGTCCTGGTCCGTCAGCTCGAAGGGCGCGCCCAGGCTGTCCAGCCCGCCCTGCACCCCGCCCTGGCGACAGGGGGCAAAGGGATCGGCCGCGCCGCGCGACAGCCACAGCCCGCCCGTCACCAGCACCAGGGCCGCGGCCAGGCTGCCGAGGATCAGGATCGTTCCGTCTTTGCCCATCAGGCGCGTCTCCGTCCGCTTGGACGCATTGATCGCCCATCCGGCCATGGGTATCAATGCAAAAGCCCGTCCCATCAGGAAGTCCCAGCGTGCCCCTCGGCCTTGTTTCCCACCGCATCGACCTGCTGCCCGGCCAGCCCGCGCCCGAGCCGATCCGCCTGCGCACCCTGATCCTGCTGCGCTGGGTGGCGATCGCGGGACAGCTGGCCGCCGTCGGCGCGGCGCTGGTGATCGGGGCGGATTTCCCGCTGGCGGCGGTGCTGGCGGTGATCGGCCTGGCGGTGGCGCTGAACCTGGCGCTGACGATGCGGCCGGACCGGCGCATCTCGGCCCGCGAGGCGGCCTGGCAGCTGGGCTTCGACCTGGGGCAGGTGGCGGCGCTGCTGGCGCTGACCGGCGGGCTCTCGAACCCTTTCGCCCTGCTTTTGCTGGCGCCGGTGACGGTCGCCGCCACCGCCCTGCCGCCGCGGCAGTTGCTGGCGCTGGGGGCCGCGACCTTCCTGATGGTCACGCTGTCGGCGATCTGCGCCCAGCCGCTGACCTTCGGCGCCGGCGGCCTGGTCACGCTGCGCGAGCCGCTGCTGGTCGGCCACTGGTTCGCCATCGTGATCGGCGCGGTGTTCTTTGCCGGCTATGCCCGGCTGGTCGCGGCCCAGGTCAACGCCACCTCGGACGCGCTGTTCGCCGCCCGCCTTGCGCTTGAGCGCGAGCAGAGGCTGCAGCATCTGGGCGGCGTGGTCGCCGCCGCCGCGCATGAGCTGGGCACGCCCCTGGCCACGATCAAGCTGGTCAGCGCCGAGCTGGCGGACGAGCTGGACGAGGCCCTGCCCGAGCGCGAGGATCTGGCCGAGGACGTGGCCCTGCTGCGCCAGTCCGCCGACCGCTGCCGCGACATCCTGAAATCCATGGGCAGCGCCGGGCGCGACGACCTGCTGATCCGCTCGGCCCCGCTGACCGAGGTGCTGGCCGAGGCCGCCGCCCCCCACCGCGGCCGCGGCGCCGAGATCATGGTCCAGCCCCCGCCCGAGCCGCTGATCGTCCAGCGCGACGCCGCGGTGATCCACGGGCTGCGCAACCTGATCCAGAACGCCGTCGATTTCGCCGCCCGCCGCGTGACCATCGAGACCGGCGCCGACCGCCGCGACCTGTGGGTGCGGATTGCCGACGACGGGCCGGGCTTTCCCCCCGCGCTGCTGCCCCGCATCGGCAGCCCTTTCCTGACCACCCGGCCGCGGGCCGAGGACGGCCGCAGCTACGAAGGCATGGGGCTGGGCCTGTTCATCGCCAAGGCGCTGCTGGAACGCTCGGGCGCGCGGCTGCGCTTTGCCAATGGCGCCAAGGGCGGCGCCGAGATCCTGGTGACATGGCCGCGCGACATGATCGAGGCCCAGGATCGTATCCCCCTGGGCCCCAATCCCGAGATTCTGGCCTGATCTCCAGCCGCGTTAACCACTTCTTAAATTATCCCGCTATAGTTGTGGGTGGCTGTATCGTGCGGGGATGTTTCGATGGTTGCGCAATTCCTTATCGCCTTCGCGGCGGCGGGGCTGGCGGTCCTGCTGGCGCTGGCGTGGCTTCGGCTGGCGGACCGGGGCCTTGCCGGGGCGCCGGCGGCGCGCGGATTGGAGCGTGCGCTTGAACCGATCGCCTTCCTGTTTCGCGACGGGACGCTGGTCGATGCCACCGTGCCGGCGCGCACCCTGCTGGCCAGCCTGCCCGGCGACAGCGAATGGCAGCGGCTCAGCGCATGGCTGGGCATGCGCCTGCCCGAGTTCAGCGCGCTGCTGCCCGACCTGGGCGGCGCCGCGCGGATCGAACTGACAGAGCGCGGCGGCCACAGCCCGCTGCGGCTTCTGGCCGAGGATCTGGGTGAAGGGCTGCTGCGGCTGACGCTTGCCGACCCCGCGGCCGAGGATGCCGGCATCCTGGTCGATTCGCTGTCCCTGCACGCGATGGAGCAGGAGCTGGAAATCCTGCGCAGCGCCATGGACCATTCGCCTATGCTGGCCTGGCGGCAGGATTTGCAGGGGCAGGTCACTTGGGCCAATTCGGCCTATCTGAACCTGGTCGAGGCCAAGGCCCAGGGGCAGACGGTCTGGCCGCTGCCCCGCATCATCGACTTGTCGGCCCGGCCGGCCCAGCCCGCCGCCCCCGGCGGCGCGCGGCGGATGCAGATCGACCATGACGGGCAAAGCCGCTGGTATGATTGCCACCTGCACGAGATCGGCGGGCAGACCGTGGCCATCGCCCTGCCCGCCGATGCGGCGGTGCGGGCCGAACGCTCGTTGCGCGAATTCGTCCAGACCCTGACCAAGACCTTTGCCGACCTGCCCATCGGGCTGGCGATCTTCGACCGCGAGCGCAACCTGCAGCTGTTCAACCCGGCGCTGATCGACCTGACCGGGCTTGCCACCGGCTTCCTGACCGCGCGGCCGACGCTTTACGCCTTTCTCGACCGGCTGCGCGAGGCGCGGATGGTGCCGGAGCCCAAGGATTACCGCAGCTGGCGCAACCAGATGAACACGCTGGAGGCCGCCGCCTCCTCGGGGCACCATGTCGAGATGTGGTCGCTGCCCGGCGGGCAGACCTATCGCGTGACCGGCCGACCGCATCCCGACGGCGCGGTCGCCTTCCTGTTCGAGGACATCACCTCGGAAATCTCGCTGACCCGCAAGTTCCGCGCCGACCTGTCGCTGGGCGCCGAGGTGCTGGACGCGCTGGAGGATGCGGTGGCGGTCTTTGCCGCCAATGGCGAGCTGCTGATCTCGAACCGCCGCTATGCCGAGCTGTGGGGCGCGGCGGCGCCCGCCACACTGGAGGGCCATGTGCAGGTCTGGACCCAGGCCTGCGGCGCAAGCCCCGGCCTGGTCGCCCTGCGCGACGCGCTGAACGCGGCGCTGCCGGACGAGCCGCTGCGCGGGGCCATGGCCGGGCCGGCGGGCGGGCTCTTGTCCTGGGGGCTGCGCGGCCTGTCCGGCGCGCGGCTGCTGCTGAGCTTTGCCGCCCCGGTGCCGCCCCTGCCGACGGGGCGCGAGGCGCCGCGCGCCGCCGACAAGCCCGAGCCCGCGGCATCTGCCGCGATGCAGCGCGCCCTGACCGGCTGATCGGGTCTTGCCCTGCGGACGCGGCTGCGCTTCCCTTGCGAAAACTGTCGGAAAGGGATCATGGATGGCGGATGCAAGGGGGCGGTCGTGACCGCGGGGCCGGATGTCCTGGCCGGGCGGCGGGTGCTGTTCGTCATGGCCGTGGATGCCGAATACGGCCCGCAACTGCGGGCGCGGATTTCGCCGCTGATGACCGGCGTCGGCCCGGTCGAGGCGGCGGTGGCGCTGACCGCGGCGCTCTCGGGCCTTCAGGCGCGGGGCGAGTTGCCGGACCTGGTGGTATCGCTGGGCTCGGCCGGTTCGCGCCGGCTGGCGCAACTGGGCATCTACCAGGTCGCCTCGCTGGAATATCGCGACATGGATGCCTCGGCCCTGGGTTTCGCTAGGGGCGAGACGCCGCTTCTGGGCCTGCCGGTGCGCGTCGAGCTGCCCTTGCGGATCCCCGGCATCGCCGCGGCCAGCCTGGCGACCGGGGCCAGCATCGTCAGCGGCGCCGGCTATGACGCCATCGCCGCCGAGATGGTCGATATGGAAAGCTTCGCGGTGCTGCGCGCCTGCCAGCGCTTCGACCTGCCGCTGATCGGGCTGCGCGGCATTTCGGACGGGGCCGAGGAACTGGCGCAGCTCTCGGACTGGACGCGCTACCTGCACCTGGTCGATGAGCGCCTGGCCGAGGCCGTGGACCGGCTGGCCGAGGCGCTGGAGCGGGGCGAACTGGCGCTGTAGGTGGTGCCGTCCTTGGCGGCTCCGGCGAGAGGCAGGGCGCGCCCGCGTCCAGCCCGTCCGGTGCCCTTGCCGCGTCGCAGGGCGCGCGTCATCGGGGCAAAGCCGGCCTGCGGCAAGATGCGCCGGCCAGTGCCTTGCGGGATGGCGCCATCGCCCAGCACAACCGCGGCGACAAGGGCTGCGGCATCGTCGCCGGCGATCTCGATCATCGCGTGGTTGCGCATCATCGACCCGTCGACCGAAAGCGGGAAGGGCTTAACCAGCCCTCGCCCCCTTGCCGGCGGCGGGCCAGGCGCCTAGTCGCCGCCGACCAGCACCTGCCCCTCGGGCCAGCGCAGCGTGGTGGTCAGGGTGATGATGCGCTCCTCGCCCGCGCCGATGCTGCCGTTCCAGACCAGCAGCCCGCGCTTGCCCTCGGGGTCGGTCTCGTCGGGGCTGGGATCGGCGGACCAGTCGATGCGCAGGTTTTCCTGGGTCGAGACCGGCACGCGGTCGATCACCCGCAGCGGCCATTCCTCGCCCGTCAGGTTGCGCAGCCGCAGGATCGCGGTTTCCCGCCGCTCCGAGGATTTCGAGATCAGCCCGCGATTGCCCTCGATCTCGTCGGGGATGCGGCGTTCCAGCTTGATGCCGGTCAGCGGGCCGAAGCCCAGCTTCATGTCGTCCCCGGCGGCGGTCAGTTCCAGCGCGCCGCGCCCGACCATGGCGCCGTCGGCATGAAAGGTCGCGTCGCCGGGCAGGATCACCGCCCCGGTGGAGTTGACCGTATCCGCCACCAGATAGGCGGTGTTGTCGCGTCGCGGCACCGCCTCGGCGACGATCTCGGGCGCCAGCTCGTGCGAATCCAGCGGCAGGCGCAGCGCATCGGCGCCGGCACGCATGTCCACCGGCGTCGGATAGTCGTAGACTACGGTCTCGCCCACCATCCCCGCCAAGGCCGCGCCGGCCACGGGTGCCGGCGCAGCTATCGCGCGTTCCATCGAATCCATGGCGGCTTCGGCCATGGGCGCGGCCGAGCGGCTGTAAAGCTTGGCCTCGGACTCGCCGATGCGGGGGAAGTCCGGCTGCAATTCGCTGGGCGCCGACTGGTCCATCGGCCGGGCGGTGGACAGCACCAGATGCACGCCGCGCCAGTCCTCGCCGGTGTCCTGCCGCACCAGCAAGCCGCGATCCAGCCGCAGCCTACCCTCCTTGCGCTGCAGGGACAGGTCGTAGACCGGCTCCCAGCTGGCCGCGTCGGTCAGGCTGGTGATGCGGATGCGGGCGGGCTGGCCCTGTCCCTGCACGGCGATCACCAGCGCGCCGCGATCCGCATCCGGGTCGCGCAGCGCCTCGAGCCGGGCCTCGGCGCGGGCCAATTCGTCGGCCAGCTCCTCGCGGCCGGCATCGGCGGCTTCGGCTTCCAGCCCGGCGCGGATCGCGGTCTGGCGGGCCTGCAGCAGTTGCTCGCCCACCACGCGGGCCAGCGCCGCGATGTCGGCGGTGCCGGCGGCGTCGGATTCGGCCAGCTTCATCAGGAAGTCGATGCTGTCCTCGGCCGCCTCGGCCCGCGCCTTGATCTCGGCCACGCCGGCATCGCGTTCGGCCAGCGCGGCTTTCAGGCGGCGGACCTCATCCTCGGCCGCGCGCAATTCGGGGGATTTCGCCGGGGTTTCCGGCAAGGCGCGTTCCTGCTGGAGGCCGGTCGCGCCGATCACCGCGCCTTCGGCCGCAATGCGCAGGCTGGCGGGGTCGATGCCCGCGGGCATGCCGGGGATCACCAGCTCATGCGCGCCGGCGGGCAGGTCCAGCGTCGCCTCGCGGGTGACGCCGGCACCCCAGGGATAGACGGTGACATCGGTGACGCGGGCCACGGTTTCGATCCGATCGGCCAGGGCGGGGCCGGCCAGCAGGATGGCGGTGGAAATCAGCAGATGGCGCATCGGGCCCCCCTTGTCATGACCCGGCCAAGGTCCGCGAGGGGGCCCTGAAATGCAAGAGGGCGCCCCCGCGAAACCCGCGGGGGCGCCCTCACATATCCGTATCGGATCAGCCCTTCTTCAGGCAGCGATTGCCCAGAAGCTCGGCGATCTGCACCGCGTTCAGCGCCGCGCCCTTGCGCAGGTTATCGCTGACGATCCACATGTTCAGGCCGTTTTCCACCGTCACGTCCTGGCGGATGCGGCTGACGAAGGTGGCGAAATCGCCCACGCATTCCACCGGGGTCGAGTAGCCGCCCGGCTCGCGCTTGTCGATCACCAGCACGCCCGGCGCCTCGCGCAGGATGTCGCGGGCCTCGTCCTCGTCCAGGAAATCCTCGAACTCGATGTTCACCGATTCCGAATGGCCGACGAAGACCGGCACGCGCACGCAGGTCGCCGTGACCTTGATCGCCGGATCGACGATCTTCTTGGTCTCGACCACCATCTTCCATTCTTCCTTGGTGTCGCCGCTGTCCAGGAAGACGTCGATCTGCGGGATCACGTTGAAGGCGATCTGCTTTTGGAACTTCTTCGGCTCGACTTCCTGGCCCGGAACATAGACGCCCTTGGTCTGGTTCCACAGCTCGTCCATGCCCTCTTTGCCGGCGCCCGAGACCGATTGGTAGGTCGAGACGACGACGCGCTTGATGCGGGCACGGTCATGCAGCGGCTTCAGCGCCACCACCATCTGCGCGGTCGAGCAGTTGGGGTTCGCGATGATCATCTTGTTGCGGTAATCCTCGACCGCGTCCGGGTTCACCTCGGGCACGACCAGCGGGATCTCGGGGTCGTAGCGGTAAAGCGACGAGTTGTCGATCACCACGCAGCCCTGCGAGGCGGCGATGGGCGCATAGGTCTTGGTTGCGTCCGAGCCGATGGCGAACAGCGCGATGTCGCAGCCGGTGAAGTCGAACCCCTCGATATCCTTGCATTTCAAGGTCTTGTCGCCATAGCTGACCTCAGTGCCAATGCTCCGGCGCGAAGCCAGAGCGACAACCTCATCAGCAGGAAACTGGCGCTCGGCCAGGATGTTCAGCATTTCACGGCCCACGTTCCCCGTGGCGCCGGCGACAACGACCTTGTAGCCCATTGGGGTCTCCTTCAACAAAGGACGCCGCGATATAGGGGGTATTGCGGCAAAGGGAAAGCGAGATTTCGTCAAAACGCCCGCTGATCTGGCAGGATTTCGTCTTAATACCGAAGAATCCGGCGATCTGCCAGAATGAGTTCCCGCACCCATTCGGATTCGCCTTTGAAATCATGGGGAACCTGCTCGGCGGTCCGCCGGCCGGAAAGCGAGAGCGAGGCGAAGAAATCGAAGCCGTAAAGCTCCAGCCGCGCCATTTGCGAGCGCGCGATCAGGTCGATCATCATCGCGCCGGTGGTGGGCGGGGCGCCCAGCCGCACCATCAGCGCCCGGTAATCCGCCAGCGGGTGCAGGTAGAAACCGGGGCTGGAGGCGGTGCGCCAGTCCAGCCGCTTGCGCTTGGGCGACATCCACAAAAGGCGCGCGGGCGCGATGCGGGCGCGGTCGGCATCCGAAAGCCGCACCGCCAGCGCCAGCCAGTCGGTGCGGCTGCCGTGGCTTTCGGCCGAGGGCATCGGCGCGCGATTGATGCGGATCACCAGGTCGGCGGCGTCGATCTGCGCGCCGTGCCGGGCCTCGGCCAGCGCGCGGGCATTGCCGATCAGCGCGACACGCTTGCCCGCCAGATCGTCCAGAAGCGCGGATTGCGGCGCCGAGAGACGTTGCAGCGCGCCCTCATCCCGCAGGGTGCGGGCGACCAGGAAGCCGAGCCGGTTCACGACAGCAGCCCGCGATAGACCTCGACCAGGGCGCGGGCCTCGGTCTCGATGGCGTGGTTCGCCGCGACATGGGCGCGGGCCGCCTGCCCCGCCGCCTGCCGCGCGGCATCGTCGTCCAGCCAGCGCGCGACGGCGGCCTGCATGGCGGGCTGGTCCTCGGGCGGGACCAGGCTGCCGGTCACGCCGTCCCGGACCAGTTCCTCGAAGGCGCCGACGCGGGTCGCCACCACGGGAACGCCGCAGGACATGGCCTCGAGCGGGGTCAGGCCGAAGCCCTCCCAGCGTTGCGGCGCGACATACAGGTCCAGCGCGCCATACCATGCCGCCATCCGGTCCACCGGCACCTCGGGCGGGAACAGGATGCGCTGGGACAGGCCCGCCCCGGCCACCTGCGCCTTCAGGTCCGCCAGATAGGCGCGGTGCTTTTCCGTGGCCCGGCCCATGACCAGCGCGGTTACGCCGGGGCGCGAGGGCAGCAGGGCCAGCATCGCCTGCACGAAATCGCCGGTGCCCTTTTGTGCCCGGATGCGGCCGTAGCAGCCGACCAGCACCTGGTCCGGCGGCAGGCCCAGGCTTGCGCGCAGCGCGGCCCGGTCGGCGGGGGGGGCGAAGCCGTCGGTGTCGATGCCGTGGTGGATCACGCGGGCCGGACGCTCCAGATAGGCCGCGCCCCTGGCCGAGGTCGCCACCAGCGCGTCCATCCGCGAGATCAGCCATTTCGTATAGCGGCTGTGCCGGCGCTGCGAGGCCGAGGTAAAGAGCAGCCGATAGCGCCGCCGCAGCACATGCCGCAGCACCAGCCCCAGCGCCATTTCCGTGTTGCGCCGGGCGTGCCAGACCCGCCAGCGGTCGCGCGGCAGCAGCGCGGCGCGGGCCAGCGGGATATGCGGCAGGCCGGGCGGCAGGCCGGGGCCGGTGGCGACGATGCCGATCATCCCGGCCTGCACCGGGATCAGCCGCACCACGGTCGCCGTCACGCCCGACAGGCGGCGTTTCAGGTTCGGGGCGACCACGTCGATCCGGTCGGCGGGTATCTCAGGCATCGGGGGTCTCGGGCGTCAGGAAATACAGCAGGAACCCCACCGTAAGCGGAATCAGGAAGAACAGGAACAGGGTCGAGTAAGCCTCGGCCGGGGTGCCGTGGGCGCTGGCCCAGCGATAGACCGGGCGCGAGGTGAATTGCAGCACCCCGGCCCCGCCGATCGAGAACAGGTTGAGGAAGGTGACGCCCCGCCCCACCAGGTGCGGGGGCAGGAAGGCCCGGCCATGCGCCATCAGCACGGTATAGGTCGCGCCCGACAGCCCGACCAGCGCCAGCAGCGCCACCGACAGCGCCACGCCCTCGGCCGGAAACAGCCACAGCCCGGCCATGACCGCCACGCCCGCGGCATTGGCGATCAGCGCCAGCCGCCGGATCGAGCCGACCAGCCGCGTCGCCGGCCCGACCAGGAAACTGCCGACCACCATGGCCACGCCCATGGCCAGCGTCGCCCAGCCGATCAGCTGGTCCGAAGCGCCGTGGACCTCGGCCATGTAGGGCCCGGCCCAAAGGCCGCGGATCGCGGCCGAGGCGGCATAGTTCACGGAAAACAGCGGCAGGATGAACCATAGCGGCCGCAGCCGCAGGATCTCGGCCAGCGATCCGCGCGGCGCGGTGGCCGCCAGCCGTTCCGGGTCGCGGGTAAAGGCCAGGATCGCCAGCGCCACCGCCAGCGTGACCCCGGCCAGCGCCCACAGCGTCTCGCGCCAGCCGAAGGCCTCGGTCGCCCAGACCAAGGGCGCGGCGCCCAGGATGTTGCCCATCGAGCCAAAGCCGACCACCGCGCCCGCCAGGGTGCCGAACAGCGCCGCCGGATAGTTGCGGGCAAAGATGTAATAGCTGCCCATCAGCGCCGGCGCGCAGCCGATCCCCATCAGAGCCAGCGCGACATGCAGGTGCCAGGGCGCCTGCGCCAGGGCAAAGACCGCCGCCCCGCCCGCGCCCCCCAGCGCCAGCAGCACGGCCACCGTGCGCCGCGGCCCGGCGCGGTCCAGCGCGCCGCCGATGGGGATCTGCATCAGCGCGAAGGTCAGGAACCACATCCCCGACGAGATCGCCAGATCCTCGGGCCCTGCCCCCAGCTCTGCCTGCAAGACCGGCGACAGCACGGCCAGGAAGGCGCGGTAGAACTGACTGAGCGTATAGGCCAGGATCAGGCTGATGATCCCCGCCGACAGCAATGCGCGCATGAACCGTCCCCCTCCGCTGCACCGGGCCGAGATTTGTCGATTGCCCGGCGGGACGCAATGGCCCCCGCGGGCCGGATCAGGCGGTTTTCGCGGCGCCCTCCAGCCGGGCCGGCGCCTCGCGCACCGGCAGGTGGATCAGCGCGCTGAAGGCGCCGACGCCCACGCCGACCCACCAGACCATGGTGTAGTCGCCATAGATGTCATAGAGCTTGCCGCCCAGCCACACGCCCAGGAACGAGCCGATCTGGTGGCTCAGGAACACGAAGCCGTAAAGCGTGCCCATGTAGCGCAGCCCGTAGATATAGGCGACCAGCCCCGAGGTCAGCGGCACCGTGGCCAGCCACAGCCCGCCCATCACCAGCGAAAAGACGATGACGCTGGTGGGCGTGATCGGCATCAGGATGAAGGCGGCGGCGGCGATGGTGCGCAGGGTATAGATCCCGGCCAGCAGGTATTTCTTGGTATAGCGCTTGCCCAGCCAGCCGGCAAAGATCGAGCCGGCGATATTCGCCAACCCGATCAGCGAGATCGCGGCCGCCCCCAGCGTCGAGGTGGTGGTGATGCCGATGCTGGCCAGCGTGCCCATGGGGCTGATCGGCCCGCACATCTCGGTCACCATGGCGGGGAAATGCGCGGTGATGAAGGCCAGCTGGTAGCCGCAGGAAAAGAAGCCGGCAAAGATCATCAGATAGGACGGGTCGGTGAAGGCGCGCTTCAGCACCGAGCCCATGCTTTCTTCCAGCTCGCTGCGGCTGGCGGGCTTGCTGCTGCCCAGCATGGGCAGGAAGAACAGGCAGGCCAGCACGATCACGCCGAAGATGACGAAGACGCTCTGCCACGGGTAATGCATCAGCAGCACCTCGGCCAGGGGCGCGCCGAAGACCTGCCCGGCCGAGCCGGCGGCGGTGCCGATCCCCAGCGCCAGGCTGCGGTTCTCGTCGCTGGCGGCGCGGCCGATCACCGCCAGGATGACGCCGAAGCCGGTGCCGGCGATGCCGAAGCCGACCATGACCTCCAGCAGCTGCATGGCCAGCGGGTCGGTCGCATAGGCCGTCAGGATCAGCCCGGCGGAGTAAAGGAAGGCGCCGATGATGACCGACCAGCGGTCGCCCCAGCGCTCGGCCAGGGCGCCGAAGATCGGCTGGCCGATGCCCCAGGCCAGGTTCTGGATGGCGATGGCCATGCTGAACTCGGCCCGCGGCCAGTCGAATTCCTGCGCGATCGGGATCTGGAAGACGCCGAAGCTGGCCCGCAGGGCAAAGTTGATCAGCAGGATGATCGAGCCGCCGATCAGCACCGGCGTGAACAGCGGCGCGCGCATTGCCTTGGTCATGTTGCCCTCCCTCTCGCAGCCTGCAATTCCTGCGCCCGGCCGGGGGCCGCGTCAATGGCGTCGATTGCCTGAATCGGGCGGCGGCGCTAGCCTTGGGTTTCAACGCCATGCGGGGAACTGGATGTATCAGGTGATCGGAACCGGCAAGAGCCGCGCCATGCGCGTGCTGTGGATGCTCGAGGAACTGGGCCAGCCCTATGAACATGTCGCCGTCAACCCGCATAGCGAGGGCGTCAGGCCCTTCAACCCCGCCGGCAAGGTGCCGGTCCTGGTGGTGGACGGCGTGCCCGTCACCGATTCCACCGCGATCCTGACCTATCTGGCCGACAAGCACGGCGCGCTGACCCATCCGGCGGGCACGCTGGACCGGGCGCGCCAGGACAGCCTGACGCAATTCGTGCTGGATGAATTCGACGCCGCGCTGTGGCTGGCGGCGCGCCACAGCTTCGTGCTGCCCGAAGAGATGCGGCTGGCGGCGATCAAGAACACGCTGCGCTGGGAATTCGAGCGCAGCCAGCGCACCCTGGTGCATCGC
>JAANMW010001976.1_pt1 | contig 19626 bp, 17 predicted proteins | sample 7279671 | NCBI WGS metagenome assembly JAANMW01 (sample SAMN14094541, study PRJNA606508) | bioreactor metagenome | isolation source: A lab-scale SPAN reactor treating ammonium-rich wastewater day 247 | place: Ireland: Galway | collected 2017-09-19
CCAGCTGGAAAGCTACGCCGCCAAGGGCCTGCTCACCACATCGCCAGAGGGGTCCCTTTTGGACGCCGATAAGGGGGCACTCTTCAACGCCGATTGACATCGGACAGCGCGCGCTTGACGCCCTCGCGCCGCACGAAGCCCTGTAGTTCGGCGAGGGTGAGAGGACGCAGCGGGATCGGCGGGCAACGGCTGAGCAAGGGTTCCGGCAACCGGCGGTGATCGTTCGAGGTCAACACCCATATCACCCAGCTCATGTCGAACTTCACCTGGTAATAGAGGCAACTCCAGCGCGTCGCGATCAGCGGCTCCAGCAACGGCAAAAGCGCCTCTGCCAACCCGAAGGCGTGGCCCTTTATGGAGCAGGCCTGTCCGGCCTTTTCCACCTCGTCCACAATCATGACGGGATTGGCGATACGACTTTGCAGCACGGTTTCGATCAGCCGCCCCGGGTGGGAACCACCCCAGCCTCGCTGCGAGCCGACAACGCCAAAGCTGGCATTCTCGCCGGTGGCTTCGATCACCGCGGTCGGCACCGAGAGCAGTTCGCCGAAGCGCCGCGCCCAGTGGCTTTTGCCGATGCCCGGCGGACCGTCGAGCAGAAGAGGCGGCACCCTCAGGCCCGGCCATCCCTCGCGCACTGAGCGCCGCGCAGCGTGCCAGACCACCTCGGTGGCCGGGGCCATCCAGGGCATGTCCTCGTGCAAGGCCGCCGCCAGTTCGTCAGCCCGATGCTCGCTTGGGATAGAGATCAGTCGCACCCCATTCTTCACCGCGTCCAACCGCGCTCGATCGTCCGACTTCAGGTGTTCGAGGCCGGTGGCGGCCTTGCGAAGCTCCAGGATTCGCTTGACCCGGCGCCGGATGCGGGCCGCGTCGTCGGCGCTGATCCCGATGATATCCATCAGATCCATGCCGGGGCTTTCGCTTGGCGCATCGACATCGTCAGGTGGGGCCAGACGCTCCGGGGGGAATCCGTTTGCAGCGCAGCTTGCGCAGATGCCGCTTGAAGCGGTCCTCGAGTTCGAAGCGACCCTCGTTCGGGCTGAAGGTGCGGGTCTCGATGAAGGGGATGGTGGACATGGGGATACTCCAGTCATGAGGGGGCCGTCGACCAAGAAAGGTCGGTCGCGGCAGCAGGCTTGAGGGATGGCGATCAGGCGCTTGGGAAGATCAGGTCGGGCGGGGTTTTCGAACCGGCCCGGACCGAGAAATCGCGTGGTGCCCGCGAGATATCAGCCTGGCGATCGGTCGTCTATACTCTGGCCAGAACCGATATAGGGCGATTCAGTCAAGCGGGCAGGGCGTGGCCGGCAGGCATGTATCAGGCGAACAGTTCGCGCGAAGTCCGAAAGCAGACCTTCCAGCATCTTCGGGTCGATGGACACATAGCCTGCGGCCTCGATCACGCGTATCTGGCGCGCGATGCCGTTCAGCTGTGAGGGAGCGAATGCGCGCTACTGAGCGAAGGAAAACCCCAAGCGGATCAGGCCCTGCAAGCTGCGGGCCCAGCCGTCAGGTCGGTCAATCACCAGCAGTCGCGGTGTCAACACAGGGCGGCGCCCGAGGCGGGGATGATCCATCAGCACACCCCAAAGCGCAGGACACCCTTGCATGAAAAGGCAGGGCTGCCAGGCCTCAAGGATGATCGCGTGTGCAAGATCGTTGGGGCAGGGCGCCTGCACAAAGCAAGGCATGAATGCGCCCGAAATGCGTTTTGGCGATCGACGCGTGTGCTGTTGTGGCCCGCGAATGGTCGTGTGGGGATGGCGGCAGCCGCTCAGCAGCCGGGGCGAGTGAATTCTCGGAACAGGACAGCATCTTCAGCGGACCTTTCAACATAACCCGCTTTCCAGAGACAAAAGGTTCTCCGAAGCAGCGGCGGCGACATAGCAGCTGGCCAGACGGCGCTCGGAGGCTATCGCTGGTCAGTGCCTGGATCGTTGCTGAAATGTTCCTGCTGCGTCAATCGGGACGATCAAGTATCGCAGTGGCCTCGGCCGCCCGTTGAACAGGGAAAGCGAGAAGGGCGGTCGTTAGTGTAAATCATTGAAATATTTTAATACTGGTTACATCGGCGATCCAATGGCAAATATTTGGCCAACCAATGGTTGCCGAAACGGCCAAAATGGCTCTTTTTTGGCCGCCAGTTCAACGAGCTTCCAGAACATCGCGAGTTTCATCGGCTTTCACTCTAGGGTTGAATTTACCCGATAACCAAAATTATGTAATCAAATATATTCCGACCCCCGCCGCCATCACCACGGCCTCAGCCGCACAAATCCGCCGTTCCCCGGACGATCCACCTCCGCGATGGCGATATCCTGAGCCGCACCCGACGCAGGCCGCTGTCCATGCCGCTCAGCCTGCGCCAATGTCGAGCAGCCGCCGCACCAGTTCGAAACTGTTGCGCACCCCGATCTTGCGGATCATGTTGGCGCGATGCACCTCGACCGTGCGCGGCGAACAGCCCAGCGATTTGGCGATCTCCTTGCTGGTGAAACCGTTGACCAGATAGCCGGCAATCCGCTTCTCGGTCGCGGTCAGCAGGCTGTCGGCACCGACCGCGGAATCCAGCGGCCGGTAGGTCCAGATCGCCAGGCGGTGCGGGTCGGCCTGGTCCATGGTCCGCCCGCGCCCCTCCATCCAGACGATCTGTCCGTCCTTGCGCCGCATGAAGCGTTCGTCGCGATAGAACGGCCGCTCGCGCAGCGCCTTGCGGGCGCGTTCGCCGACCAGGTCGAAATCGGTCTGGCCGGGGTAAAGGCAGCGCATGGATCGGCCCGCCAGCTCCTGCGGCGTCCAGCCGAAGACGGTTTCGACCATCAGGCTGGCGCGGACGATCACGCGCTCGGCCAGGACCAGGGTGGCATCGGGCGCGTTCTGGAAGCCGAGACTGTCGTAATCCCTGGCCGCGGGCTGGCGGACGGTTGGTTGCATGGAATACCTATTCGACTACGTATTCCTACGGATAGAGTATTCCTGCCGCATGCGACAAGCTCGGTCGTGGCGGAGGGGAAGGCCGACCGTCGGAGATCAATCAAATCGAGGCGTGCGAATGACAGGATCGAACAAGCTTTATCCCAGCGCCGGGTCTGCGCTTGAGGGAGTGTTGCGGGACGGGATGTTGATTGCGGCCGGGGGTTTCGGGCTTTGCGGCATCCCCGAGCTCGCCATCGAGGCGATCCTGCGGGCGGGGACCAGGGACCTGACCATCGCCTCCAACAATTGCGGCGTCGACGGCTTCGGGCTGGGCAAGCTGCTCGACTCGCGCCAGATCCGCAAGATGATCTCCTCCTATGTCGGCGAGAACGCCGAGTTCATGCGGCAATACCTGTCGGGCGAGCTGGAGCTGGAGTTCAACCCGCAGGGCACCCTGGCCGAGCGCATGCGGGCGGGCGGCGCCGGCATCCCCGGCTTCTATACCCGGACCGGCGTCGGCACCGTGGTCGCCGAGGGCAAGGAACACAAGGATTTCGACGGCCAGACCTATATCCTGGAACGCGCCATCGTCGCCGACCTGTCGATCGTCAAGGGCTGGAAGGCGGACGAGACCGGCAACGTGATCTTCCGCAAGACCGCGCGCAACTTCAACGTGCCGGCGGCGAAATGCGGGCGCATCTGCGTCTGCGAGGTCGAGGAGATCGTGCCGACGGGCAGCCTCGATCCCGACGCCATCCACTTGCCGGGGATCTATGTCCACCGCCTGGTCCAGGGCAGCCACGAGAAGCGCATCGAGCAGCGCACGACTCGCTCGCGCGTCTTCGACACGACCCGCAGGAAGGAGACCGCGTGATGGCCGCCGAAATCAAGGGCTGGGATCGGAACCAGATGGCGGCGCGGGCCGCGCGGGAGCTGCAGGACGGCTGGTATGTGAACCTCGGGATCGGCATCCCGACGCTGGTGGCGAACCATATCCCCGAGGGGGTGCATGTGACGCTGCAGTCGGAAAACGGCATGCTGGGCATCGGCCCCTTCCCCTATGAGGGCGAAGAGGACCCGGACCTGATCAACGCCGGCAAGCAGACGGTGACGGAATTGCCGCAGACCGCCTATTTCGACAGCGCCGAGAGCTTCGCGATGATCCGCGGGGGCAAGATCGCCATGGCGATCCTGGGGGCGATGGAGGTGGCCGAGAACGGCGACCTGGCGAACTGGATGATCCCCGGCAAGCTGGTCAAGGGCATGGGCGGCGCGATGGACCTGGTGGCGGGCGTGGGCCGGGTGGTGGTGGTGATGGACCACACATCGAAGCACGGCGAGTCGAAGGTGCTGAAGACCTGCACGCTGCCGCTGACCGGCCAGGGGGTGGTGGACCGGATCATCACCAACCTGGGGGTGCTGGACGTGGTCGAGGGGGGCTTGCGCATCGTCGAGCTGGCCGATGGCGTCAGCGAGGCCGATCTGCGCGCCGCGACCGAGGCGGCGATCGTCGGGTGACGTCCGCGAAGGGAGGGGGCTGTCTGCCCCCTCTTGCGGCAAAGCCGCAATTCACCCCCGAGAGTATTTGCCGAACGGAGAAAGCCGGAACGGCACGCCTCGGGATGGAGAGAGGGCATGGGCGATCGCCCTGCCCTTTTTCGTTCCGCATGGCCGGCGGCAGCTGCGGTCCCGCGGCCCCAGGCGGGCTATTCCGAGACCTTCTTCACGAATTGCGATTTCAGGCCCATCTGCCCGATGCCCGGAATCCGGCAATCGATGTCGTGATCGCCCTCGACCAGGCGGATGCCGCGCACCTTGGTGCCGACCTTGACCACCGAGGACGATCCCTTGACCTTCAGATCCTTGATCACCGTCACCGTGTCGCCGTCCTTCAGGACGTTGCCGACGCTGTCGCGCACCTCGTCGGCGGGCTCGGATCCCGCGTCCTGGGACCATTCATGCCCGCATTCGGGGCAGACAAGCAGGGCATCCACCTGGTAGGCATAGGTGGAGGAACATTCGGGGCACGGCGGCAGGCTCTGGGTCATGGGCGCCACTCTAGCCCTGGGGCCTGCGCTTGGCCATCGCGAAAACTGCGCCATTCCGGGGCGTTCCGCCGCAGCCGGCGGGCCGAGGGCCCTTGCCTGCGCGGCGGCTAGACCTTGCTCGTGGTGCCGAGCCCCACCGAGATCGCCACGCGGGCGGCATCGGCGCGGTTGTTGATGCCGAGCTTGCGGTAGAGCTCCTTGATATAATGGCTGACCGTATGCTCGGAAATCGCCAGCCGCGAGGCGATGGCCCCGGTCCGCTCGCCCTGCCCCAGCAAGGACAAGACCTGCTCCTCGCGCCGGGAAAGCCGCACGTCCAGCGGCTCGCCCGCGGGAACCATGTCTTCGCGAAGCCGCTGCGCGAAGGCCAAGGTGTTCTCGATCTTGAGATGCAGCAGGTCCAGGTCGATCGGCTTGGTCAGGTAATCGTCCGCCCCGGCACGCAGCCCCGCCAGATGCGGCTCGCGATCCGACAGCGCGGTCAGGAAGATGAAGGCGGTCCTTTCCGCCAGCCTGCCCGAGGCGCGCAGATCGTTCAGCAGCTCGAAGCCGCTGCGGCCCGGCAGCATGACGTCGCACAGCACGATGTCGGGCCGGCTTCGGGACAGGATTGCCTCGGCCTCGTCGCCGTTGCGCGCGGTCAGAACCCTGTAGCCCCTGGACGCGAGTTCCTCCTGCAATTCCTCGAGGATGAACAGCTCATCCTCGACACAAAGAATGGTCGCCGGCCCGCGCTCCCGATTCATCGACGTGATCCCCCTTGGCAGGCACGGCGACAACGAACTCCGACCCCTCACCCAGGCGCGAGGTGAACGTGACCTCGCCGCCGTGCAGCGCGACAATATCACGAACCAGGCTCAGGCCAACCCCGACTCCGGGCAATCGGTGAACATTCGGTGCGCGATAGAACCGGTCGAAAACCGCGCCCTGCGCCGCCGGCGGGATGCCCGCGCCGCGATCCCTGACGCGGCAGAAGATCCGGTCGCCGTCGCGCCACGTATCCAGCCGGACCGGCGCCGGCGCTTCGGAATATTTCATCGCATTGGACAGCAGGTTCAGCACCACCTGCTCCAGCAGCACGGGATCGGCATCCGCCAGCAGCGGCATGTCCGACAGTGCGACCTCCAGCACCCGGTCCGGGTTGGCTTGCCGGGTCTGCTCGGCGGCGATCCGGGCGATCTCGTTGAAATCGACGAGGCGGCGAGAAAGCGCGATGTCCTTGCCCTCGACGCTGGCCGAGGCGAGAAAGCCGCTCAGCAGCCGTTCAAGCCGTTCCGCCGCGTCCAGAATCCGGCTGAACTTGCGCCTGAGCGTTTCCGAAAGCGGCGTTTCCTCGCCGCGCAGCTGTCTTTGCGCGATCATGTGGATGATGGAAACCGGCGTGCGGAACTGGTGCGAGACGGTGACGATGAAGCTGCGATAGACCTCCTTGGCCCTGCGCTCGACCTCCAGCGCCTCCTGCAGCTCGGTCGTGCGGGCGGCGACCGTCCTTTCCAGTTCCGCGCGATGGGCTTGCAGTTCCGCCTGCGCGCGCATGGAGCGACGCATGTTGCGCCACAAAAGGCCGGCCATGACCACCCCGGTCAGGAAGGCGCCGCCGACGGCCAGCAGCAGCAATTGCATGATCTGCAACAGGGCTTCGCGGCGGACGTGGCGGTCGATCCTTTCGTCCAGCGCGGTGATGTTGGTGATCTCGCGCAGGACCGAGGAAAGCACGGCGACGCGCGGCGTCAGCACCTCCAGATCGGTGGCGTCGAAATCCTCGGCCATGAAGGCCGCATCCAGTTCTTCCAGCAGGCTCTGCGCCTGGAAAACCAGATCGTCGGCGCCGATCGCGCGCAGATAGTCGATCTGCGGCCGGTCCGCCATCAGCGCGATGCGGCTGTAGAGGATCTCGAAGCGCAGCAGCACGTCCTCGACATCCCGGTCCAGGCTGACGCGGTAAAGGGTCAGCATCAGGTTCTGCGCCTCGCGATCCGCCTGGTTCGCGGCCCAGAGGTTGCGCTCGACGATCTCTTCGCGAAAGGCGCGGTCGATATTGACCAGCTGGAACAGGGAATAGACGAACAGCAGGACAAAGCTGGCAATCGTCAGGAGCGCGAAATGGGAACCGCGCAGGCGCATCAGAGGATGGTGATCTCGAACAGCTGCCAGATCCAGCGTTCGTCCATGACGGCAAGCTGCAGTTCCGGCCGCTGATCGCGCGGATAGACCAGCCAGAGCGGTCCCTTGTCGCGCACCCGCATGGGCTTGCCATTCATCTCGCGCGCCAGGACGGGCTCGTAATCCCAGGCGTCGTCGGCCGGAAGCACGATGCCGTAATCGTTAAGCGCCTTCATCAGAAGCTTGCGCCCGGCCAGTTCCGACCGCGTCATCCCGCCGCTGGTCAGCACGTCGCGAAGGAAGGGGCCGCGGAACTGCTGCTTGCCATCGGTCCAGGGGGTCTGCGTGATGAGCTGCTGCCAGGGCAGCGCGGCAATGTCCTCGGCCTCGAGCTGCCTTACCCTGCCCGAGGGTTCGGTGATCGTCAGCATCGCCCCGGCAGGGCGGGCGAAAAGCCGCGGGGCGGGCAGAACGGCCGCCAGGGCCGCCATTGATCCGAACAGGACAAGGTTTCTTCTGCTCAGGACGGTCTCCATCGCGCGACGCATCTGGTCCTCTCTCCGACAGGAAACAGCGGTGGGTAGGACATGCGCGAACCGGGGTATAGCTCGCGCATGCCGTTTCGTTACCTTCGGCCGAAGGGCCGATTACTCGCTACGATAAACCGCCTGTCCTCGGGACGTGAGAGGGGATTTCGCGACAATCGCGCGGCCCGATCGGACGCAGGTCATTCTGGCACTGGCGGCTGGGGGCCACCATTCCCCAAAACAGGGGAATGGCCACGCCTCCCCTGCCCGTCCATGCTGCGCAGTTGCGCTGGCGCCCCATCCGCGGGGCCCGTCCGCGCCCGGCGGATGCACCCATGGCATCCGGTCCCGCAATCCCCGGCGCCCGCTTCCGGTTCCTTCCCCCGGCCCGCCGCCGATCCGGCGGCCTGCTTCGGCAAAGCCCTGCCGAAAGCGCCGGGCGCTCGCGCCCATGTGTCCGCGCCCGGCTTGCCGGCTTGGGTCGCCGCGGCTAACCGGGAACGATTCCGCTGCCCGGCGCTTATGGCCAGGAAGCATCGCGATGAAGGAGAAAGCCATGCGTCACCTGTCGCTCTTTCTGGCCGCCCTGCTTGCGGCGGGACCGGCCCTGGCCGAGAACCGCGGCGTGGTGATCGCCAATGCGCGCTACCAGAACGCACCGGAACTGGCCGATGCCGATGCCGGCGCCGCCTCTGCCGCGATGAAGGCGGCCGGGTTCCGCACCGTGGCCGGGGCCGACCTGGTGGTCCAGGACGTGCGCCAGGCGCTGGCCGACCTGCTCCGGCCCGACGATTCCCCCGGCGCGCGGATGGTGCTGCTGAACGGCCGCTTCCTGCATGGTGGCAGCGACAGCTGGTATATGGGCACCGATGCCGACAAGCCCGACCTGGTCGGCACCGGCTCGCAGGGCGTGCCGCTGTCCATGGTGCTGGACCTGATGAAGCAGGCGCAGCCGGGCGCGGTGCTGCTGCTCGGCTCGGACGAGACGGAAATGGAACATGCGGCCGGGCTGGAGAACGGCATCGGCCCGCTGACCCCGCCCAAGGGGGTGACGGTGATCTCGGGGCCTCCCGCGGCGACCAGCGCGGCGGCGGCGGCGCTGCTCAAGCAAGGCACCTCGGTCGGCGATGTGGTCGGCGCCGACGACCGGCTGGCGATGGCCGAGGGCGGCGATGCGCAGCTGGTTCTGGTCGCGGCCGGACCGGACGCCGATGCCCCGGCCGGGCCGCTGGAGGCCGACCGCGACCTTTGGGCCAAGGCCGCGGCCGAGGATACGGCGGCCGCCTATCGCGGCTATCTCGACCGCTACCCCGGCGGGCTCTACTCGGCGGCGGCCAAGGCGCGGCTCGATGCGCTGGGGGCGGTGCAGTCGGACCGCGATCTGTGGGCCGATGCCGCGGCGGCCAATACCGTCGCCGCCTATCAGGACTACCTGGCCCGCTATCCGCAGGGCGAGTTTGCCCAGGCCGCGCAGAACAGGCTGGCCGAATTGCGACCCGACCCGACCCCGACCCCCGCCCCCGCGCCGGCCCCCGCCCCCGTGCAGCCCCGCGCACCGGAAATCCAGCAGCCCCGCCAGGCCTCGCAGGCCGAGCTGACCGAGAACCGGCTGAACCTGTCGCGCGGCGACCGGGTGACGATCCAGCGCCGGCTGAACACGCTGGGCTATTCGACCGGCGGCGCGGACGGGATCTTCGGCTCGCGCTCGCGTTCGGCCATCCGGGGCTGGCAGCAGCGCAACGGCTATGCGGTGACGGGCTATCTGACCGGGCCGCAGGTGGACGCCATGCGGGCGCAGGCCAATGCCGCCGCCCCCAGCCGGGACGAACAGGACCACGCCTATTGGCAGCAGACCGGCGCCAGGGGAGGCGTGCGCAACCTGCGCGCCTATCTGGACCGTTACCCCAACGGCATCTATGCCCAGACCGCCCGGCAGCGGCTGGCCAATGCCGACCGGGACACCCCGCGCGGCGACCGCGAGGACCAGGCCTGGGCGCGGGCGCGGCAAGCCGATACCGTGCAATCCTATACGCAATACCTTCAGAACTTCCCGCGCGGCGAACATGCCGAGCAGGCCCGCCAGCGCCGCAACCGGCTGATCAACCAGGGCCAGATCGGCAACGGCGTCATCGGGCTAGACACGATCATCCGCGAACTGGTGAAGTGACCCGCGCTCAGTTCAGCATCACCATGGCCAGGAAGGGGCCGGTGTCGATCAGCATGTCCGAAAAGCGGCGAAAGCTTTCCGGGCTGACCGGCGGCGCGTCCGAGAAGTAATCGGCCAGCGCCCAGCCCTGGATCACCCCGTCCACCGGCAGCGGCGCCGGGTCTTCCAGCCATGCCCCCAGGTCGATGCCCATCGGCCCGCGCCAGAACGGGATGCTGCGCTCGCCCGCCAGCAGCGCCTCGCCGTCGGCCAGCACCGCCTGCCAGGCGATGCCGGTGCCGGGCGGAAAGGCGATGCCGGTGGCCGAGACCTGGCGGTCGTTCGGGATCCACTCGCCGGCATCGTCGCTTTCCTGCCCGACCAGCGTCCAGAAGCGGCGGTTCTGGTCGATGGTCTGCTGCCAATGCGCGCGGGCGGCGCGGGTGCGCCCGGCATCGGGCTGGTTGCGCAGCATGTCGATGGCGACGGCCAGCGGGTCGATGAAATCGTCCAGCATGGGCGGCAGAACGGCCTCGCCCCCGGCCAGGCGGCTTTCGTCGATCCGGGCCCGCGTGGCAAAGACCTTGCGCAGGCTGGGCGTCGGGTCGAAGGCCAGCAGCAGCTCGCCCCCGCCCGAGACCAGATGCGTATAGGCCGCAAGCCAGGCCGCATCGGCGCGGTCGAAGCGGATCACCGGCAGCGCGGGCGGCGGGGCGGGTTCGCCCGTCTCCGGGTCAAGGCCCGGCATGCTGGACCAGACGATGCCGTCCAGCAGCTCCGCCGCGCCCTCGCCCATCCCGCGCCGGCCATCGGCGTCGAGGTCGAACCACAGATCGCCCAGCGAGATCGCCAGCCCGAAATCCTCGTCCGCACCCAGCCCGTCCAGCGCGGCGCGGCTGCGTGCCATCGCCTCCAGCGTGGCCTGCGTCTGCTCGGCCAGCGCCTTGGGCGGCATCGGCTGCGGCGGCACGGTTTGCGGCAGCTCGGCGGCCGAGCCGAAGATCATGCCGCCAAAGGGCGCCACGCCATAGGTCACGCGCCAGCGCCAGGCTGCCTCGACCGCGCCCAGGAACTCCAGCCCGGCGATGGCGAAACGCTCGTCGGGCGCCGGGGCGGGCAGCGCATGCAGCCGCTCCAGCGTGGCGGCGATGCCGTTCTGCGCGATTTCCCGCGACAGCGGCGACGGCTCGACGGGCTGCGGCGCCTGCGCCTGCACCGGCGCGGCAGGCGCGGCAAGGGCAAGCGCCAGGGAAAGGGTCAGCCGCCTCATGGCCGGCCCTCCGCCAGGCGCTGCGCCAGTTTGCGCCGCGTCCAATCCTCCAGCGCCAGCTCCTCCGCCCGGTCGCGGGCGCGCAGCCAGATCGGATCGGCCCCGAAGCGCACCTCCAGCCGCGCCATCAGCGCCTGGGCCGGGCCGTCGCCCGCCGCCGCGGCCAGCGCAGCCAGCCGCCAGGCCAGCACATAGCTGCGCATCACGCCCTCGCCCCGCTCATGCGCCAGCGCCGCGTCGCGCAGCGCCAGGGTCGAGGCGAAGCTGCCCTCGGGCGGGGCGGTTTCGGCCGCCTCCTGCGCCGCCAGCAGATCGGCGGTGGCAAGCCCGGCCTCGATCCGCTCCAGCATCGCGGCGCCGCCCGTCACCCCCTGCGCCGCCGCCCGCAGCGCATGGCCATAGGCAAGCGCGGGATCGGTGCCGGCGGTCAGTCGCGCCAGGGCCAGCGCCACCTCGGCATCCTCCCGCATGGGGGTCAGCAGCTCGACGGCGCGGCGGCTGTTTTGCGGCACCCCCCTGCCCTCGGCCAGCGCCAGACCCAGGGCGCGGTTGTCCTGATGCGTCGCGGGATCGGCGATCAGCGCCACCGGCGGCGTGGGCAACCCGTTCGAAAACTGCGGCCGGAACAGCGCCGCCGCATCCTCGGGCCCGGCCCATAGCGTGGTGTCGAAGGCCACCGGCTCGGCCGGGCGGACCTCGGCGGTGACAAGACCCGGCTCGGCCATGAAGGCCCGCAGCGCCCGCACCAGCCCTTGCTGCGACTGGTGCAGGGCGCTGCCCGGCTCGGCGGTCAGCAGCGCCTGCAAGGCCTCGGGACTGCTGGCCTCGGGCGGCAAAAGCGGCTTCAGCCTTTCCCAGACGCCCAGGTTTTCCGCCGACAGATGCGCCGCGCGCAACGTGCCGCGCAGGCCGATCTGCGGCGTCTCCTCGGTGACGGCACCGGTCTCGTCGGGCTGGCTCGCCGCCGTGATTTTTTCGAAGAAATCCGGCGAGAACAAGGAAACATAATCGAAATCCGCGCCCGCCTCGATCCGGGCAATGCCAGGGCTGATGGCCTGGATGTCGGCGCTCAGCGCACCGCTGCCCGAGGCCTGGCGCAGATCGACCGACAGCGCGGCCAGGGGAATGCTGGCACCGCCCGTTACCACGCCGATCATCGCCGCATTGGCGCCGAAGCAGTTGTTGGCGATCGACAGGTCGGCCGCGTCCAGGCGCAGCCGCGATTCCGCCTGGTTCCAGAGGCTGAGGCCCGAGACCTGCAGCCGCCCCAGCGTAACCCGGCAGTTCTTGTGCCGGCCAAGCCCGGCGACATGCAGGTCGCGCAGCACCAGCCCACCGCGTTGCGCGTCGATCTCCAGCCCGTCATAGCGGATGTCGGCCACCATCCGGGCATAGGAAATCGCGCCGCGCACCAACCCTGCCGCGATATTGGCGGGGGAAAACACGCTGGTCGGCGCGGGCTGGGCATGGGCGGTGCCGGCCAGGGCCAGCGAAAGGGCGGCGCCGGCGGCAAGGCGTCGGGCAAGCGGGCGCATGGTCTTTCTCCTCTTGCTGCTTCGGCAAGAAGGGAAAGCATCGGCGCGAAACTTGCAAGCCGCTTCGGCGCCGGCACGGACCTAATCGGCCGGCACCTGCCAGGCGCCGCCGCCTGGTCGTCGGCATGGCAGTAAAGCGGCTTGCCGCCATAGGCCCATTGCAGCGCGCCGTCGCTGCGCTCGACCATGGTCCAGCCCTTGCCCTTTTCCTCGTCGCTTCTGCCCAGATAGGACGGGCAGATCCTGGCGCAATCCCCGCAGCAGGCGGATTTTCCCTCGGCATCCGGGTCGAAGGCGTAAGGCGTCATGCCGCCGTCGCCCGTAACCACGGCCTGGGCCTGCGCTGCACCAAGGGGCAGCAGGGTACGCCCCGCCGCCATGCAGATGGATACCATCCTCATGATCGACACCCCGAAGCATCTCGCATCGGACTGCATTCCGTCGGGCTGCGGCCGGTCAGGCCCGTGGCCCGCCTGCTCCCCCGCGGGGCGCAGGCGGGCCGGCCGCGGACATGACAGGCGCATCCCCGGCCGGCGTCGACGGGTTGGCGCGGTCAGCCGGGACGCCGACCGCCGCGTTCGATCGCGCCGCGGGAGAGGCGATCCATGAGCAGCGCCACGGCGACGATGGCAAGGCCGGCGCGCAGGCCCAGGCCCATCTCCATCCGCGTCAGGCCGCGCGTCACCTCGGCGCCCAGCCCCCCGGCGCCGACCAGCCCGGCCAGGACCACCATCGCCAGCGACAGCAGGATGCACTGGTTCAGCCCCACCAGAAGCGTGGGCCGGGCCGCGGGCAACTCGATCTTCCACAGGATGGTGCCGGGTTTCGCGCCGATGGCCTGGCCCAGTTCCTTGAGATCCCTGGGCACGCCGCGGAAGGCCAGCGTTGTCAGCCGCAGCATCGGCGGCACGCCGTAGACGATGGTGGCGATGATCGCCGGCACCCGGCCCAGGCTGAAGATCATCACTGCCGGGATCAGGTAGACCCAGGGCGGAACCGTCTGCATGATGTCGAGGACCGGGCGCAGCGCCGCCTCGAGCCGCGGCCGGCGCGCCGCCAGGATGCCCAGCGGAAAGGCGATGGCGACCGAGATCGTCACCGCCACCGCCACCAGCGCGATGGTCTGCATCGAGCCGGTCCACAGCCCGCTGAGCCAGCAAAAGCCCAGGCAGCAGCCGGCCAGGATCGCCGCGCGCAGGTGGATGGCCAGCAGCGCCGCCAGCACCGCAAGCCCGATCACCGCAAGGGGCGGCAGCGCCAGCAGCGCGCCCTCGATCGTGCCCAGGACCGCCTCGATCACCCTGGTGATCAGGGCGAAGAACGGGTGGAAATTGGCGTTCAGCCAGTCGATCGCCGGCGCCAGGAAGGCTCCGGGGGAAAATTCGCTCGGCAGGGTCATGTCCGCGCTCCGTTGCGGGGCCGGGCCGCGCCCTGGGTCAGGCGGTCCAGCATCATGGTCAGGATGACGATGGCGATCGAGGCGTCGATCGAGGTGGCGATGTCCAGCGTGCGGATGGCGCCGTAGATCGTCTCGCCCAGCCCGCCCGAGCCGACGATGCCGGCGATCACCACCATGCCGAAGGCCATCATCAGGCTCTGGTTGATCCCGGCCATGATCGAGGGCACGGCAAAGGGCAGCCGGATCTTCCAGAACATCTGCAGGGGCGTGACGCCGGTCGCCTGGCCCAGCTCGATGAACTCGCGCGGGGTCTGGCGGATGCCGAGCGCGGTCAGCCGGATCGCCGGCGGCATGGCCACGATCACCGTCGCCACCAGCGCCGTCGCCGGGCCGTAGCCCAGAAGCGCAATCGCCGGCAGCAGGTAGATATAGGGCGGCAGGGTCTGGATCAGGTCCAGCACCGGCACCAGCGCCCGGTCGAGCCGCGGCATCAGCCCGGCCAGCACCCCCAGGGGCAGGCTGATCGCCAGCGCGATGATGCTGGCGGCGACGACCAGCGCCAGCGTGCTCATCGTCTCGGGCCACAGCCCCATGGCGGCGCAGGCCAGCAGCGCCAGCGCGACGCCCAGGCCGAAGCCGCGCCCGACGACGCGCCAGCCCAGAAGCCCCGCAAGCAGCGCGACGACGTAGAAGGGCGGCAGCTCCAGCAGCCACAGCGCCCCGTCATAAAGCCCCTCCAGCACCAGGCGGAAGAAGTCGAACAGGAAGGCGGCGTGATCGCCAAGCCAGAACAGCGCGTTGTCGACGGTTTCGTCGAAACCGGCGATCAGGGCGGACATCTCCATCACCCCGCCTCCTCAGGCCGCCGCGGCGGGCGCGGCGGCGGCATCGCCGCGCACGCCCGACAGCAGGTTGCGGATGGTGACGATGCCGACCACCGCATCGCCCTCGACGATGGCCACGGCGTCGCGGTCCGAGCCGGCGATGGTGGCGATCAGCGTGTCGATGTCGGCCTCGGGCGGGCAGCACGGCAGGCCCTCGGGCGCACCCGCCCATTCGCCGGGCGGGATCATCACCGAATGCGCCTTGACCAGGTGCAGGCGCGAGATGCCGGCGACGAAATCGGCGACATACTGGTCGGCCGGGTTCATCACGATCTCCTCGGCGGTGCCGGTCTGGATGATGACGCCGTCCTTCATGATGGCGATGCGGTCGCCGATGCGGATCGCCTCGTCGAGGTCATGGGTGATGAAGACCGCCGACTTGCCCAGATCCTTGGTCAGCTGGCGGAACTCGTCCTGCAACTGGCGCCGGATCAGCGGGTCGAGCGCCGAAAACGGCTCGTCCATCAGGATGATCTCGGGGTCCGAGGTCAGCGCACGCGCCAGACCTACCCGCTGCTGCATGCCGCCAGAAAGCTCGGACGGGTAGCGCGCGGTCCAGTCCGCCAGCCCCACCTTGGCCAGCGCGGCCTGGGCGGCGCGGTTGCGCTCGTCCTTGCCCACGCCCTGCACCTCGAGCCCGAAGGCCGCGTTTTCCAGCACCGTGCGCTGTGGCAGCAGGGCCACCGACTGGAACACCATGCCGATATGGCGCGCCCGCATCCGGCGCAGCGCCGCCGCGTCCAGGGTGGCGATGTCCTGGCCCTTGACCATGACCTGGCCCAGGCTCGGCTCGATCAGCCGGTTGAGCAGTCGGATCAGCGTCGACTTGCCCGAGCCCGAAAGCCCCATGATGCAGAAGATCTCGCCGCGCCGCACCTGCAAGGTGGCGTCCGAGACGCCGACGACGCAATTGTATTGCTGCAGGATTTCCTTTTTCGTCAGCCCGCGTTCCGTAATCGCCCGGATCGCCTCGGCATTGCGCTCGCCGAAGACCTTCCACACCGACCGGCAGTCGATCAGAACCTCGGCCGTGTCCGCGTCCGTATTCGCCTTTTCCATCTTTCCCTGTCGCGCCTTCCTGCTGGGTTTGCGGTCATGCCGGGCGGCCCCGAGCCGGGCCGCCCGCTGCGGCGGTCAGTAGGACTTGATGTTCGACCAGCGGCCGATCAGGTCGGCATTGGCCGCGGTCCAGTCGGCGATGGCCTGGTCCATGCTCTGGCCGTCGCTGACCGCGCCGTTGATCGCGGTGATCACGGCAAGCGGCACGTAGACGCTGGCGATGATCTCGCGCGCCTCGGGGTTTGCCTCGGAAAAGCCCTTCTGGCCGATCCAGTAATAGCCCTGCGGCGGCGGGAAGACGCCCTTGGGGTCGGCCAGGAACTTCACGTCGAACTTCTGCATCATCCAGGACGGCTCCCACAGGGTGACGGCGATCCATTCCTGCCGGTCGATGGCCGATTTCAGCGCCGCGGTCATCGCCGCGGTGCTGCCCTCGACCAGCTGCAGCGTCAGCCCGTATTCCGACACCGCATCGGCCGCGTCGCGCATCAGCCCCGAGCCGGGCTCGATGCCGACGATCTTGCCGCCGAACTTCTCGGCATTCTCGTTCAGCTGCTCGACCGAGTCGATGGTGACGTAGTTCGGCACCGCGATCGCCTGGTAGAGCCCGTGCGAGACCGGCGAGATCTTCTCGAGCCGGCTCTTGTTGCGCTGCCAGTAGTCCTGGGCGACGTAATCGGTCTGCGAGGCCAGGATCTGCACGTCGCCCTTGGCCAGCGCCGCATAGGCGATGCCCCATTCCGAGAACTCGGTCACCTCGACGGTATAGCCCTTGTCCTCCAGCACCTTCTTGGTGATGCCGGTGATCGGGGTCAGGTCCTCCCAGGACAGCGTCCCCATCTTGACCACCTTGTCCTGCGCCACAACCGGCGACGCAAGCCCAAGCGCCAGGGCGCCGGCAAGGACGGCTTTGAAAAGTCTGCGCATGCGTGTTCCTCCATGGATCTGTTGGTCCGCAGCCCCCGCCACCGGGCAAGAGCCGTCATTCGCCGCGCAAGCCTGTCGCGGCGGGATTTGTCCGGCCCCCGTTGCAAGGGACCGTTAAGGCGGCAATTTCCGGGGGGTTGTCGGCCGGGATGCTCCAAAGCGTCCCCCACGCCCGGAATAGACGAATTTATCCATTACCGCCGGCCTTCGGGCAAACGAGATTTTCCTGTAGCGAGGCATTAGAAAATCTGCGGCAACGGCCGGGGCGGCATCAGCCCCGCTGCAGGTCCGGCGCTGCGACCGTCAGTCCCGCCCCTGCGCCCGCAGCGCCGCCAGCACATGATCCACGAAGGCCGCGACCCCGGCCCGCTTGAGCGATTTCTTCCTGCAGTTGAGGAAATTGCCGCGGCCCGCGGTGATCGGCGCGGGATGGGCAAAGACCAGCCGGCCTTCGGCGATGGGGCCGCGAACCATGTGGTGCCAGCCCAGCATCACCCCTTCGCCGGCCAGGGTGGCATTCATCAGCAGGCTGACCTTGTTCGTGGACAGGCTCGAGGGCGCCTTGGACCATTCGGCGCCCTGGGCGCGGAACCATTCCGCCCAGCCCAGCGGCTGCCAGCCGATCGCATCCGCGCTCCAATGCCGGTCATGCAGGTGCAGAAGATTCACCCGGTTCAGATCCTCGGCCGCCGCGAAGGGGCCATGCTCGGCCAGGAAGGCCGACGTGCAGACCGGCTGGGCGATCTCCTGGAACAGGAAATGCAGCTCTTCGCCGACCTCGCAGCGCTCGTTGCCGCACAGGATGGCGATGTCCACCCCGGAATAGTTGCGCAGGGTGTCGTCGGCGTCCGAGGCCAGCACGACGAAGCCCACCTCGGGGTGGCTGCGCCGGAAGCTGTCGATCAGCGGCTTGAGCCAATAGGCCGCCATCGCGTCCGTGGCCGAGATGGTCACGGTCTGCGGCCCCTCGTCCCCCGCCAGCACCGAAACCGCGGCGCTGATGGTGTCGAGCCCCGCCGTCACCGCCTGGAACAGGCCCGCCCCTTCGGGCGTCAGTTCCAGCGCATTGTGCTTGCGGATGAACAGCGCCACCTCCAGGGCGCGCTCCAGCAGGCGGATCTGCTGGCTGACGGCGCCCTGGGTCACGTTCAGCTCCTTCGCCGCCAGGGTAAAGCTCAGGTGCTTGGCCGCGATCTCGAAGGTCGCGAAGGCCCCAAGTGACGGCAGGTAGCGGCGCTTGATCGGCGGCATGGCAGTGACGCTTTCCCTTGGACAGGGCGTCATTCTAGCCGGGACTGCCATTCTTTCCAGCGCATATAAGCATTGGCGCCGATGGTGTCGAAAGGATGCGGCGGCAGGCGCGAGGGCTCGGCCTCGGCGGTGAAGAAGGTGGTGATCGTGCTCGACCGCCCGCACAGCATCTCGGCCGCGCCGATCCCGGTCAGCGTGCTGCGGGTGGTGCCCAGCCCGTTGTCCACGCAGGCGGCGAACAGGCCCGGCTCCAGCTCGCGCATGACCGAGACGCCGTTCCTGGACAGGCACAGATGCCCCGACCAGCAATATTCGAAGCGCAGCCCCTTCAGCATCGGGAAACGCGCGTCGAATTTCCGCCGCATATGCTCCACCAGCCGCGACAGGTCGCCGGCGCTGGTCTGCATGTTCGGCCGGTAATAGCCGCCCTGCCGGATCACGATGCGGTTGCCGCCCTGGGCCGGGCCGATCCGGCGCACGGTGGTCCCCATCGGGTCGGCCGGCGTCGCGCCCCAGCATTCATGGCCGCCAAGCGCGCGCAGGGCCTCGGGCGACAGCTCCTCGGTCATGCAGGCGTTCAGCATGATGTGCATCAGCCGCCCGCGCTTGAAGCCGAAGCTCTCCAGATGGCCGTTGTTGGCCATGACCACCCTTTGCGCCTGGACCGAGCCCTGCGCCGTCTCCAGCCGCCAGCCCTGCGCATTGCTTTCGATCCGGGTGACGGGCGAATCCTCGTGGATGCGCACGCCTGCCCGTTCCAGCCCGGCGGCAAACCCGCGCACATAGCCGGCCGGCTGGATCATCGCCGTGCCGGGGGTGTAAAGCCCGCCCTGGTAATAGCCGGTGCCGGTGATCTCGCGCATGGCCTGGGCGTCCAGCATCTCATGCGCCTCGCCCAGGTCGCGCAGGTGCCTGGCATAGCTTTCATTCGCCGCCAGGCCGGGGGCCGAGGCAGCGGCGTTGATCTTGCCCGCGCGCTGGAACCAGCCTTCGGGGATGGCGTATTCCGCCACCGCCTGCGCCGCGAAGTCGATGGCATGGCGGTTCAGCGCGGTCAGCTGCCGGTCGTGGCTGTCGCCCGAACCGGCATAATCGCTGGAGGTCAGCTCATGCGGCAGGTCGATCATGAACCCCGAGTTGCGCCCGGTGCCGCCCTCGGCGATCCGCGATGCCTCGAGGATCACCACGTCCAGCGACGGGTCGATCTGGTGCAGCCGCCGCGCGGCCGAAAGCCCCGCGAAGCCGCCGCCGACGATCGCCACGTCGCAGGCCGCCTGCCCTTCCAGCCGCGCGCGGGGCGCGGCGGGGGGCAGGATCGCATTCCACCCGGCGGGGCCGTTCAGGACCGGGGTGCGAATCGCCCGATGGCTGCCCATGTCAATCCAGGCTCACGTCTTGCTGGTTGAGGTCGATCCAGATTGTCTTGAGCTGGGTATACTGGTCATGGGCGTGGATCGAATTGTCGCGGCCGCCGAAGCCCGATTGCTTGTAGCCGCCGAAGGGGGTGGTCACGTCGCCCTCGCCGAAGCTGTTCACCGTCACCGTGCCCGCCCGCAAG
>JAANMW010001978.1_pt1 | contig 19602 bp, 24 predicted proteins | sample 7279671 | NCBI WGS metagenome assembly JAANMW01 (sample SAMN14094541, study PRJNA606508) | bioreactor metagenome | isolation source: A lab-scale SPAN reactor treating ammonium-rich wastewater day 247 | place: Ireland: Galway | collected 2017-09-19
AACTTCGTCAAGCACCAGAACCCGCACAAGAGAGAGGCTGCCTCGACCATACCTGCGCCCGTTGCCGGCAAGGCAAAGCCGAGAAAAGGCCCGGCCAAGGCCCGGCCTAGGCCCGTACAAGGTGAGGACGAGGCACAGCCTGATCCGGAACCGGCCCGGCTGACTCCTGACTCCCCATTCTCTGACTCCGGACTCCTGACTCCTGACTCCCCATCCCTCGGGTTGGCACCCGAGCGGTCGGACGCGGAGACTGTTTTCGACCATTGGCGAAAAACCTGGGGGCACGAGAAAGCTCACCTCGATGCGAAACGCCGGAAGGTTCTGCAAGGCGCGCTGACGGCGTACTCCGTGGCTGACCTCTGCCGCGCCATCAGCGGCTATCGCAACTCGCCGCACCACACCGGCCAGAACGACCGGGCCACGGTGTACGACGACATTGGCCTGCTGCTGCGGGATGCCGCGCACATCGACGCCGGTCTGCGGTTCGCGGACAACCCGCCGCGAGCCGAGCAAAGCGAACTGACGCGACGGAACGTCGCCGCCATCGAATCCTGGGTGCCGCCGGAGCTTCGCCGTGTTGCCAACTGAGTTTGAGCGTTTCCGCGCCGTGCTTGCCGGCATGGCCGAACTGTACCAGCGCGAGCTTTCGCCAACCCTGTTGGACGCCTACTGGGTGGCGCTGAGGGATTGGGACTTGCGCGACTTCGAGGCCGCATCCGCGCACCTCATGGCAACGGCACGGTTCATGCCGCGTCCGGCCGAATGGACTGCGGTTCGCCTGTCCCAATGGCCTACCGCTGCGGAGGCGTGGCTCGGCTATGACGGTGACGATCCCGACGTGCAATGGATCGTTGACCACTGCGAGCGCGCAGTCTTTGGCGATATTCGCCGCGGACTGGTGAGTTACGACGAACTGCCGTGGCGGCAGAAGCGGTGGATTGAGGCTTACGACGAACTGGTGGAAGCCAGAAAGGCGCGCGCCATTACCTCGCCGCTGGCGATTGCGGACAACTCGAAGCGACTCACGGGCGGGGGATTCAAGCAGCTTGGCGATGCCGTGGCCCTGAGTGTGCCCGACAAGATGAAGCTGCTGTGACCATCCACCGCAGAGCCGCCAAGCGCGACGCGAACGAGTTGGATCTCGTGAAGCAGCTCCGGCAGTTGGGCGTGCGGGTGCTGCGACTGTCCGGTGCAGGCGTTCCTGATCTCGCCGTGTACTGGCCCGCGAAGGGATGGCTGTTGGGTGATGTGAAAGCGGCGCGCGGCGGGTTCACTGAGGCGCAGAGGTTATGGGGGCCGGAAATAAAAATCTGGCGGTCTGTGGACGATGTTCTCGGGGATCTCGGGATTGCGCGCCGATGAACCTCCGCGCCCTCGCCAAGGACAAACCCTGCGTGTGCTGCGGTCGCGCTGACGACACTGTGGTTTTGCACCACGTCCGCTTACCCGGTAACGCTGGAGTCGGCAAGAAGCCCGAGGACTTCCCGTGGGGCGTCCGAGTCTGCGGCGATTGTCACCACTACCTGCACAACGCTGGCCGAGCAGATCACAGGCAAATGGCCCTAGCCATCGGCCTGCAAATGTTGGCCTACGTAAACGAGGGAGTGCTAAAGCTATGAGAGAGTCCAAACACGAGCAACTGTCCGAAGAAATGCGCGCCGAGATCCAGCGCCGCATGGGGATTTACATCCCTGCACGCAAGGATCACGCGCCGAAGATCATCGCGGCGGACCTGGGTGTATCCGTTGTAACCGTGTGGAACGTGTGGAATGCGAAGCCGAGGGAGGACTGATGGCCGGCAAGATCGACACTGCCGGCATGGCGCCCGCGACTCCACAGGCACGCGAGGACGCTCTGTCCTGCATCCTGGCAGACCGTGCGCGCATCACTGCGGCCTATCACTCGCTGCGTGATCGTGTGAGCCGCTACACCGTCCATATCCCGGACATCGCCGAGGCGATCCGGCGGGCGGAGGAGATCAGGGAGGGGCGGTCGTGAGCGAGACCTACGAGTGCGTGTGCATCGTCTGCCATCGCAAATTCCAGAGCCGGCGCGAGTACGCCCGGCTCTGCTCGGGCCGGTGCAAGTCCGAGCTGGGGAATCTCAGGCGTCAGGGCATCGAGGCGCTGGATCGTGACATCGGCGACGACCTGCTGGACGACTACTGGGACGCGCTGCGAGACCTGCCGCTGGCGCAGGTGCAAGCGCGCGCCGCCGTCTGCATCCGCACGGCGAAATATTTCCCCAAACCGCGCGAACTGCGCGAGATCGCCGGCGGCGTCAAGCAGCGGCTGCTGCGCATGGCGATGGACGCCAGACGCCGCGCCGGCTGGCCTGACGGCCGGGGCATGGTCGATGTCAGGCCATGAGCCGGTGTCTCGGCATCCGTCTCAGAATGCCGCCGGTAAATGCCGCAGGACGCACCACAATGGCCTGTGAGCAACGATCGCCCCCGACCCTAGGCATGGGTAGCGCCAACCCCGCGATCGTTGATTCTGGCGCGAATAATGGCCCGATTTGCGCGAACGGCGGACCATCGGCATGACCGTCCACCGACGCGCAGCCCGATCGATCCGCCGCCCGCGCGCCCAGGTCGACTTCCTCCGAACTCGGCTGGCGCCTGCTGCGCTACCCGCCGGGGCGCGTCGACATCGATCAGGTCGCGCGCGTGCTGGGGGCGCGCGGCGACTCCGGCATCGTCAGGCTGGGCGGATAGCCGTGGCGTCGATCAGCGCGACGATCTTGCCGGCGTCTGATGCGCCGGGCAGCGCATCGAGTCGGCGGGCGGTATCGGGCGGCATCGTGACCAGCACCTGCCTGGCGCCCTCGCGGCGTAGCCGAGCCCGTCGCTCGGCCTGCCGCTGGGCGGCGCTCTTACGCTGCATCGTCGGCCAGCAGCATCGTCGGGACGCGGTAGCCGCTGCGGACAGCGTCGAGCGCGGTCGTGTAGCAGTCATGATCAGGGTGGCTGTGGTGGTCGATGCGCTCGCCGTCAGCGTCCAGGATGGCGGTGTCGATGTAGCTGCCGCGCCCGTGCCGGCGCGCCGTGGCGCGCAGCAGGCGCTCATGCGCATGGACTGCCGCGGCAAGGCTGCGATGGCGGCTGACGGTGCGGGCGTTGGTGCGGTCGATCAGCGTGTACATGGTCATGTCTCCCTTTCCGGGTCAGCGCCAACCGCCGACCATGGACATACTCTACAGCGTGACTAGTCACGCGTCAACCCCCAAGGTGCGCCATCCGACGAGCGGTAGCCGCAGGGCGACGAACGGCATAAAACAGCCGATGAACGGTAGTTATCCACAGGCTAGGAGTGCCGCATGATCCCCGGGAAACTCGACACCGCCGCGCTGGCGGCCCTCGCCCCGCCCCGAGACCCCGAGCCGCGCCCGACCGGCACGCTGCTAGAGCGGCTGCTGGCCGACGCGCAGGCCGAGAATGCCCGGCTTTCGGCCGCGTACAACTGCCTGCGCAGCGCGCTCGCCATCCACGCGGGCGACCCGCCATCCAGGCAGGCGCTGGATCTGGCGGAGAAGATCCGCAGGGGGCAGTGGTGATGGTGGTCAAAGGCACCAAGTACGCACGTGAGCGCACAGTCACCTGCGCGGTCTGCGGCAACGATTTCCACTGCTCCTGGACGACGACGGAATGCTGCAGCTCGACCTGCCGGCGAACGCTCGGCTACTGGAGCGAGAAGGGCATCGCCCGCGCCCGCGCGCGCATCAGCACATACCGTGCGCAGATCGCAGAGCTTGAGCGCGTGTGCGTTGCGCTCGACAAACCACAACCCACCAGAGAGGCAGACATGGTCCGCATCCGCCGGCTAGCGCCCGAGGCGCGTGATGAAATCGTGCGCAGATATCGCAATTATCTGGCCAGCGGGCGGGAGGCGACGGAAGATTCACCGCGCAGTCTCGCCGACCACTACGGCGTGACAGTGCAGATGATCCACTACGTACTGCGGTTGGGGCGCGATGGCCAATCGGACGCGCACTAAAAAAAAACCGCGCGCCCCGCAAGATACGCGCGCACCACAAGCCGACGGATGCTAACCGCGAGCTGGTGCGTGCGATGGTGGCGCTGGGCCTGAAAACGCAGGACATCGCCGAGACCATCGACGCGCCGATCAACGCTGTTCGCCAGCACTACCGGAAAGAAATCGACGCTGGCAAGCACACGTCAAACGCACTTGTGGCGCAGTCGCTTTTTCGCATGGCCACTGATCCGGTCAAGCCGAACGTGGCCGCTGCGATCTTCTGGCTGAAGGCACGGGCGGGATGGCGTGAGGCGGACGTGGCCGCCGCGGTGAAAAAGGGCGATGTGCGGATTACGTTTGCCTTGCTTGGCGGGCGCGATGCGGGGGATGCTGCGCCTAGTGGCCAGGTCATTGACTATGACTCAGGCGACGATGATGGCGACCGCATGGATGGAGGCGCTGGCAGCGATGCAGATTGATTACAAGTACCGGCCGGTCAGCGATACGCTGCGCGTGTTTCACCTGGATCGCCGCTCAAGGGCGCGCGTCATCGTCGGCCCGCTTGGATCTGGCAAGACAACCGCCGCGCTGGTGGAAGTGCTGCGTCTGATAGACGCGCAGGCGCCGAACATGTCAGCGATCCGCTCATCGCGCGTGGCTATCGTGCGCAATACCTGCGTTGACCTGAAGTCATCGACGCTAAAGGACTGGCGCGAGGTGGTGCCGCCTGAACTTGGTGCACCGGGCGGCACGTCGCCGATTACACACGTGATCGAGTACGGCCATGCCGACGGCAAAACCCGCGTGAGATCGGAGGTCATGTTCCTTGGCTTCGACGAATTGCGCGACGTGCGCAAGATTCGCGGCCTGCAGTTGACGTGGCTGTTTATCGATGAGGCTAAGGAACTTCCCAAGGCTATCGTCGATATGCTGATGGCGCGCACGGGGCGGTTTCCGCGCAAGTGGACGCTGAAGGGTGGCGCCGATCTGCGCCACGGCACGGTCATGACAACAAATGCGTTCGATCAGGATCATTGGTTGTATAGGATCATGGCCAGCAAACCACCGGGTTGGAAGTTCTACATCCAGCCGCCGGGACTGGTGCGCGATGGCGACACATGGCGCACGAATACCACGGCGGACAATCTCACGAATCTGCCGGATGGGTACTACGTCAATCAGGTTCCCGGCAAGCGCGAGGACTGGATTCGCGTCAACCTTGCTAACGAGTTCGTATATGCATCGACGGGACGCGCGGTGCATCCGCATTTTTCGCAGTCGCTGCACGTTGCGGATGTGGACCTTGAACCGCAGGCAGGCAACAACACGCTGCTGGTCGGTGTCGACTGGGGGCGCACGCCAGCGATGGTATTCGCGCAATATGACGCTGCGCGCGATCAGTACCGTGTGCTGGATGAGCTTGTCATGGACAACGCCAGCGCTCACGGTCTTGGCGTAGCCGCTGCACGGCGTATCGCATCCCGCTACAGCGATCTTGCCGTCATGGGCTGGGGCGACCCGGCTGGTAAGGCGCAGGCGCAGACGCGCGACGAGGACTGCTTCAGCATCCTGGCCGAGGCGGGCATCGAGATTGAGCCGGTGCAGACAAATGACTTCGACGTGCGCACCAGCGCGCTCGATGCGGTATTGACCCGGCTCAACGAGGGCCGTCCGGCAATTCTGATCTCGCCACGCTGTCAGACGATCATTCGCGGCCTTGCCGGCGCGTACTATCTGCGCCGTGTATCGACTGGCGCGTCTGAAATCTACGCCGACAAGCCGGTCAAGACGCCGGAGTCGCACGTCTGCGAAGCGCTGCATTACCTGCTGGTCGGTGCCGGCGAGGCGACATCGCTGGCAGGTGCAACAGCGCTCGACGTGCCGCAGGATGAGATCGTGGACTGGTTCCCACCGCAGGATGCCTTCGCATGACGAACGACGCTGTTATTGAGCTGCCCCGCTGGAACATCCTGACGCCAGATGCGATCAGCGATCCGGCAGGCTACTGGCCCATGCTGCCGCCGCAGCCGCACGAGGTCATCATCATCCAGAACAGCAACCCGGCGGTTGCCTGGGCGGTGGAGAAAACGCAGGAATACGCAGACTGGAAGCGCATTCCGCGCGCGAACATCATCATGCACGATTTCGGCCCGACGGCCGACATGTTCAATCCGCCCGAGCACGATCTGACGGAGAACCTGACCAAGCTGCTCTACGCGGCCGGCCCGCGTGCCGTCGAGGTCAAGGCGCGCGTGGTCCTGCTGGGTTTTGGCACCCCGACTGGTCTGTGGCCAGCATCGGGCGTCACGGTTACCGGCTCGGTATTTTCCGCCGCGCGCTATCCGGGGCGGTTCGGTTGGCACACGCCGGGTGCGACGTTGCCAGGCTCGTATTCGATTCCGAGGTTTCTGCAGGGACTGCCCTATCTGTACGCGCAGGTCGCTGCGGACCCGAACCCGTCGTACAACGGTGTACGCGCGCAGTACAAGGTCGTGCTGGCGACGTGGTATTCGACGTTGTCGATTGTCGGCGGCGGGACGGCCACGGTTATCAAGATATACGACTCCCCGGTGGCGCGGGCGATCAATCCGATCAACCCGGCGCAGGATGGGGATATGACCTGCGCAATGCTCGACGATCCACGGCTCGGCGCAGGATCGCTGGCGCCGTACGTCGAGCTCGGGTTTATTCAGGATCTCGGCAAGAAGATGGGTGTCGCCGATTTTCTCGGTGTCAGCACGTCAGACATCACGCAGCGGTTCATCGACAACCCGTGCTACCACTACGAGGGCACGGCTGGGAACGGCAACTACGGGGCGAAGGTCGACAGCGGCGCAGGAATCTACTACATCCAGCCGCACGCTAGCCGTGAGGCGATGGAGCGCCACGCACGCCTGGCGCAAAAGAAGGTCGTTGGCGTCGGCAAGATCGGCGGCACCATTAGCTGGGGTGTGTCGCCGGATTGGGTGGGCTCCATTCAGGACACCGAAGCCAACGCAACGACGATCCTGGCCAATATGAAGGCCGGCAATTCCGTCCCGATGAGTCGCGCGCAGGCGAAGCTTTCGCGCAAAATCCTGTACCACTATCACATCACCGGCGCCGGTTGTGTCCACAACGCGCCGTACATGCCATATGCGGCCTACGCGGCAGCGGCGAAGCGCTGGGGGTTCACGGTTGACGAGATGTGGATGGGTGGTAATACCAGCGGTACATACGAGCGATTTCGCAAGTTCGCCGACCGGACCTTCGACTGGAACCAGTCTCCGGGAACCAGTCTCATCGACCTCGCCACGGAGGGGACGACGGGGTTGGACTATGCGCTGCTTTGCGGGTACGCCGCGAACGAGGGGTACGTCGACAATGCGACGTTCATCAATTCGTTCGCCATCCGCTCCGGCGGCCTGGTGCTGATGGGGCCATCCTACCCTTGGCGACTGGGCGCGGCATTCCTGCCGAAAGGCGGCTACCTTCAGGGCGCGCAGGAGTTCCACTACGACTCACCATCGACGGACGTACATTCAACGCAGGTCTTCTGGTTGTTGGCTGGCGCAACATTTGCCGAGGCAACAACCCTGGTGTCCCCAAACCAGTTGGCCATCGGTGATCCGCTGTGGTGTCCGTGGGGTAACACGCGCCAGCCGCCGGTGGCGGGGCAGTACGGCGTCCGTGTCGATCTTCAGGAAAAGCGAACAGTCGGGTCATTTTATAGCAATAATCCGATCTGACGTGGTATATTCCAGCCGTAGTGCGTGCGCAAGGAAGGTGCCCCATGCCGAGAAAGCCCGTATTCACGCATCCCGATCTCGCCAAGGGCCGTGTGTCGGCATTCACCGCCGGCCGCATCGACCCGGTCCTGGAGCACAAGAACGCTGTCGAGAGCGCGCTGGAGCCACGCGGCTGGTACAGCCGGGAGAAATCCGGCTCGGAGATAAACACGGCAGGCACCGGCGCGTATCAAACGCAGGAAATCATCGTCAATGCTACAGGCATTGGCACAGTTGAATACACGACCCCGCCGCGAGGGGGCGCGTACACGTACTCGGCTCTCGCGGTTCTATCGCCAGGTCTTGCGGATGGGTTACCCGCCACCGACGCGATCTGCTCATTCCCCGTCCCGCACGCGCGGGGGACGCCGGTGCGTGCGGCATCTGTGGGTTTGTTCGTTGGCGCAGCAAACGGCATTATCGAGAACGACGTGTCCAATGTCTGCCCGGCGTTTACGTTGTTGTTCGATTCGAAGCCGGCTGTGCCACCAGCCAACAACGTGGGCGGTCCACCGTCGTTCACTGCCCCGCAAAGTGTTGCGGTGCCCCGATTGACGTTGGTGGCGACCACAATGACATTCATCGACGTGACTACCGCTATCAACGCAATTCTGAATGGCGCATCCTGGGTCGGTGGCAGCAACCTGGCAATGGCGATCCAGGTAGCGGCGCCGAGCACGGGGACTTCGAATGTGATTACGTCGAACGGCGGCGTAGGAGCGTCGGTGAATCGCGCAAGGCTGCGGATCACGACCTGACATGCGCGCGCGGGCTCTGACCAAGGATCTCCAGGCGCAGGCGCAGGCGGGCGACGCATCGCAGTATGAGACCGGCGACCAACGTCGGCGCAACCACAACGACTACCTGCTCAAGCAGTTCAACACGGTCAAGGCCGGCGAGAGTCGCTATGTCTCGCCAGACGTGTTCGACGTAGTTGAGGCGAAGAAAAGCTACTTCTCCGAAGTGTTCTGCACCACGCGCGACGTGGTGACGTTCGCCCCCGTCAAAGGAGAGCAGACGTTGCAGGCGCAGGCGCGCACGGCCTACGTCAACCTGCAACTGGAGAAGAACGCATTCAGTGACATCCTGCGGGATGGCTGGCACGACGCCTTCGTCGCCAAGCGTATGGTCGTTCTCTCCGAGTGGCGCGAGCAGGAGGCGGCCACTGAGATCCGGGTGGACCGGGCGAGCGCGCAGGACATCGATGGTCTGCTGCCACAGGACACGATACGCGTCGATTCCGCGAAGCTGCAGCAGGGGCCGGATGGCGCCTACTCCGGCAGCGTGACGGCCATCCAGGACGACTCCATGGTGGCAATCACGCTGGTACAGCCGGAGCGGTACTACCGCGACCCGTCGCGCGACTACGTGCGCGATTGTGCATATGCGGGCTTCTGGTGGGAGCCGACGCGCGCGGAACTGATCGCTGACGGCTTTAATGACGAACTGGTCATGAGCCTGCGTGCTGGCAGCATGATTGGCAACGGCAGCGACGAGGACGACGCGCGGCGCACGTCCAGTCGAAACATCCGCCAGCGCAGTGCACAGAACCGGATGACTGACACCTTGACGGTGCACCGCACATGGTCGGTGCTGCGGCTTTCCGACTATCCTGACATTCTTGATGCGGCTGGTGACGGCGCCGCCGGGTGGCCAACCGGCGCATTCGAATTGTACGAAATCTGGTGGTCGGGCTCGGACATTCTAGAGAAGGCAGACGGTAGTCTGTGCGTCTACCTTGCAGAAGAAATGCCGTTCAACGAGTGGACGGAGTTCAAGATACCGCACACCGACGAGGGTCTGTGCGCTGCCGACGTGACATCGCCGACGCAGCGTGTGAACTCCATCCTCAAGCGCCTGATTGTCAACAACCAGGTCAGGCGCAATACCAGCCGTTTCGAAGCCGTACATGGCGCGGTGAAGAACCCGCGCGAACTGCTGGACAACAACATTGGTGGCATTATCTGGTCCAAGCGCATCGGTAGCGTGCAGCCGCTTCAGTCGCCGGAACTCTCGCCGATGACGTTTAGCGTGCTGGAGATGCTGGACCGCGACAAGGAGAGCCGATCCGGCGTGTCGCGGCTGGCCAAGGGCATGAACTCCGACGCCATCCGCTACCAGAACGCAGCCGACATGATCGAGCGGCTGACTAATGCGTCGAACAAGCGCGACATGCGCGCTTGCCGTGACTTTGCACGCACGTTCCTGATCCCGCTGGCCAAGCGAATTTATCGCCTGGGGGTGCAGAACGGCAGCAGGACGCACAACGTCGAAATCGATGGCGCGTATGTGTCGGTGACGCCTAACAAGTGGCTGGATCGAGACTACCCCATGCGGATCGCTGCGGCGCTGACGCCGGAGGAAAGTGAGCGCATGGCGCAGACGCTGCTTTCCCTGCACGGCATCCTGAAGGACGACCCGCAGTTCGGCGTGCTATACGGCCTGGAGCAGCGCCACGCGCTGCTGAATGATGCGCTGGCGGCGCTGGGTGTGACATCGAGCGCGCGCTACATGCTCCGGCCGAACGACCAGAAGGTCGTGGCCGCGCTTCAGGCGCAGGCGCAGCAGGCTGACCAGCAGGCCAAGCTGGCAGCCGACCAGCTCGCCTTCAACAAGTGGATGGTTCAGTCCTCCGAGGGCCGGCTTTGGGAACTGGTCAATATCGAGCGCAACAAGATGCAGGTCGATGCGACGGACAAGGCGGCCGACAACATGCGGGCAGACGACGAACTGGACCACAAAAAGGTGGTTGACATGTCGAAGCTGCTGCTCGACAAAGCCAACATCAGCAAGGCAAGGCGCGAGGCGGAAAATGACTCGATGGCGCAACCCAGTTATTGACAGCATCGAGCGCGCCCGTGCGACCAGAACGCACTACCGCTGGGATCGGCTGCTCGATGACTACGATGCAAGCAGCAACAACGCCGGCGCGCGCAACGCCATCCGGCGCAAGATGAAGGAGGATCCAAGTGGGTATCTCGCCGAGAAAAGGCGCAGGCAGCACGCGGAGTTCGTCAAAAACAGGCAGCGCGAAGCGGCTCAACAGGCAGCAACGCCGGCCGACGACGCTACGATTCGCGGCCGAACCGGTGTCGACGCAGGAAAAGCTGACGCTCGGCACGGCGGCGTTGAGGTTCCTGGCCGATCCGGTCGTCAACCTGGCGTTTCGGTCGATGCTCGACGAAATCCAGACGGAACTTCGGGATACGCCGCGCGAAGCGGTCGAAGTGCGCGAGAGCCTGTACATCGAGATGCGCGTCGCAACACGGTTCCTTGATCGCATGTCGCGCTTCCACCATGCCGCCCAGCAGATCACCGATGCGCAGCGTGAGAGTGAAAAGCGCATCGCAGGGGACGCGACGTATGACCCGGATCTTGACCTGAAAACCGTAGAGGAGTACATCTGATGCCAGACACCGAGGTCAACCCTGATTCCAGGGAACCAGCCGGTTCTGAGAAGCCAGCCGCCGAGAAGCTGAGTTTTCGCGAGCGGGCTGAACTCCGACTGAAGTCTGAACGTGCCAACGCGGAGCCGGCGCAACGCCAGCCAACCGAGGACGACAGGCCGGAGCGGGACGACACTGATGCGTTGTCCGCAGAGCCAACCGATGAAATGTCGGGGCCAACTGACGACACCGACGCGGAACTCGAAGCAGCGGACGGGGAGGAAATCCCCGCTCCCGGCTCGGTTGAGCACTTCCGCCAGCAGGCTGAAAAGGCCGAGCAGGCGCGGCGCTCGATGGAGCGCGACTATCGCGTCAAAACCCATCAGATCGGCGCAATGCGCCGCGAGCTTGCAGACCAGATCGAGCAGTCAAAGGCGCAGACACATTTGCTGCTTTCGGCGGCCAATCGAGAGGTCCAGAAGTTCGCAGGCGTGAACTGGGAACTGGAACGCGCAAGAGATCCGGTCGCGTTCCAGCAGAAGTATCGGGCTTACGAAAGCTCGGTGCGCGCCCAGCAACAGCTTGCTGCTGTGGTTGACTCCATCAGCAAGAACGCCGTGAAGACCCGCGAGGCGATGGCAGCCAAGGAGAGCGAGCTTTCCATGGAAGTCATCAAGACGTTCATTCCAGACTGGGGCGAGGAAAAGTACAAAGCCTTGCGCAGTCTGGCGGATCAGGAGGCGCTGTACACGCCTGACGAGTTCGACGGCCTGACGGACTGGCGACCGTTCTACCTGCTGTACCAGTTGCAGCAGGCGCGGTCGGCACCGAAGACCATCGGCGATGTCAGCGAGCGGCGCAAGTTGAAACACAAGCCGGCAGCACAGAACGCTTCGATGAAGACGCGGTCAGCAGATGGGAAGTTCACGGCGGCACGGGACGCGGCTTTTGCCGCTCCCGGAGACCGCCTGACATTCCGGCAGATGAAGACCGAGCAGCTTCGCCGTGAGATGTCTGGCCGCCGGTAGTCAGAACTTCAGGAGCAGAACATGGCAGGTGCAACGCATACCTATTGGGGCGAGAGCGGTCAGTCCGATGTCTCGCAGGCAGAGGACGTTCAGGACGAGGTGTACATCATCACGCCGGTCGACGCGCCCATCGCGGCGATGAGCCGGACGATCCGCGCCACGGGGAAGATCCACTCGTGGCAAGAGGATTCGCTGAACGCGGCGGCGACGAACGCGCAGGTCGAGGGCGTGGTGGCCTCTGGTGATTCGCAGAACCCCACGGTCGAGCGGACCAACTGGACGCAGATCATGCATAAGGTCGCCAAGGTCACCGGCACCTTGGAGTCCGTCGACAAGTACGGCCGTGCGTCTGAGATGGCGTACCAGCTTGAGCTTCGGTACGCAGAACTCGCCAATGACGAGGAATTCGCGATCTGCGGTTCTGGCCTGCAGGCCGGTACGGCTGGTGCTGTGGCGACGGCGCGCCAGATGCGCTGCCTGACGGCGCAGCTCGACGCCAGCGTGAAGAAGGACGCAGTTGGCCTGACGGCGAAGACGGACCTGGAGAACAAGCTGCTCGATGCGCACGAAGCCTGCTACACGGCTGGCGGCAACCCGAGCTACCTGTTCGTCTCGCCGAGCCGTGCGCGGTCGCTGACGCTGCTGTCCCGTGCATCAGGTCGGACACGCGAACTGCGCAACGACCGAACCCTGGTCAACGTGATCGACCTGTACGTGTCGGACTTCGGCGAACTGGACGTGATCCTGGACCGCAACCTGAACTCGACGGACTGGATCGGCCTGGATCCGATGTTCTCCGCGACTCCGGTGCTGCGCCCGACGCGCGACTGGGCGATTGCCAAGACCGGCGACTTCGACCAGCGGCAGATTCTCCGCGAGAGCACTTTCGCGGTTCTGAACTCGAAGGCGCATTTCGCGGTGGTGAACGTCCCGGCGGCAGGTGCGCTGACTGGCGCCTGATCCTCCAGAGGTAGCCAGGACATTGCCCGCCGTGGAAGTCAACCCTCCACGGCGGGCATTTTTCTAGGGTTTGAGAGGGTTTGGGCATGACGGATATGCAGGTGGTTCAGGACGACGGCGAAGTGGTGCGCCGTGTCGTGAGTGCGCAGGGCGACGATGGTCGCGTTGTCCACAAGCGGGCGCTGACGCAGCGCATGGACCCGGTCATGGAACGTGTAGAGCAGATGAGTAGCGGAGTGAATACGTCCAGGACGTGGCGCTACGCAGGAACCATCCCGCTCACCATGCTGCTGTCGTGGTTGGAAGCCAATCACGTCCGGTTCGACCAGTGGGCGCGCAACGAGAATGGCACCAAGCAGCGGTTCCTACGGTGGTTCATCAACCGTGATCGCCGCAAGCTCTACGTGCCGGGTACGGCTGAGAGCCTTCTGAAATGAGCCTTGAGGTCGAAACCCTGGGCGAACTGAAGACGGCGGTGCAGGAGTACTTGGACCGGCCGGACCTTGTGGCGAAGATCCCGCTGTTCATCCAGATGGGTGAACGCAAGATCTACAGGTTGCTGCGTTGTGCGGCCAATCTGAAGAAGGCGGATGTCTCGCTGCTGGCCGGCAACGATGGGACGTTCAACGTCCCGGCCGATTATCTGACGACACGGATGCTCACTGTGAACGGTGTTCCGGTGGAGCGTATTTCCGACATTTCAGCATCGAAGCGCCTGGCGACAGAGCCGGCTGGCACGTCGGATGCATTCACGGTGCTGAACGGCAAATTCCAGCTTGTCCCGGTGCCGGACGGCACGGCAGACGTTGCCCTGTACTACTACGCCGACTTATCCGGCGAACTGGTCAACGACACGGACACGAACAACGTGCTGGTGTCCTGTCTCGACGCTTATATCTACGCAGCCTGTCTGGAGGCCACACCGTACCTCAAGCATGACGAGCGCATTCAGATATGGGTTGATCTGTTCACGGCTGCGATTGACGGTGCCAACGCACTGCAGGACGAGGGCGAGTACAGCGGTTCCGGCCTGTCTGTCGGACCGGCTGGTGGTATTGACGGAGGGTTCTGACAATGGCGATTGGGTCAATTGATGCAGCCGCACCGGCGACAGTCGGCCAGCCGGTCGGCAATGGTGCGCAGGAGATCCGTGGACTGAAGGCCGACATCAAGGCGAGCTTCACCGGGTTCACGGTCGGGAATGATGTCTGCACGCGCACCGCGCAGCAGATCAACAACGCGCCCGACAAGACTGGCGCAGAGACTATCAGCGGCAACTGGAACCATACCGGCACACTCAAGGTTGGTGGGGCTGATGTCGCGCTCCAGACAGTAGTGCCTTCCGCATACGAGCCGGCCATCGGCGCGAAGGGAACCGCGTTCAACCGCAATTTCGCGACGACCTACGGTGGGTCGTCCAATGATGTGGCGCGTGCTGACCATAATCACGTCTACCTCGCTACGATGTATAAAGCCACCGGCACAGTGGCGGCTAACGGAACGAAGCTGACCGGATTTGACGACGCGCAGCCGTTCTCCGGCGCACAGCTCATCACGTCGGCGAATCTGACGAAGGACGCAGCCAATGGGCGCATCACGATTGGTCTGTTTCAGGGGTATTACCAGGTGTCCCTATCGGCCACTGTGGCCAACTCGACTGGCGCACCTGGTATCACCACGTTCCACGTCGGCACGTCTTCCACAAGCGAGAGCTTCCAGACAACGGTGAACTGGGGCCTGCTATCGAGGCCGACATTGAACTGGGCGCAGGCGAATATTTTCGCCACCGGTGTCTTCGCTCATTCAGGCGCCGGAACCCGGCTGATCGAGGTCTGGGCAGTTGATGCGTCAGATCCAACGGCAACGATCCTGTGGAAGAACGTCCAGGTCATCGTGAATCGGCTGGCCTGATGACCTCATTCCTCCCACTGCGCGATCTCGGCAAGGCAGGCATCGCGCCTGACCAGTTGCCGTTCAGTCTCGCGCCGCATGTTTTCTCCTACGCTGAGAACGTGTACTTCTCGCACGGCCGCGTTGGGAAAACTCTGGGGTGGGAGGAATTCGATTTCGGCGTGGAAACGCCGTTCGCCGCCGATCAGCTTTGGTTTCAGTCGTGGAACTACGCCGGCAGCACGCGCACGGTGTTCTGTGGTGCATCCGCGCTGACTGTCTGGAACGGCACCGCATTGTCTGCGCCGTCGGTGGATTCCCCGGCATTGGGTACTGCGACGGCATGGAGCAGCGCGGTATTCGGCGACTACGTAGTCATCAACAACGGGGTATCGCCACCGCGACATTCCGGCGATGGTACAGCGTTCTCCAAGCTGCCGGGTTGGGAGGCGGCTTTCGGCTCTGGCGCTGTCTGCGCCGGCATCGTGGCTTACCGTGGGTTTCTGTTCGCATGGGGTGTCGGTGGCGACGACTACTCCTACTACTGGAGCGATGAGAGCCCGTTGAACAGCTTCCCGACAAGCTGGGATTACACGGACACTACGAAGCTGGCCGGGTTCGATTCTGTGCTGGCCGACGATGGGCCGATTGTCGGCGCGAAGGTGCTTGGTAACAGGCTCATCGTCTACACCAGGTATGCCGCGTACTCGGTCACGCTCGGCGGTCAGTTCGTGTTCCAGCAGACGCGGCTGTTCGGCATGGGGTTGGCTGCGCCAGATGCGGTCATTGAGTACGGCAATGCGCATGTTGCGGTCGGCACCAATGGGGTGTACGCGCATCAGGCAGCCACTCCGTCCAGGATTGCGGACAACGTGATCGAGCAGTTCATGTACTCGGATATGACATCGCTCGATGGCATCACGTCGTCGCACAACGAGTTCGAGCACGAGGTCGCTTTCCTGTATGCGAACTCCGGCAACGCCAAGCCGCGTGCGGCGATCTTCTGGTCATGGCTGGAAAATACCTGGACCCGGATGACGTTCCCGTTCGACGTGATGCGCATCGACGCCAGCGAGCAGGGCGAGGCGCTGATCGACTGGTCGGAGATCACGACGACGTGGGATGCTGAGTCGCGCACCTGGGCGGAAATGCTTCAGACGGACCCGCGCCGCCGCATGATGATGCTGGGCAAGCGCGCCTGGTACGTCATGGATCGCGGGTTTCAGCGTGCAACTGACAGCGGGATGCAGGACTACCACGCATACGCCGAGCGCCTGTTTCTCGATCTGACGAGCGTGCTGAAGTCGTCGGTGCCGTATACGGCGGTCACCGCGATCTACCCGCGCATTCGCGGCATCGGCAAGGTCAATTTTCAGGTCGGCTACTCCATCGGTACGAACGATGCGCCGAGCTGGGCGCAGGTCCAGCAGTTCGACTGTGACGTGTCCGGTTCCTTTCGCGTACCGGTGCGTACGACAGGTCGCTGGCTGCATTATCGGATCGGATCGTGGGACGGCACACCCAATCCGGGCTGGTGGGAGCTTGACGGCATCGACCTCGAAGTGGTGACGGAGGGTCCGCGATGAGCCGCACGCAGCTACAGCGCCGGACGGTATACGCGCCGCGCGACGTAATGCCGGCAAACGTGGCCGAACTGGCCGCATTCATCGCCAACGAACTGTACGACATTTCGCTGGCGATGAACTCCGACACGCTGGTTGCTGGCGATAGCAGGCACGGTACGACGGACGAAACCGGTCTGCTGTTGTGGGTACGTCATGCGGTCAGCGGTACACCGCAGCCGGTGCTGGAGCGGGTATCCATCGGAGCCAACGATAGCGGCGGTACTGGCTACAGGCTGCTGCGAATTCCGAATTCGACGTGAGGTGAGCCATGGCACTGTTTGAACAGACAACGACGACCAGCCGCCAGCCGTGGGGGCCGATTGCGCCGTACATCACCGGCGGACTGCAGAACCTGCAGAACCTGATGAACTCCGGTGCCTACACTGGACCGTTCACGGCTCCGATCAACCCGACGCAGACGACAGGCATCGCCGCAGGCACCGCGAACGCAGGCGGGGCACCGGCGCTCGCCGGCACGGTGTCCGGTGCAGGTGCCGGACTGACGGGCGGACTCAACCAGGCTTACCAGTTCTACAGCAACGCGGTCAGCGGCCAGCCGCAGAACCCGCTGGTGACGAATCCGAACCCGTACCTGAACCTCGCCACCATGGCGGCGAACAACCCGTACATGGATGCATCCATCACGGCGGCACTGCGCGACCCCTACCGGGGTCTGACCGAGCAGACGCTCCCAGGCATCGCTATGGAGGCGCAGGCGGCAGGCAACGCACCGTCGCGCCGGAACATGCTGGAGGCCATCGCTCGCCGGGGGTACGAGGACCGCGCGGCTGATGTCGCTGCAGCCATGCGCGGGGCCGCGTGGGATACCGGCCTCGGTATGGCTGGCGATGCTGCCCTGATGGATCAAACCGGGGCGCTATCTGCGGCCAGCAACCTCGGCAACCTCGGCAGCACGGGCATCGACCTGCTGACGCGCGGCTACGGCATCGGTCAGACGGGCGCCGCTGACCTCGCCGGGTGGGGCGACCGGCTGCAGGGGCTTGACCAGGCGCAGCTCGAGGGCGCGATCCGGGGCCATTATGAGCCGTGGAAGCTGATGGACGCCTACGGGCAGTACACGACCCCGCTGGCGACCGGCCTGGCGTCGGAATCCTCAAACCAGGACATGGGAACCATGGGGCCGCTTATCAACATCATGGCGCCGAAGAAGGATGCTGATTGGCAGGATGCGGTCGGCAAGCTGCGGAAACTGCAGGCGATCGCGGCCGAGCACGGGGTGCAACTCACCGTTGAAACGCACGTCGGCCAGATGACCGAACTGCCGGCCGACGCCGCGAGACTGTGCAAGGAGGTCCCCGGCCTCGGCCTGACGTTGGATCCGAGCCACTACTACGCCGGCCTCAATCAGGGCAAGCCGTTCGATTCGCTGTATCCCTTGGTTCGCGGTACGGGTTTCCGGGCCGGTGGGCTCACCTGGGACAAGATCCAGATGGCTTGGGGCGAAGGGCCGATCGATTTCGCCAGGATCGTCCGCGACCTGGAAGCGGTCGGCTACAAGGGTTTCTATGCGGCCGAGTATCTCGAAGCCCACGGCCCGGTCGATGCTCTGGATTCCTGCCGCAAGTTCCTGGCCTGGGGCAAGGCTTTGACCTGGTAACAGCGGAACGTCAAACACGGCGCGACGGGGCGGCTCAGGGCACTCATCGCCAAGGCTCAGGATGAATTCACACGCCTGAGTGCCGACTCAGCCGAGCATTGCGGCCGTCTCGGCCACCGTCCGGGCACTGGCCAGACCGACGGGACAGGCTGCGGTGCACGTTTCGCAATCGCCGCAGTTCATGGCCATTCGATGCACATCCGCTCCCAGTGCCGCGTATTCCAGGCGGGCCTGGTCGTGCAGGCCGTACTGCGTCGAGTACATCCGGAAACGCATGAGGTCGTTGACCGGTAGCCCGGCCGGGCACACGCCGGTGCACGTGCCGCACATCAGGCAGGCATTCGCCCGACCCTGGCGGAACTTCGCTTCGGCCTTGCGATCGTCCGCGGTCATGTGCGGCGACTCGATATCCAGTTTGGCGATCATCTCGACCTGCTCGAACGCGTCCATGCTCGTCAGGAGCGAGTCCGCTCCCGCCTGCAGCAGTGCCCGCGCGTGCGGCTGGTAGACATCGGCGCCTTTCTGGACCGCCTGGGCAGCGCCGCTCTTCATCGAGAGAATCCCGACGCCGCACTTACGCAGGGCCTTGAGGTTTTTCACGAAGCGCTCGCTCTGCTCGCCGACTCGATCCTTGCCTTTATCGCCGGGGATCGGGGCCATGGTCATCGCGATCAGGGCCACATCGAAGAAATCCGGGGCCTTCTCGACGACCATCTCGATACTGCCGTTCATGTCCACGTGGCAAACGAATCCCGCGTGCTTGACTTTCCCCTTCTTCTTCATGGCATCGAGCAGCGCCTGGACCGTCTCGAGCCGGCCGGCATCCGGCTTCTGGAACTCGCAGACCCAGGAGTCCACGTAATCTGTGCCCAGCGTGGCAAGCATCTTGTCGAGTTCCGCTTCCTTCTGCCGGGTGAGGCCCTTGAGACAGAGGAAGACCTTGTCGCGATACGACTTGTCCGATTTGAACAGGTCCGCGACTGCGGCGATGGATTTGCCGCCGCCGTAGGAATCCGAGGTATGGAGCAGGTTTACGCCCTTGTCGATCGCGAGCTTGAGCACGCGCGTGTGGTTGCGGTCGCGCAGCTTGATCGCCCCGAAGCTCACCAGGGTGACCGGGAACCCGGTCCGTCCGAGAATGCCGTGCGGCAGCAGAGGCTTTCTGTCGCTTGGCCGGCTTGCGGGCGCGCCGATCGCCTGGGCCACCGCCGCACCGACGCCGGCAGCCGCGGCGCACGTCGTTGTTCGAAGAAACTCTCGCCGACTCGGGGAATGTCCGTTTTGCGCAGTCATCATCGTCATCCTTTACTCGATTCGATTGGGGGGATGCGAATGAGTATAACCGATCATCACC
>JAANMW010001979.1_pt1 | contig 19602 bp, 15 predicted proteins | sample 7279671 | NCBI WGS metagenome assembly JAANMW01 (sample SAMN14094541, study PRJNA606508) | bioreactor metagenome | isolation source: A lab-scale SPAN reactor treating ammonium-rich wastewater day 247 | place: Ireland: Galway | collected 2017-09-19
CAGTACGCGGGCTATGGCACCGCCGCAGAAGCCAATGCACGCTTCCACTATCTGCTGGGCCAGGGCCAGACCGGGCTGAGCGTGGCCTTCGACCTGGCCACGCAGATCGGCTACGATTCCGATGACCCCAAAGCCGCGGGCGAGGTGGGGCAGGCGGGCGTGGCCATCGACTCGCTGGCCGATATCGAGGCCCTGTTCGCGGGCATTCCGCTCGACCGAGTCTCGATCTCGATGACGATCAACGCGCCGGCCGCGGTGTTGTTGGCCATGGTCATCGCCGCGGCGGCAAAGCAGGGCGTGCCCGCGCACGAGCTGCGGGGCACGATCCAGAACGACATCCTGAAGGAATATGTGGCGCGCGGCACCTACATCTTCCCGCCCGGGCCCAGCCTGCGTCTGGCCGCCGACGCCATGGCCTTCTGCGCCCGCGAGGCGCCGCGTTGGAACGCCATCTCCGTCAGCGGCTACCACATCCGCGACGCCGGCAGCACCGCGGCTCAGGAAATGGGCTTTGCCATCGCCAACGCCCTGGCCTACATCGATGCTGTGCTGGAACGGGGCATCGACATCGACGAATTCGCGCCGCAGATCTCCTGGATTTTCAACACCCAGAACACCTTTTTCGAAGAGGCGGCCAAATATCGGGCGCTGCGGCGGCTGTGGGCGCGCATCTTGCGCCAGGATTACGGCGCCCAAGACCCCCGCAGCCTGATGCTGCGCACGCACGTGCAGACCGGCGGGGCCACGCTGACCGCGCAGCAGCCCCTGAACAACATCGCCCGCGCCGGATTCCAGGCCCTGGCCAGTGTGCTCGGCGGCGTGCAGAGCATGGCCCTGAGCTGTTATGACGAAGCCCTGGCCCTGCCCACCGAGGAGGCCCAGGCCACCGCCCTGCGCACGCAACAGATCATCGCCCACGAGATTGGCGTGACCGAGACGATCGATCCCTTGGCCGGCTCGTATTATGTCGAGTCACTGACCGACCGGCTGGAGGCGGAGGCGCAGGCGCTGATCGCAAAGGTGCGGGAGATGGGCGGCGCGGTGCGGGCGATCGAGCAGGGCTGGATGCAGCAGCAGATCGCGGACAGCGCCTGGCGGCAGCAGCAGGCGGTGGAAACAGGCGCGCAGGTGATCGTCGGCGTGAACAAGTACCAGTCACCTGGCGAAGAGCGACCGGTGGGCATCTTCCGGCCCGACCCAGAGACCTATCGCACGCAGTTCGCCCGGCTGCAAAAGCTGCGGGCCGAGCGCGACGCTGCCGCGGTGCAAGCGGCGCTGGCCGATCTGCGCGCCGTCGCGGCCGCGCCTGCCGGGCCTGCCGCCAACCTGCTGCCCCCCATCCTGGCCGCGGTGCGCGCCTACGCCACCCTGGGCGAGATCTGCGGCGTGCTGCGCCAGGTCTGGGGCGAATATCAGCCGCCGGTGGTGATCTAAACAGGAGGAAACCCCCATGCCCACACCTTTCCCCGGAATGGATCCTTATTTGGAGCATCCGCAACTGTGGCCGAGTGTGCACTTTGGCCTGATTTCTGCGATCTGGATGGATCTTGCTCCCCGACTCAGCCCGCGCTATGTGGTGGCGGTGGAGGAGCGGATGTATCTGGCCGCGACCGCGGCGCAAAGTTATCTGGGCCGGGCCGATGTGCTGGTAGCCGGCGAGAGGCTGGGCGAAGCTACCGTGACCTATGACGCGCCGGCAGCGACCGTCCTCAAGCCACCGGCAGTGAAGCCCCCGCCGGCGGCGGCGGCGGCAACGCCCCGCCCTGTGCCTGTGCGCCTGCCCATGCCCGAAACAGTGACCGAGCGCTATCTAGAGGTGTGCGATGCCGTGCACGGCGAGGTGATCACCGTGCTGGAACTGCTCTCGCCGGCCAACAAGCGGCCGGGGAGCCAGGGCCAGCACGCATATTTGACCAAGCGCGAGCAACTGCTGGCCTCCTTCACCAGCCTGGTCGAGATCGACCTGCTGCGGGCAGGGGAAGGCCCCCCTTTGGCCGAGCCGGCGCCGGAGAGCGACTATCGCATCCTCATCCATCGCGGCTGGGAGCCGGGCCGCGGGGATCTCTACGCCATCGACCTGCGCGATCATCTGCCCGCCCTGCCTGTGCCCCTGCGCCGGGGCGAAACCGAGCCGCTGCTCGACCTCAACACGCTGCTGCACACCCTCTACGATCAGGCCGTCTACACCCTGCGCATCGACTACACTCAGCCTCCCATGCCGCCGCTGGATGAGGAGGACGCAGCATGGATGGCCTCGCTTCCTATCACTGCACCTGCCGCTCCCAAGGAAGGCGAAGATGCTTGACCACAGTTACATCGGCAAAAAACTCCCCCTCATCCGCTATCAGGTGGATGCCAGCAAGATTCGCGAACTGGCGACCGCGCTGGGCGATGACAATCCCCTTTTCCACGACAAGGCGGCAGCCCAGGCAGCCGGCTATCCCGATCTGGCGGCGCCCCTCACCTTTCCCACCCTCTTCCGCTTCTGGGGGGGCACGCCGGTGGGGGCGGAGACCCGCGCCCTGCTGGGCGAGATGGGCGCAGATCTGCTGCGGGTGCTGCACGGCGAAGAGGAGTACGAATACCACGGCCTGCTCCATCCCGGCGACGACATCACCGGCGAGTTGCAGATCCTGGAGATCGAACGCAAAGAAGGGCGCTCCGGCGTCATGGATTTCGTCCGCACCCAGACCACCTACCGCAATCAACGCCAGGAAATCGTCATCATCGTCCGCGCCACCATGGTGGTGAGGTGGTGAGGTGGTAGGTTGGTTGGTTAGTTGGTTGGTTGGTTGGTTAGTTGGTTGGTAGATTGGTAAATTGGTAGATTGGTAGATTGGTCGCAGACCTCACCAATCTACCAATCTACCAATCTACCAATACCCAATACCCAATACCCAAACAGGTAAAAAATATGAAACCATTATTTAACGATATTAAAATCGGTGATGTGCTGCCTACGCTGACGAAGGCGGCGATTACAGAAGTGCAATTGGTGCGCTATTCGGGCGCGTCGGGGGATTTCAACCCCATCCACACCGTGCATCAGGCAGGGGTGGACGCGGGCAACGGCGGCGTCATCACCCACGGCATGGTGATCATGGGCTTCGTGGGCCAGGCGATCACCCACTGGGTGCGGCCTGACCAGGTGCGCAAATTCGGGGTGCGCTTTACCGGCATCAGCCGGCCCGGCGACGTGATCACCGTCAGCGGGCAGGTGGTGGAGAAGTGGGAAGCGGGAGGCGAGCGGCTGGTGCGTTGCGAGGTGGAAGCGGCCGATCAGGCCGGCCAACGCAAAGTGAAGGGGGAGTTCATCGCCGCCCTGGATGCGTGAGCGATTGTGTGCGTGTTTCTAATACTTTTCTAATGCGCAGGGGCTTGACAATCATGACGCAGTGCGTCATAATGGCATCATAACGCACTGCGTCATAACATTCACATCACGCAAACATATCCCACTCCCATCCCATGGAGGATACCCAAATGGCTACCGCCAAGAAAACTGTCGAACAAACCGTTGAACAAACCGTCGCCAAGGTCGAAGAGATCAATGGCAAGAACCCTGTGATCAAAGTCGCCCGCACCATGCTGCTGGCCGGCTTCGGCACCGTCGCCATCGGCAAAGAAGAAATCGAAGCCATGATCGAGCGCCTGGTCAAGAAAGGCGAAGCTGTGGAGAAAGATGGCCGCAAGCGCCTCGAAGGTATGTTCGAGCGCCGGCGCAAGGACGTGAGCAAGGCCGAGGACAAGGTCGAGGGCCTGCTGGATCACCGCGTCGAGTCCGTGCTGAACGCCATGAACATCCCCAGCAAGAACGACCTGGACAGCCTCAGCCGCAAGATCGGCTCCCTGACCAAGAAGGTTTCCGATCTGGACAAGAAACTGGTCGAGGAAGAAAAGGTCGCCTGATCCGGCCTGACCGTTTACATGCTTTCTCTCCTCCGACGCCCCGGCCGCCTGGCCGGGGCGTCGGCGCGTACGGAAAGTGTTCAGTATTCAGTGTTCAGTATTCAGTGTTCAGTATTCGGTATTCGGTATTCGGTATTCGATATTCGGTATTCGGTAATCGGTATGGATTTCCCAATGATAAGATCTCTTTTGCGCTGTACTGATCACTGAATACTGAATACTGAATACTGAATACTGAATACTGAACACTGAACACCCCGTTTGGCGGGAGCGGGGGGCTGCTGGTATCATCCTGCCGGCAGCGGTTTCTCTCTCCTCTCCCCACTCATCCGATCATGACCTATCGCTTTCAAAAATGGGCCTGGGGCCCCGACGTGCGTGAGGAGGAGTTGCGGGCGCAGTTGCGCAGCGAGCAACTCTCTGGCTATGTGTGGCGCAACGGCCCTAATTTCGAATACTCCGCCCATACCCACTCCTATACCAAGATTCTGTATGTGATCAGCGGGTCGATCACCTTTCATCTGCCGGCGACGCAGGAAGCGATCGTGATGGAAGCGGGCGATCGGTTGGAATTGCCGGCGCGGGTGCTGCACGCAGCGACTGTGGGGCCGCAGGGCGTGGCCTGTCTGGAAGCAGCCAGGCGGGAGTAGGCGCCCTCTGCAGGTGCCAGGGGGCAGGTGTCAAGTGTCAGGTGTCAAGTGTCACGTCTCCCCTTGCTCCCTGCCCCCTGCTCCCTTGCTCCCTGCTCCTTGCCCCCCCATTGACAACCACGCCTTGATGGCGTAGGATGGGGGCGATCGCACCTGATCAGCCACAACCGCATACCCCTTGGGGAGCTGGGGCAAGCCCGGCTGAGAGGATGGCCATATTCGCCATCGACCCCTGTACCTGATCCGGATAATGCCGGCGTAGGAATCTTTCGCAACGTTCCAGCCACCGCCTACACGGCAGGTGGCTATTTTTTTACCCGCTCCTCCCCCCTCCTTTCTCTCCTGCCATGCGCATCCTTCTCTTCGCCAACGGCGATCTGCCCGACCCTGAAGCAGCCCGCGCCCGCGTCCGCCCGGATGACTACATCCTCTGCGCGGATGGCGGCGCCCACCACGCCTTGGCCCTCGGTCTCACACCCGATCGGGTGATCGGCGACCTCGACAGCCTCGACCCCGCGCTGCTGGCCCGGCTGCAAGCGCAGGGCGTCTCCTTCGAACAGCACCCTGTGGACAAGGACGCCACCGATCTCGAACTGGCGCTGGAAGCCGCCCGGCAGCTGGGAGCGGAGGAGGTGCTGCTGCTGGGGGCGCTGGGCGGGCGTCTCGACCAGCAACTGGCCAATCTGGCGCTGCTGGCCAGCCCCGCGTTTGCCGGCCTGCGCCTGAGCCTGGGCCACGGCCGCACCACCACCTGGATCGTGCGCGACCGCATCACCCTCGGCGGCGCGGCAGGCGACACCCTCTCCGTCCTCGCCCTCAGCCCCAGCGTCGAGGGTCTCACCTACCACCACGGCCTGCGTTGGCCCCTGCACGATTTCACCCTGCCCTTTGGCAGCAGCCGCGGGATAAGCAACCAACTCACCGCCTCTCACGCCGAAATCAGCCTCCGCCACGGCGTCCTCCTCGTCATCCACATGCCGGATCGATAGACGATAGACAATGGACGAAAGACGAAAGACGAAAGACAAAGGAGGCAATGAGTTGGTTGACTGTTGATTGTTGACTGTTGACTGTTGATTATTGATTGTTGACTGTTGATTGTTGATTATTAACTGTTGATAAAAACCCCTCTTAAGGCACGATCTTTCGCCCATCGTCCATCGTCCATCGTCTATCGTCCATCGCCTATCGTCCTTCGTCCATCATCCCCCCAAACGAGTTGCACCATGAAACACCTGACCCTTCTCTCCCTCCTCTCCCTCCTGCTCGTCGCCTGCGCCCTGCCCATCCCGTCGCCGCCGGCAGCGCAGCCCACGCCCGCCTCCCTCACCCTCATCACCCATGACAGCTTCGACATCAGCGCCGGAGTGCTGGCGCAGTTCACCGCCGACACCGGCATCGCCGTGCAACTCCTCAAGGGCGGCGACGCCGGCGAAATGCTCAACGCCCTGATCCTCTCCAAAGAAAACCCCTTCGGCGACGTGGTCTACGGCATCGACAACACCTTCCTCTCCCGCGCCCTCGACGCCCAACTCTTCGCCCCCTACGCCGCCCCCGCCCTGGCCGACATCCCCGACCGCCTCAAGCTGGACCCTGAAAACCGCCTGCTGCCGGTCGATTTCGGCTATGTCACCCTCAATTACGACATCGCCTGGTTCAGCGAACGGGGCATCGAACCGCCCGCCGACATCGCCCACCTCACCGAGCCCCTTTATAAAGGCCTGACGGTGGTGCAAAACCCCGCCAGCTCCTCCCCCGGCCTGGCTTTCCTGCTGGCCAGTGTGGGCCGCTTCGGCGACGGCGAATTCTACAGCTACAAAGATTTCTGGCAAGATCTGCGCGCCAATGATACGCTGGTCGTCGATGGTTGGAGCGACGCCTATTACGGCCACTTCACCGTTGGCTCCGGCGGGGCAGGCCAGCGCCCCATCGTCGTCAGTTACGCCACCAGCCCCGCCGCCGAAGTCTTCTTCAACGATCTCGACGCGCCGCCCACGGCCAGCGTCAACACACCCGGCAACAGCTTCGCACAGATCGAATTCGCCGGCATCCTGGCCAACAGCCCCCACCAGCAAGCCGCCCACCGCCTGATCGACTTCCTCCTCAGCCCCACTTTCCAGAACGACATCCCCCTGCACATGTTCGTCTATCCCGCCAACACCCAGGCCGACAGCGGCGATCTCTTCCGGCAGTGGGCCGCCATCCCCGCCGACCCCATCACCCTGGCCCCAGAGGCCATCGCCGCCAATCGCGCAGCCTGGATCGAGACCTGGACCGACCTGATGCTGCGCTAACACAAGAGGATGAAATGGCTGCGCGACCTCCCCGCCGTATCGGCATCCCCCGTTTCCACTGGCCGCGGCGCACACCCCCCGGCGCTCCGCCCGGCGCCCTCATCCCCGATCCGCTGGCCGCGCCGCCCGAAATCCAGGCCCTGGCCTATGGCCCCGACGGCTACGAAGAGCAACACCTCGCCGATCTGGCAGCGCTGCCCGCGCTGTTGGCGCGCTGGCCTGTCACCTGGGTCAACGTCGACGGTCTAGGCGACATGGGCGTCCTGCGCCAGCTTGGCGGCTTATTCGATCTGCACCCGTTGGCGCTGGAAGATGTAATCAACCTGCACCAGCGCGCCAAAGTCGATGATTACGGCCACGTGTTGTTTGTCGTCACACAGATGGCGGCCTGGGAAGAGGGCCTGCGTACCGAGCAGATCAGCCTGTTTCTCGGCTCCCGCTTCGTGCTCACCTTTCAATACCTGCCCGGCGACTCCTTCGGCCCCGTGCGCACGCGCATTCGCCAGGGCAATGGCCTCATCCGCCAGGCCGGCGCCGATTACCTGGCCTACACCCTGCTCGACGCCGTGCTCGATGGCTACTTCCCCGTGCTCGAAACCTATGGCGAGCGCCTGGAAGGCTTGGAAGAGGATGCTGTCGATCATCCCGACGCCGCCGTCCGCAGCCAGATTCACGACACCCGCCACGATCTCCGCACCCTGCGCCGGGCAGTCTGGCCGCAGCGCGAGGCCCTCAACCAGCTCGTGCGCGATCCCTCCCCCCTGATCGGCGCCGGAACCCGCATCTACCTGCGCGATGCCTACGACCACGCCATCCAGTTGATCGATCTGATCGAAACCTATCGCGAGCTGGGCGCCGATCTCATGGATCTCTACCTCAGCGGCGTCAGCAACCGCATGAATGAGATCATGAAAGTGCTGACCATCATCGCCACCATCTTCATCCCCCTCAGCTTCATCGCCAGCCTCTACGGCATGAACTTCAACCCCGCCGCCTCGCCCCTGAACATGCCGGAGCTGAACTGGTTCTGGGGCTATCCCTGGGCGCTGGGGCTGATGTTCCTCACCGCCAGCCTGCTGTTGGCCTTCTTTGCCCGTCGCAAATGGCTATGACCCCGGCCTGCCCCCTCTGCGCCGCGGCCACCCAGCCCTTTCTCACCGCGCCCGACCGGCGTTTTGGCGGCGACGTGGTCTATACCATCTGGCGCTGCGGCGGCTGTGGCTGCGGTTGGACGGCAGACCCGCCGCAGGCAGCGCCCGCCGCTCCCTATCCGCCCGACTACGCGCCCTATCACCAGGTCAGCCACACGGCCCGCGGCCCTCGCGCCCGCGTCGCCGCCCTGGCTCTGGCCGGATTTGGCTACGCGCCGGCCCGCGGCTTGCCGATCGCCCCTCTTCTGGCGCAGGTGCGCGGGTGGACGTGGCAACCGCCGCCCCCGCCGCCGGGTCGCCTGCTCGATGTGGGCTGTGGCAGCGGCGCGTACGGCGCCAGCCTCCTCCGCCTTGGCTGGCAGGTGGATGGCATCGAGCCGGACAGCGCCGCCGCCGAACGGGCACGCGCCGCGGGCGTGCAGGTATCTGCCGGCGATCTGTTCTCCTCCCCCCTGCCCGCTGCCGCCTACGACGCCATCACCCTCTGGCACGTGCTGGAACATCTGGATGACCCTGTCGCCGGCCTGCGCCGCCTGCGTCCTGCGCTCAAGCCGGGCGGCCTGCTCCTTTTGGAAACGCCCAATTTCGCCGGCCTGGGCGCGCGGCTCACCCGTTCCCACTGGTTTCACCTGGATCTGCCCCGCCACCGCGTGCATTTCACCCCCGCCGGCCTGGCGCAGGCCCTGACTCTGGCCGGATTTCACGTCCGGCAGCTGCGCCACATCCCCAACCCGCACGGCCTGGCCGGGGCCATCGCCTATCGTTGGGGCGAGCAGTGGCGCTGGCAGCCCGCCATCCAGGCGTTGGGCTGGAGCTTTGGCCTGCTCGGCGCCGCCCTGCACCACGGCGAAACGCTGCGGGCGGCAGCAGAGCCAGAGAGTGGCCGACAGATCGGGCCGCCAACCTAGCGGTTCACCATTGCCACGCCGCCGATGATCAGGATCAGCGCCAGAAGGTGCTGCCACTGCACCTGCTCGCGCAAGAAGAGCACGCCAAAGATGACGGCGAAGAGGGGGATGACATAGGTGACCATCGTCGTGGGGGTGGCGCCGATCGAGCGCAAAAGGATGAAGAAAAGCAGATAGGCCATGCCGGTGCCCAGCAATCCCAGCCACAGAGCGGCAAACCAGGCCATTCCCGTCAATTCCAACGTCCACGGCCGCTCCAGCGCGGTCAAAGGCAGGGTCCACAGCAGGGCAAAGCCAAGCTGCACAGTCGTCAGCACCGGCGCCGGCACCCGCTGCAACCGTTTGCGCGCAAACACCGAGCCGATGGCGTAGCCGGCCGAGGCCACGATCACCGCCAACTGACCCCACAGGGCAGCGGAACCGGCGCTGGCGACCAGCCCCGGCGCAAACAGCACCAGCACCCCCCCAAAGCCCAGCAGCACTCCCAGCACCCGCCGCCAGGTGAACGATTCATCAGCCAGGGCGAAATGGGAGAGGATCACCGCGAACAAAGGCACGGTGCTATTGAGGATGGCAGCCAGGCTGGAATCGATATGCTGCTCGCTCCAGGTGATCAGCGAAAAGGGCACCACATTGTTGATGAACCCCAAAAAGGCGATGCCGGCCAACACGCGGCCCTCCGTCGGCAGCCGATGCCCCCGCCGCAGCGCGATCCCGGCCATCAACAAGGCGCCGAAAAGCAGGCGCAACGACACCAACGCCATGGGCGAGAATCCCCCTTCCAGTCCCAGTTTGATGAACATAAAGGAAGAGCCCCAGATGGCGCTGAGCAGGAGGAAGAGAAGGGTGTCTTTCTTGGACATGGGGGCAGAGGGGTGTCAGGTGTCAGGTGTCAAGTGTCAGGTGCGGGGCGGCGAAGGGGGAAAGGGGGATGGTAAACGAGGAGGGGAGGTGTTGCCAAACCATGCGGGGGTAGCGTAGGGGCGAACCCGCCGGCCTCGCCCCCGCTCATTGCGGACGCACCCATGTGATACAATACGGCTGTCGCACTGCAACCGAACCGGAACATGGACGCATTGACCGAGATCGAACTCAAATACACGATCCCTGACGAGGCCGCGGCGCAGCGTTTGCTGGCCCAGACGGAGTGGGGGCCTTTTCGCCGCGGGCCTATCCAGCAACAACATCTCTACGACCGCTACTGCGATTCCGCGGATCACGCCCTCGCCGCGGCCGGCTATGCCCTGCGCGTCCGCCAGGCCGCGGGCATGGCCGCGGTGCAAGTGAAATCCCGCTCCCCCGCCGGCGGGGGCCACCAACACCAGCGCCAGGAATGGCGGGTGATCACCCCCACCCCGCTGCAACCGCTGCTGTGGCCCATCTCCCCCGCCCGCAACCTGATCCTGGCCATCCTGCCCGATCCGGCCCTCCTGCCCCTGTTCGCGGTGGCGCAGGTGCGGCATCGCGCCGGGCTGTGGCTGCACGATCAGGAGATCGCCGAGTGGACTGTGGATCGGGTGAGCTGGCTGGTGGCGGGGCGCAGTCTCACCGCCTGGGAGATGGAGATCGAGCTGGCGCCCGGCCAGTCGCCGGCCCTGCTCGACGCGGTGGATCGCTATCTGCTCGCCCAGGGTCAGGTGCAGCCACAGACAGACTCGAAATTCGTGCGTGGGCTGCGCCTGCTGCTCGCCGCGGAAGTGCAACCATGAGCGCACCCCGATCGGGCGGCGCGATGCCCCCGGAACAGGCATGCGGCCCCTTCGTGCAGCGCCTGGTCGCAGAGCAAGGACAGCGGCTGCACGCGCAAAAAGCAGGGGTGCTGGCAGGCAAGGATGCCGAAGCCGTGCACGATGCCCGCGTGGCCAGCCGCCGCATGCGCAGCGCCCTGTATTTCTTTGCACCCTGGCTGCCAAAGCAGCCCACCACTCGCGTGCGCAAACGTGTGCGCACCGCGGCCAGCATCCTCGGCGCAGTGCGCGATCTCGATGTCAGCCTGATCTTCGTGCGCACCTGGGCGCCGACGCTAGCGCCCGCGGCAGAGAAACCACTGGTGCAGCATCTGCGCGGGCAACGTCAGGCCGCCCGCGCCTCCCTGCTGGCCTTCTACGAGCAGGATGGCTACGCCCGCCTGCGCCAGGCTCTGGCCGAATTTGCCGCCGCCAACCTCAGCGCCACACCCCCCCTCGCCCAGGTGCTGCCGGGGCTGATCCGGCAGGCCGGGGCCGAGGTGGCGCTGTACTTCGACACCCTGCAGCCGGCGCCGCCGGTCGAACATCTGCACGCGCTGCGCATCAGCGTCAAATATTATCGCTATCTCTTGGAATTCACACGCAAACGCGCCAGCCTTGCCATCGATCCCTTGGTGCAGGGCCTGACCGCCATGCAAGACCTGTTGGGCGACTTGCACGATGCGGATGTGGGCTGCCACCTGGCCTACAGCCTGTTGCGCCAGCCCGATCTGGCATTCACAGCGGCGCAGCGGGCGGCGCTGTTGGCCTACGGCAGCGGCCTCGCCGCGCAGCGGGATCGCCTGGTCGCCGCTTTCCTGGCGGAGGAGGCCGCGGTCTCGCCCTGGGCGGCGTGGCGGCTGCTGCCAGAATCGGAGTTGCTTGCGCAGGCGCTGGCCCTGCTCACTTCTGATCCTTCTGTTTCTGCACGCGACGCTTGATCGTTTCCAGGGTGGTGGGTTGGGTGGTTGGTTTGTTGGTTGGTTGGTTGGTTGGTTCGGTTGGTTTGGTGGTTGGTTGGTTTGTTTGTTGGGTGGTTGGGTGGGTTGGTGGTTTGGTGGTTGGTTGGGGGGATTGGGTGCGGGGGGCGGGTTTGGGCGCTGCGGGGGCCGGGGGATCGGCTGTCGCCGGTTTGGCGCGGGCGCGGGGGGTGGGTTTGGTTGTTGCTGGGGGTGGGGGCGGGGGCGGGGGTGGGGGCGGGGGCGGGGGTGGGGGCGGTTCCGGCGCCTCGCCATTTTCCTCCTTCACCTTGGGGATGATCAGAGCCAACAGCTGCTCCACCTCGGCATCGGCCAGCGCCGCCAACTGCCGCCCGCGGCCCGCGCGGCTCGATTCCGGGAAATCCCCCTGCCGGATCACCCGCATCGGCCCCTTGTTCAGCACCACGAACATCTCCGGCTCCTCATCCACCACAGCCATGGCCGCCACCGCCCCATGATTCTTGGTCAGGCGTAGACCGGCCACGCCGCCGCCGTAGCGCTTCTGCACAGGGAACTGGGCGACAGGCACGCGCGCGCCAAAACCATGGGTGGTCAGGATCAGGGCCTCGCGGCCAGAGCGACACAGCCCGGCCCCGGCCAGTTGATCGCCCGCGCTCAACTTCATCGCCAAGACGCCGGCCGCGGCCAACCCCATCACCCGCGCATCCTCCTGCGGGAAGCGGATGGCCTGCCCCAGCCGGGTGATCAGCAATAGATCATCGACGCTATCGCAGAGCAGCACGCCCGCCAGAGCGTCCCCCTCTTCCACATTGATCACGATCGGCGAATTATGCGCCGCGGCCCACAATTCGGCCACAGCGATACGTTTGCAGCGGCCCTCGCGGGTGTAGAGGAAGAGATTGGGGCCGGCCCCCTCCCCCTCCGGCTGCGGCAGGGCCAGCATGGCCACCACCTCCTCCTCCCCGCGCAGGCCGGTGATCTCGCCCACCTGCGCGCCCTCTTCGCCGGGGATCTGGTGGACGCGCACCTGCACCGCCTGCCCCGCGGCAGTGAAGAGGAAGACCGATTCGCGGGCCGGGGCCGCGGCCATGGCGATCGGCGCATCCGCGGTGCGGCGGGGCAGCGAGCCGCGGCGGCGGCCGGCCAACGATTGGCTGAAAAACTGCCCTTTCTTGGTCAAGATCACCAGCACCTCTTCCTCCGGCAGCACCTCGCTGGCCATCAGCGCCACGCCCTGCACATCCACAATCTGGGTGCGGCGAGGGTCGCCGTAGCGCTCCTTCAGGGCCAGCAACTCCTCCTTGATCACGCCCAACATCTTCTGCGGATGGGCGAGCAAGTCCTCGAGATAGCGGATCAGGGCCAGCAATTCCTTGTATTCCGCCTCCAACTTCTCCCGCTCCAATTTGGAAAGACGCTTCAGCGGCATGTCGAGGATGGCCTGCGCCTGCACCTCGGACAGCTTGAAGCGGGACATCAGCCGCTGGCGGGCGGTGTCGGTGTCGGGGCTGCGGCGGATGGTGGCGATCACCTCATCCAAATTGGCCAGGGCGATGAGCAGGCCTTCCAGGATATGGGCGCGCTCTTTGGCCCGCGCCAGATCATACTGCGAGCGCCGGCGCACGATCTCACGGCGGTGCTCGATGAAGAGATGCAAGGCCCGCTTCAGGCTCAGCAGCCGCGGCTCGCCATCGACCAGACCGAGCATATTGACCCCGAACGTATCTTGCAGCGGCGTGTATTTGTACAGCAGTTGCAGGATCTGCTCCGGCTCCACATTGCGGGTCAGCTCGATCACGAGGCGCATGCCCTGGCGATCCGACTCATCGCGCAGGTCGGTGATTCCCTCCAGCCTGCCCTCGCGCGCCATCTCGGCGATGCGCTCGATCAGGCGGGTTTTGTTGGTCTGATAAGGCAGCTCGGTGACGACGAGGCGGTTGCGGTTGCGGCTCATGGCCTCGACATGCACTTTGGCCTGCACCAGCAGCCGGCCCCTGCCGCCGGCAAAGGCCTTGGCGATCACATCCTCGTGGCCATCCTGCCCCTCGCGGTAGCGGTAGACAATGCCGCCGGTGGGAAAATCGGGGCCTTTGACGTAATACATCAAATGTTCGAGGGTGATCTCCTCCACTGCGTGGTAGTGATCGATCATAAAGGCCAGCGCGTCCACGATCTCGCCCAGATTGTGCGGGGGGATGTTGGTGGCCATGCCCACGGCGATGCCGCTGGCGCCGTTGACGAGGAAATTGGGCAAGGCTGCGGGCAGAACAGTCGGCTCCGGCAGCGTTTCATCGAAATTGGGGATGAAATCGACCGTTTCCTTCTCGATATCGCCCAGCAAGGCCCCGGCGATCTCGGCCAGACGGGCCTCGGTGTAACGCATGGCCGCGGCGTTGTCGCCATCGATAGAGCCAAAATTGCCCTGCCCATCCACCAGCGGATAGCGCATGGAAAAATCCTGGGCCATGCGCACCATGGCCTCGTAGACCGCGTCATCGCTGTGCGGGTGGAATTTGCCCAGCACCTCGCCGACGATGCGGGCGCTCTTGCGGTGGGGGTGAGAATGGCGCAGGCCCATGCTGTGCATGGCGTAGAGGATGCGGCGATGCACCGGTTTGAGGCCATCGCGCACATCGGGCAGCGCCCGCGCCACGATCACGCTCATAGCGTAATCGAGATACGCCCCCCGCATCTCTTCATCGATATCGACAGGGCGAATATTTCCGATAGTTTCAGGCATCATAATCACAAAACAAGAGTCAATGATTGGTTAGACGATGGACGATGGACGATGGACGATTTTCATCTCATCGCATCACTGAATACTGAATACTGAATACTGAATACTGATCACTCATCACCCATGCGCACGCGTTCCCAGGCGGGGAGATCGGCGTCGTCGTGCAGGCTACGGCGCAGCTCCATGATCTGGTCGCGCAGGATGGCGGCCTGCTCGAATTCCAGCTTGCGCGCGGCCTCCTGCATCTGCTTCTCCAACTCTTTGATCAGGTGCAGGCGCTCGTTGCGGGGCAGCAGGCTGAGCCGCAGCGCCGGGTCGCCGCCGACCGTGTAGACCGGCCCCGGCTCCGCCACCTTCAGCTCGCTGGCCACACGGGCCGTGAGATCGTAGACCGCCTTGACAATCGAACGCGGCTCGATGCCGTGCTCGCGGTTGTAGGCTTCCTGGATGCTGCGGCGGCGGTTGGTTTCATCGATGGCGCGCTGCATCGAATCGGTGATGCGGTCGGCGTACATGATCACAGCGCCATCGAGATGACGGGCCGCCCGGCCCACAGTCTGGATCAGCGCGGTGTCCGAACGCAAAAAGCCTTCTTTGTCCGCGTCCAGGATCGCCACCAGGCTGACTTCGGGCAGATCCAGGCCCTCGCGCAGCAGATTGATGCCCACCACCACATCGTAAACGCCCAGGCGCAGGTCACGCAAGATCTCGACGCGGTCGAGGGTGTGCACCTCGGAGTGCAAATAATGCACCTTGAAGTTCAATTCGGCCAGATAATCGGCCAGATCCTCGGCCATGCGCTTGGTCAGCGTCGTCACCAGCGCACGCTGGCCCTGGCGGATGCGGCTGTTCAACTCCGCCACCAGATCATCCACCTGCCCTTTGGTGGGCCGCACGTGGATCACCGGGTCCAGCAGCCCGGTGGGGCGGATGATCTGCTGGGCGATCTGCTCGGAGACCTGGCGCTCGAAGGGGCCGGGCGTGGCCGAGACAAAAGTGATCTGGTTGACCAGATCGAGGAACTCTTGAAAACGCAGGGGGCGATTGTCCAGGGCCGAGGGCAGGCGGAAACCATGATCCACCAACACCTGTTTGCGCGAGAGATCGCCGTGATACATGCCGCGCAGTTGCGGTAGAGTCATGTGCGATTCGTCGACAAAGATCAGATAATCGTCGGGAAAATAATCGAGCAGGGTCCAGGGGCGGGACCCAGGTTCGCGGCGGGCCAGGGGCCGGGAATAGTTCTCGATGCCGGAGCAATAGCCCACCTCGCGCAGCATCTCCAGGTCATAGCCCACCCGCTGCTTGATCCGCTGCGCCTCCAGCAGCTTGCCCTCCTGCTCGAACCGGGCGGCCTGCTCCTCCAGCTCCTGCTCGATGTCGGTGATCGCCTCGTCCAGCTTGGCCTGGGGGGTGATGAAATGCTTGGCCGGGTAGATTTCGATCTGCTCGTGCGGGGCTATCACCTCGCCGGTGAGCACGTCCACCTCGGTGATGCGCTCGACCTCGTCGCCCCAGAATTCGATGCGGTAGGCGTGGGTGGCGTAGGCGGGCATGATCTCGAGGGTGTCCCCGCGCACGCGGAATTTGCCGGGCTGCAAACCAGTATCATTGCGGGCGTAATGGATATCCACCAGATGGCGAAGCAGGTTGTTGCGACGGCGCGCCTCGCCCACCCCGATCTCCAGCGCCACCCGGCCATAATCTTCGGGGCTGCCCAGGCCGTAGATGGCCGAGACCGAGGCCACGATGATCACATCGCGGCGGCTGAACAGGGCGGAGGTGGCAGCCAGGCGCAAGCGGTCGATCTCTTCGTTGATCTGCGAGTCTTTCTCGATGTAGGTGTCGGTGCGGGGCAGATAGGCTTCGGGCTGATAGTAGTCGTAGTAGCTGACGAAGTATTCGACGGCGTTGTCGGGGAAGAAATCGCGGAACTCGGCGTACAGTTGCGCAGCCAGGGTCTTATTGTGGGCCAGCACCAGGGCAGGACGTTGCACCGCCTCGACCACCTTGCCCATGACATAGGTTTTGCCCGTGCCGGTAGCGCCGAGCAGAGTCTGATACCGCATGCCCGCGTTCAGTCCCGCCACCAGATCGGCAATGGCCGTGGGCTGGTCGCCGGTGGGTTGGAAGGCAGCATGCAGGCGGAAAGGGGGCATGGGGGGCAGTGTTCAGTGTTCAGTGTTCAGTATTCAGGGGGCAGGGGGCAGGGGGAAACGTGACACTTGACACCTGACACGTGACACCTGACACCTGTCACCCACCCCCTGATACAAAAATTAGAACAAAAGTTCGTTTTATTATACACGGTTTTGCGGGGGATGTCTACAATTTTGCGCACGCGGGGCTGGAATAGGCCGGCAAGCCCGTTCCAGCCCCGGCCATTTCTTGAGGTTGCAGAAACAGGACGCCGCGCATACCATACTCGCTGCCGGCTTTCGCCGGCATCTCCCCGCTCAGGAGGCAGTTGCTCATGGTTACTCGTTTGCTCTTCCCGCGGCGCCGGCTGGTCGTGGCGCTGGCGCTGATGATGCTCATTCTCAGCGCTTGCGTCGACCCCGCGCTCACACCCGCGCCGGCCACCGCCACGCCCACAGCCCCCACCGTCGCGCCGCCAACGCCCACCGATACGCCCCCGGCGCCCACAGAGACGCCTCCGCCCCCCACACCCGCGGCCCTGCTGCCCGCGCCCCTCTACGTCCTCGATGCCGCCGGGCAGGTGCAGCGCCTGGAGGTGGATGGCAGCACGTTGGCGCCAGTCACCCGCGCCGCGGAGGGCGTCACCGATTTCGATGTCTCGCCCGTCACCGGCGCCCTGGCCTATGTCAGCGCCAACGCCCTGCACGTGGCCGGCCCCAACGGCGAAGAGGATCGCATCCTCCTCAGCGCGCCCGCTCTGTCATCCGACCCCGGCGCAGCCCGCCTGCACTCCTTGCACTTCTCCCCCGGCGGCGAACGCATCGCCTTCGCCGGCGATGGCGTCTACGTCATCCCCACCGCCGGCGGCGAGCCTACCCTGGTGCAGGCCAACGATCCGCCGGACAGCCCCGGCGCCGGCACCTATTTCCCCGTGGCCTGGTCGCCCGACGGCAGCCGCCTGCTGATCGAACGCGCCTTCTACACCACCAGCGGCATGCTCCTGGTCAAAAGCATCGGCTTCGACAGCGTCACGCCCCTGGGCAGCGGCTGCTGCGAGCCTAGTTGGTCGCCCGATGGCCGCTACGTCTACCTCTCCGGGCCTTATTATGGTATGCGGGTGGAGCCGGGGCTGCGCCGCCACGACACCTACAACGAAGGCGCCAAGGAAGTGCTGGTCGGCCTCGACCTCAACTCCGATCTGCTCGATCTCTTCCACTTCGCCCGGCTGCTGCCCGATGACCGCCTCTACAGCTTCTACCGCCAGATCAGCAAAGCCGATTACAGCGCGGCCAACGCCATGCCCCCCTTCTTCATGACCCGCAGCGCCGCGGATGGCGTCGGCGAAGTGGAAACCCTGCGCGATGACAGCTACGCGCTGCTGGAAGCGCTCTGGGCGGCAGATGGCAGCGGCGCCGTCATCGCCCCCCAGCCGGCAGATGCCGGCGCGGCCCCGGTGCTGTGGCTGGCCAGCGACAACCGCCCCGCTCAGACCCTGCCGGTCAGCGCGCTCGTCGCCGCCGATCGCCGCCTGCGCTGGGGCGCCACTGCCGCAGCCCTCAGCCGGCTGAGCCTGCGCGCCCAATTCCTGGCCGATACCGGCATCACCCTGGCCCCGGAAGGCACATTCGAAGGCTTCACCGGCGTGGGCATCCTGCCCCTGGCCGGCGGGAGCGAGCCGGTCTGGGCCGTGTACACCCAGGGCATGCGCTCCTACACCGCAGAGACCGATCAACCTCACCTGTTGGCGATCTACGCCCGCGAGGCCGCGGGGTGGCGCCAACTGGGACTGCAAGCGATCGGCGCGGGCGAGGATGCGGGCGATCCAGGCGCGGACTACCTCGGCGAGGGCAGCGTCAGCCAGGCCCCGGTCGAGCCAGGCCGCCTGTGGCTGCAAGTGGAAGGGGGCGTGGGCGCGCACAGCGGTACCTACCATCTCTACAGCTTCGCCGAAGAGGGCTTCACCTTGCAGGCGGTGGGCTTCAGCGCCAGCCCCGGCGCCGGGCGGGTGGAGGATATCACCGGCGAGGGCATCGGCGAAGTGCTGCTCGATGCCAGCGATGCTTATGTCTTCTGTTATGCCTGCGGTGTGCGTTATGTCAATACAACTGTCCTGCGCTGGGATGGCGCGGCCATGGCCCCGGTGGAACTGGCATTGCTGCCCGCAGACGAGGCCAGCACGTTGGCCACCCTGAACAACCGGGCCGTGCGGCAGGCACAGCTGGGCCTGTGGAAGGATGCGCTGGACACTGCCGGCCTGCTCGCGGCCCAAAGCATGGCCGACCCCACCGGGATCGTGGCCTGGAACAGCGCCCTCATCACCCTCAACGGCGGCGAAAAGATGCCTCCGCCCCTGGCAGAGGACGCCTTCCCCATCCTGCACGCCCTCTTCTTCGGGGATTACCTGGCGGCCGTGGCCCCCTTCCGCGGCTACGACGCGACCGCGATCTTCGCCACGCCCTCGCAGGTGCTGGTCGATCGGGAAGTGGCCCAGGGGTGGGAGGAGAGCATCGGCCACTGGGTGTTCAGCCTCAGCGGGCCGGTGATCGAGGCGGATCTGGCGACGACGGAGACGCGGGCCGCTGCCCACTTCCTGCAGGCCTGGGCCGCGCATCTGCTCGACCCGGCCGACCCCGCCATCGCGCAGAACCTGACCCGCAGCGTAGAGCTGGCGCCCGGCGATGCCCTGTACACCGCGGCGCGGGCCTTGTTCGATTGATCTACGTATGATTAATGATTAAGATTAATGATTAAGATTAATGATTAAGATTAATGATTAATGGTAACTGTTCACCTGATGTGTCATTGCGAGTGGCCCATCCTGCCGCGGCGGGATGGGCCACTCGCAATGACAAAATAAGGTAAATTGTTACTTTTTTGGTTTGTAAATTACGTAATCATGTAATTATGGTTCGATTTAGATGCGATTGCCGGGCATGACAACCTGCTTCAGCAGCCGAAGCCGCCGAATGAATTCGGCGTCTGATATAAAGAAACCCGTTGAAACGGGTTGCTGATCACGCCATTCTGCCATAACAACCTGCTTCAGCAGGTTTTCGATAACAGACCGTGAATTCATTCACGGGACCAGGGCAATCGCATCTACCTAGAAACTCCCGGCTCCTGCCAGTTTCTTGCCAGAGCGC
>JAANMW010001985.1_pt1 | contig 19569 bp, 17 predicted proteins | sample 7279671 | NCBI WGS metagenome assembly JAANMW01 (sample SAMN14094541, study PRJNA606508) | bioreactor metagenome | isolation source: A lab-scale SPAN reactor treating ammonium-rich wastewater day 247 | place: Ireland: Galway | collected 2017-09-19
AGTTCTATTACCTGCCCTTCACTGGTTACGCCGCTGGCATTGCGCACGACATCGACACCAGCGGCCAAGTGTTGATGCCGCACGCCGCCGACGAAGACGTGCTGCGCGACCTGCGCCGCCTGCGCGATTGGCTCGGGCACTTCCCCGCGCTGCGGCGCAAGGTGGCGGGCTGGGCCATCGATCCCGATCAGAAGGAAGAAGCCAAAAACCGTGCCTGGCGCCTGCTGGCCACCCAGCGGCCGACGCGCTTTAACGAGACCGAATACCACGTACCGCAAGAAGTGGGCGTTGCCTGCGCCAAAGAAGTGATCGCCGCGCTGGAGAAGCGCAACGGCGTGTACTTCCCGATGGAGTTTCGCTTTGTCGCCGCCGATGAGGCGGCGTGGCTCAGCCCGTTCTACCAGCGTGCAAGTTGCTCGATCGCCGTGCACGCGGCGGTGGGCGAACCGTACGACTACCTGGTGTCCGAGATCGGGCCCCTCTTTCGCAAATACCAAGGCCGCCCGCACTGGGGCAAGTTGCACGACCTGGGCGCGGCGCAACTGGCCGCGCTGTACCCGCGCTGGGACGACTTTATTGCCCTGCGGCGCGAGCTGGATCCGCAAGGCCGCTTCTTGAACGCCCACCTGCGCAAACTGTTTGGAGAGACTGCATGAAAACATCCCGTCGCCGCTTGTTGCTGGCCGGTACCGGCGCGGCCGCAGTCGCCGCATTGGCTCTGCGCCCAGGCGAGACCGGTGCTCCGCACGGGCCCTATTTTTCCGAGTTGGCACGCGCACTGCGGGCGTCTGATGTTGCCACCGATGCGACCACGCCGGTGATGGTGATCGACCGCGACCGGGTGCACGCCAATATCCGCAAGGTGCGGGCACTGAAGAACCCGGCCGTCGCGTTGCGCGTGGTCGCCAAGTCGTTGCCGTGCTTTGCGCTGCTCGATTTGATTGCCCAGCAAACGCAAAGCACCCGCCAGATGGTGTTCAACCTGCCGTATCTGCTGCTGCAAGCCGCCGAGCGCCCGCAGTTCGACCTGTTGCTGGGCAAGCCCCTGCCGGCTGGCGTGGCGCAGGCGTTCTACCAAAAATTCCGGGGCGGTGCGTTTGACCCCAGCCGCCAGTTGCAGTGGCTGGTGGATACGCCCGAGCGGCTGGCCGAGTACCAGCAACTGGCACGCGCCCTGGGCCACAAGCTGCGCGTCAACCTGGAAATCGATGTGGGCCTGCACCGTGGGGGATTTGCGAACGCAGAGGTATTGGCGCAGGCCCTGGCGCTGTTGAAATCAGAGCCCTTGCTGGAGTTCTCGGGAATGATGGGGTACGACCCGCATGTCACGGAAATCCCCGATCTGCCGGGCGCACGCTCCGCCGCTGCGGCGCACGCCCGAAAGGTGTACGACAGCTACAAGGCCCAGGCCCTGGCAGCCTTACCCACTGCGCGCGAGCAGGCCTCTGCGCTGACCTGGAACGCCGCCGGTTCGCCCACCTTCCACATGTACGACGGCCAGGGTGCGGCCAACGAGGTCAGCGTGGGCTCGGCTTTCGTCAAACCGGCCGAATTTGATCTGCCGCATCTGGATGCCTGTGAGCCCGCCTGCTTCATCGCCACGCCGGTGCTCAAGAGCGGCGCCTTCCAGCTGCCTACAGGCGTGGAGTGGATCGGCAGCGCCGCTCAGTGGTGGGACCGCAACCAGCGCCACGGCGTGTTCCTGTATGGCGGACAGTGGCGCGCCGATGCGGTCTCGCCTGCGGGCCTTGCGCCCAGCGGCCTCTATGGCCTCTCGCCCAACCAGCAGGTCATGGTGGGCTCGGGCCGCCAGGCGCTGGTGCCTAGCGACACCGTGTTCTTTCGCCCGCAAAAGAGCGAGGCGCTGCTGCAGCAGTTCGGCGCCATCGTCGTGGTGTCGGGCGGCCAGGTGGTGGACCACTGGCCCGTGTTCCCCCCTGCGCCCTGAGCTTTGCGCCTTTCACACCACCCCAGGAGACCTTGATGCCGCGCCATGCCTTTTCCCTTTTCTCCCTGCTACTGGCCGCTTTGCCAGCCCACAGCGTCAGCCCGCAAGACGCCCAGGGCCTGTGGCTGAGTGCCGACAAGGCGGCGGTGATCGAGTTCAAGCCCTGCGCCGATGTCGCCACGGCGCTGTGCGGCCAGATCGTGTGGGACAAGGATGCCGGTACCCCCGAGGACACCTGCGGCGTACGCATCGCCAAGCTGCAAAAGTTTGACGGCGAGGCCTGGCGCCAGGGCTGGGTGCACGACCCGCGCGACAAGAAAAACTACAAAGGCGCCATCCGCGTCAAGGGGGACGGCAAGGTGCTCGCCGTGCGTGCCTACATCGGCACCGAGATGCTGGGCCAGACCGAAGAAATGACCCGCACCGACACCGTGCCAAGCGGCTGCAAAGCGCACTGATCCACACCACAAAAAACCAAATCCATCCGAGGAGACACCCCTATGTTCCGTTCACGTCCCATGGCATCCGCCACCCGTACTACGCTGGCCATTGGCGCCCTTTGCGCCAGTCTGTCGGGCGCAGCCTTCGCACAGCGTGCGTCTGCGCCCGCGGCTGAGGAGCCCGAAATCCAGTCGTATGCGATCGACACGGAGGTCAAGCTCTCCAGCGACCGCAAGACGCGCGGCGTGTCCGACACCTTCAACCGCCCTGGTGCCGAGTTGACTGTGGATGCCGTGCACGAGTCCGGTCTGCTCGCCCACTTCCAGCTGGCGTCCGTCAGCAAGGTGACTTTCCCCAACAGCAACCGGCTCAACCCCACACTGGCACTCGGCTGGCGCGGCGGCAACCCCGAAGGCGTGCACTACGGTGCCGCCGTGGCGCGTGAATGGTTTACCCGCGCCCGTGCCGATGCCCCCACGGGGTTCGATGAGCAGATGAACCCGCTGGGTATGGCCACCACCAACTTCAACACCAGCTACCTGCTGGGCGAATTGGGCTACGGCATCTTCACCGCGCGCTATCTGTACGTGGCCAGCAAGGACTTTCGGGGCCTCAACACCTCTACCGTGTGCGCCGGCTACCTGCCCGCAATGATGGCCGGGGGCGACTCCAGCTCGGCGATGAACTGCTATGGCGCAGGGTTCAAGCACTCGCGCGGCACGCAGCTGCTGGACTTTGATGTGGCCTACCCCCTCAATGGCACGACCAAGCTCATCGGGCACCTGGGTTGGCAGTTTGTGCGCAACTTCAGCGCCATGAACACCGTGGACTACCGGCTGGGCATCGAGCACACCCGCTGGGGCTTTGTCTTTGGCGCCGAAATCGCCGGTGCCAAAGCGCGTGAGCGTGAGCTCTTTGTGGCGACCGATGGCAACGGAACCTCGCGCCGCCTCGACCGTACGGCCATCATCTTGAGCGTTGCCAAGCGCTTCTAGCGGAGGCCTGTCCTGCCGCCCCTCTTACCAAAGGTTTCGTCGTATGCCTCGAGCATGCCGCTCACACACGGCGTCAAGCCAACGCCAACCAAGCCCGCACAACCCATGCCCTCAGTGATAGTCACTCTCATACTGATGCCGAACCGCACCAATCACGACCTGCTGATCATCACGAATCTCAAACAGCGCCACATAACCCGAATGACCGAAGGTAATGATCAGTTCCCGCACTAAAGCACTGGTACCTGCTTTGCGGCAACTGAACGGACTGTGGACCAATAGCAGGCACGCCTGCTCAATGGCTTCAATGGCACGTGCCGGAATGTCCAGATCCCCGGTGGGACTGCGCAGCTCGCGATCCAGAAGGTGATCGAACAGCCGTTCCAAGTCTTCCGCCGCCTCGCGGCTGAAGATCACCTGGAAGCTCATGGACGCTGCGAGCCAGTTGCTGCAGCCAGCCGCGCTTTCAACCGGGCGACCACCGCCTCTGCTGGGATGCCATCACCAGCGTCCACGGTTCTTTGCACAGCAGCGATGCCGCGGCGCACGAATTCCGATTGCATTTGGCGCCGCGCTACCTCGTTGCGGACAGCGGTTTCGACCAAGCCAGCAAGGCTCTCACCTTCTTCCAGAGCCTGCTCCATATCTGCGCGAAACGCGGGGTTGATGCGAACGGGCGGGATGGTGGCGGTTTTCATGACCTAAGTGTATCGCGTATGTGATGCAAATGCCCTGCGGGCACTACGCCCCACACACCCGCAGCACATCGCCCCCATACGCCTCCAGCTTCTTCGCACCCATGCCGCTGATGCCCTGCAAATCATCGAGCGTTGCCGGGCAGCGCTCGGCAATCGCGGCCAGGGTGGCGTCGTGGAAGATCACGTAGGCCGGCAGGTTGTGTTCGCGGGCCACCTCGGCGCGCCAGGCCTTGAGGTTGATGAATCGCACCTGTGCGTCCTGGCCCAGGTTGGCGGCTGCAGCCGAGGGCGTGGCGGTGCGGCGTGTGCGCTTGGGGGCGGCGTGGGCCGTGGCCTCGCGCAACTGCACGGGCTGCTCGCCGCGCAGCACGGCGCGCGAGCCCGCGGCGAGGCACAGGGTGTCAAAGCTGTGGCCGTTTTCCATGCTCACCTTGTGCAGGCCCACGGCGCCCGTGGCCAGCAGCTGGCGCAGCACGCCGCGCAATTGCGCCTCGGTGTATTCCTTGCCCAGACCAAAGGTGGAGAGCTTGTTGTGCGCGAACTGCTGGACTTTCTCGGTGTCTTTGCCGCGCACGATGTCCATGATGTGCCCGGTGCCAAAGGTCAGGCCGCTGGCCTCGTGCACGCGGTAGATGGTGGACAGCAGCTTGCGGGCAGCGTCAGTGCCGTCCCATACGGGAGGAGGGTTGAGGCAGTTGTCGCAATTCCCGCAGGGAGCGGACTGTTCGCCAAAGTACGCCAGCAACCGCACGCGGCGGCAGTCCGTGGCTTCGGCCAGGCCCAGCAGGGCGTCGAGCTTGCCACGCAGCGCGGTCTTGAATTCTTCGCCTGCCGGGCTTTCGTCGATCATGCGGCGCTGGTTGACTACGTCGGCGAGGCCATAGGCCATCCACGCATCGGCGGGCAAGCCGTCGCGCCCGGCGCGGCCGGTTTCCTGGTAGTAGCCCTCGATGTTCTTGGGCATGTCCACATGCGCCACAAAGCGCACATCGGGCTTGTCGATGCCCATGCCAAACGCAATCGTGGCGACCATGACGATGCCCTCGTTGCGCAGAAAGCGGTCCTGGTGCTTCTTGCGCACCGCGCCATCCAGACCTGCGTGGTAGGGCAGGGCGTTGATGCCCGCATCCTGCAGCGTGCTGGCCAGCTCGTCCACACGTTTGCGTGACTGGCAATACACCACACCCGCCTCGCCCGTGTGTTCGCGCTCGATGAAGCGCAGCAGCTGCGTGGTGGCGTCTTTTTTTTCTTCGATGCGGTAGCGGATATTGGGGCGGTCAAAGCTGCTGATGAACAGGCGCGCCTCTTGCAACTGCAGCCGCTCGACGATGTCTTCGCGCGTCAGCGCGTCGGCCGTGGCCGTGAGCGCAATGCGCGGCACGCCCGGAAAGCGCTCGTGCAGCACCGTGAGTGCGCGGTATTCAGGCCGAAAGTCGTGGCCCCACTGGCTCACGCAGTGCGCCTCGTCAATGGCGAACAAGCTCAGTTTGCCCTGCGCGTACAGGTCGTCCAGCAGGCCCAGAAAGCGCGGTGTGTTCAGCCGCTCGGGTGCGGCGTACAGCAGGGTGATGGCGCCCGTCTGCAGGCGCAGCTCCACGTCCTGCGACTCTTCATAGCCCAGGCTGGAGTTGAGAAAGGCCGCATCCACCCCGGCCTCGTGCAGCGCGCCCACCTGGTCGTGCATCAGCGCAATCAGTGGCGAGACGACGATGGCCACGCCGCGGCCCTGCTGCTGGCGCACGATGGCGGGCACCTGGTAGCACAGGCTTTTGCCGCCGCCCGTGGGCATGAGCACCAGCGCATCGCCACCCGCCACCACATGCGCGACGATAGCCTCCTGCGGGCCACGGAATTGCTCGTAGCCGAAGACGTCTTTCAGGATGGAGTGCGCGGGAGACAATGAAATGCTCTTTAATTGATAGCTGTCAGCGCTTGATGGATAAGCGCTGGAGGCCATTTTTGCTTGTGAAGCGGTGGATGGTGCGTGCGCGCAAGTGCTGCAGGCACCCGGTGATTATCGGCAATCCCCCGATGCCCGAGACGCCCCGGCGATACAAAACGACATAAACCGATACCGCACAGAGATGACGCCAGCGCAGCTGCAAAGCACCATCAAGGTCCTGTTCAACGCCGTCCCTCAAAGGAGCCGCACCATGAAACCCTGGATCAAGAAAACCCTCATCGGCCTGTTCGGCGCCTCCATTCTGGTCGGCGGGCTCACCGCCTGCTCGGGCGGCCACCACTACCGCCATGGCCCCATGGATGCTGAATCCATGACCGAAATGCGCGGCAAGGTGCTCGAACGGGTGGGCCGCAAGCTCGACCTGGACGACGTACAGAAACAAAAGCTGGGCGTGTTGGCCGACCAGCTGCAGGCACAGCGTGCCGCTGTGGTGGGCAGCACGACCGACCCGCGCGCCGCCATGCAGGCTTTGGTGGCGGGCGACAAGTTTGACCGCACCCGCGCCCAATCCCTGTTGAATGAAAAACTGCAGGCCGTGCAAACCGGCAGCCCCGAAGTGATTGCCGCCATGGGCGACTTCTACGACAGCCTGAACCCCGGTCAGCAGCAAAAAGTGCGCGAGCTGATGCAGCGGCGCCGGGGCTGGATGGGTCGCTACAAAGACTGAGCCCGCAGCCATGTCCGGTGCACACGCTGCCCTGCAGCGTCTGACCCAGGGCCTGCGCCAGCATGGCCCGGTGCTGCTGGCGGGGGTGGCGCAACCGCACGACGAGTTGCTCACCCTGGTGTGGGGCCCGCACTTCGACCGCGTGCATGCTCTGGGGTTGGCGGCGGGCCAGCCCGCGCATGTGGCGCACTTGCTGCCCGCACTGGTGCAGGCCGCCGACTGTTTTGATGCCCTGCACGCACCGGCCCAGCGGCGCTTGCGCCGCATGATCCTGCGCCACCGTGCCCACGCCAGTGCACCGCACCGGCCTGGGTGAAAATCCACACCATGCACCGCATCCTGCTCATCGACGACGACGAACAGCTGGGGCCCCCGCTGGCCACCTACTTCCAGCGCTTCGAGCTGGAACTGGTGCAGGCGCTGCGGCCCAGCGAAGGCCTGGCGTTGCTGGCGCAAGGGGGCTTTGACGCCGCCATCCTCGACGTGATGCTGCCCGAGATGGACGGCTTCGAGCTGTGCCGCAGCATTCGGCGGACCAGCAGCATTCCGCTCATCATGCTGACGGCACGCGGCGAAGTGATGGACCGCGTGGTGGGGCTGGAACTGGGTGCCGATGACTATTTGCCCAAGCCGTTCGAGCCGCGCGAACTTGTCGCCCGCCTGCAGACCGTGCTGCGCCGCATGAAGGCGGCTGTACCGGGCGACGCGCAAGAGGCGCAAAGCGTGTTGGAGTTCGACGGCCTGCGCATCGACCCCGCGCGCCGCAGCGTGCAGTGCCTGGGCCGCGACGTGGATCTGACCGGCACCGAGTTTGATCTGCTGCACCTGCTGGCGAGAGAAGCCGGGCGCGTGCTGAGCCGCGACGACATCCTCAACGACCTGCGCGGCCACGAGGCCGAGCTCTACACCCGCGCGGTGGACATTGTGGTCAGCCGCCTGCGCAAGAAGCTCGAACCGCTGGATGCCATCAAGACGCTGCGCAATGCCGGTTACACGCTGGCCCTGCGCCGGGTGCTCGGATGAGGCGAAAGTTTGCGGGCCAGGCACCCTGGCACCGCCGCGCGCGCCAGGCCGTGCACCGCTCGCTGCGCCTGCGCCTGGTGCTGGTGTTTGTACTGCTGGCACTGGCCATGGCCGTCACCTTTATCGGTGGCGTGCAAAAGGCGGTTTCTGTGGGCTGGCGCGATGCGGCCCGCCCGTTATTGGTCGATTACGTGGACCACCTGGCGCGCGAGGTCGGCAGCCCGCCCAGCATCGAGCGCGCCCAGGCCATCACCGCGCGCCTGCCCATTGCGCTGCGTATTTCCGGCCCCACGGTGAATTGGGATTCGTTGCCCGGCCCGCAACACCCCGGCTGGACACGCGACCCTGGTTGGCGCCACAACGACGAAGCAAAGAGTCTGCTGGTGCGCACCACGGCCGACGGCCACCGGCTGGAGTTTGGCCTGAACATGCAGACGTGGCAGCAGCGCCCGCGCATCGCCTGGGTCACGCTGGGCGCGCTGTTGCTGCTCACCGCTTTGGCCTACCTGTATGTGCGCCGCCTGCTGCGCCCGCTGGACGACATCCGCGCGGGCGCTGAGCGTTTTGGTGCGGGTGCGTTCGCGCAGCCCATTCCCGTGCGCTGCGCGAACAAGCCCGATGAACTGGGGCAGCTGGCCGCCACCATCAACACCATGGGCAGCGACATCCACCAGATGTTAGAGGCCAAGCGCGCCCTGCTGCTGGCCATGAGCCACGAGCTGCGCAGCCCGCTGACCCGCGCCCGCCTGAACGCCGAACTGTTGCCCGAAACCCCTGCGGTGGACCCGCAGCGTCAGGCCCTGTTGCGCGATCTGGGCGAAATGGCGCGGCTCATTACCGATCTGCTGGAAAGCGAGCGCCTGGCTGGCAGCCACGCCGCCTTGCACCGCGAACCCGTAGACCTGGCCGCGTTGGCGCATGAGGTGGTGGCCGAACTGGGCAACCGCCACGCCAGCGCCGCCGCCATTGCCCTCCATGCGCCGCCGGGCCTGCCTACCTTGGCGCTCGACCGTGCGCGCATGCGATTGCTGTTGCGTAACCTGCTGGACAACGCCTTGCGCCACAACTACCCCTCCAACCAGGCCCCTGACGGCGGTGCCGTGCCGCCGCCCGAACTGCATTTGCAACTGCAGGGCGATGCGCTGGAGATCGAAGTGCGCGACCACGGCCCCGGCGTGCTGCCCGAGCACCTGGCGCAACTCGCCCAGGCCTTTTACCGCCCCGACAGCGCCCGCCAGCGCACCACCGGTGGAGTGGGCCTGGGCCTGTACCTGTGCCGCCTGGTGGCGCAGGCGCACGGCGGGCAGCTTGCGCTGCGCAATGCGGGGCCGGGGTTGGCGGTGCGGGTGGTGCTGCCGGTGCAGGCAGCAGATGCCGCAGCGGCCGCGCAAGCCTGAAGCCTTATTCCATTTCTAAACCATCCGTGTCGTTGTTGCTTCGCCTTGCCGTGCTACAGCACTGATCGTAGGCTTCGCGCCTAGACACGAATGATTGGGAAACAGAATTATTCCAGCACGGTGCGCGCAATGATGTTGCGCTGGATTTCCGAGGAGCCTTCGTAGATGCGCAGAATGCGTGCATCACGCACATAGCGCTCCAGCGGCATATCGCGCGTAAAGCCGTAGCCGCCGTGGATTTGCAGGGCCGCGTCGGTCACGAAGGCCACCATTTCCGAAGCGTAGAGCTTGCACATGGCCGATTGCAGCGTGAACGGCTGGCCGGCCTCGCGCAGCACCAGGGCTTGCATCGTCAGGCCCCAGGCGGCTTCCAGGCGCAGCTTCATATCGGCCAGCATCCATTGAATGCCCTGCTTGCCCGACAGCGGCTCGCCGCCAATCTGGCGCGTCTTGGCCCATTGCACGGCCGCACCCAGCGCAGCCTCGGCAATGCCCAGCGAGGTGGCCGCCACGTCGAGCCGGCTGTTGTCCAGCACTTTCATGGCCGTCTTGAAGCCGGTGCCCTCGGCGCCCAGCCGGTGGTCCAGCGGAATATCCACCGCGTCGAACGACACCTCAAAAGCGTGGCCGCCCCGGATGCCCATGAGCTTCTCGGGCGACGAAACATGCACGCCCGGCGTGCTGGTGGGCACGATGAAGGCGCTGACGCCACGGGCTCCAGCGGCAGGGTCGGTCTTGGCAAACACCACCAGGAACTGCGCCTTGCCCGCGTTGGAGATGAAGTGCTTGACGCCATCGATGCGGTACACCTCGCCCTGGGCGGTGGTGGTACGCACGGCGCGCGTGCTCAGCTCGGCCGGGTGCGAGCCGCCGCGCGGCTCGGTCAGCGCAAAACCGGCCAGCCACTCGCCGCTGGCGCAGCGCGGCAGCCAGCGCGCGCGCTGGGCTTCGTCGCCGCCGATCAACACGGCGTCGGTGCCCAGGTAGTGCGCGCCGATCATCGATGAGGTGGCGGCGCAGGCGCGTGATATTTCGACCAGCGACAGCAGCATGGCCGTGGGAGTGACCCCTGGGCCGCCATATTGCTCGGGAATGTTCATGCCCATCACGCCCAGCGCGGCGAGACCCGGCACATGGCAGGTGGCGCACAGCCCCTCTTCGTCCAGTGCCTGCGCTCGTGGCGCCAGTGCTTCTTCGGCGTAGCGCGCCACGGCGTCGGCCAGTGCACGGTCTTCGGCGCTCACGCCCATACGTTCGGTCATGTGATGTCTCCTTCAGGTGATTGAGTGGGTGGGGCCGAACACGCCTGCAGCGCGCAGTTCGGCCAGTTTGCCGATGCCGCAACCGGCCAGGGCCATGAGCAGCTCGTCCGTGTGTTCGCCCAGTGCAGGCGCGCGCTCGGCCCGGTTGGGCGCCGCGCCGCCAAAGTGCACGGGCTGGGTGGGCAGGCGCAGGCCGGGCAGGCGCTCGTCGTGCACCGGGCGCAGCAGCTCGCGTGCCACCGCCTGCGGGGATTCCAGGGCCTGCGCAATGTTCCAGATGGGGGCTGCGGGCACGCCAGCGCCGTCGAGCAGCGCGACCACCTGCGCCACGGGCAAGGTGCCCGCCCACGCTTCAATGGCCTGGCGCAGTGCGGGCTCGGCCTCTGAGCGCGTCTCGTCGGTGGCAAAGCGGGGGTCGCTGGCCAGTTCAGGCTGCGCCATGGCGCCAGCGAGCGCGTCGAACAGTTTTTTGTTGAGCACGGCCAGGGCAAAGTGGCCGTCCTGCGCACGGTACACGCCAAAAGGTGCCGACAGCGGGTGGCGGTTGCCCACACGCCGTGCCGGTTTGCCGGTGAACAGGTAGCGCGCCATCGACGTGGCCAGAAAGCTCAGCGTGGTGTCGAACATGGCCACATCCACATGCTGGCCCTGGCCGGTGCGCTGCACCTGCAGCAGCGCCGCCAGCGTGGCCCAGGAGGCAAACAGCCCGGCCACCACGTCGGAGACGGCTTCGCCCACCAGCGTGGGGGCGCCATCGGGCTCGCCCGTGGCCTCCATCAGGCCGCTCATGGCCTGCACGATGATGTCGTAGGCAGGCCGGTGCGCCAGGGGCCCGGTCTGGCCGAAGCCCGACACGCTGACCACGACCAGTTTGGGGTTGATGCCTTGCAGCGTGGCCGCGCCAATGCCCAGCCGCTCGGCCACGCCGGGGCGAAAGTTCTCCACCACCACATCGGCCTGCGCCGCCATGGCATGCACCAGCGCCACCGCCTCGGGGGATTTGAGGTCGAGCACCACGCTTTTTTTGTTGCGGTTCATCACGGTGAACAGCGCGCTTTCGCCGTTCTGCATCGGGCCAATGGCGCGGTAGTCGTCGCCCTGGGGCGGCTCGATCTTGATGACCTCGGCGCCCAGATCAGCGAGCAGGGCGGTGGACAGGGGCCCGGCGAGCACCCGTGTGAAATCAAGAATGCGAATGCCGTCGAGCGGCAGTGCTGCAGGGGTCATGTGTGGGCTCCAACACGTTGCAAAAATCCATGGTGGCGCACAATTGAATTAAAAGAAAGAATTGTTTTTTAATGAATTGGATCAATAAAAATGATGCAAATGAATCTGCGCCAGCTCGAATACTTTGCCGCTGCAGCCCACCATGGTGGTGCCGCGCGGGCCGCACAGGCGCTGGGCGTGTCCCAGCCTTCGGTGTCCAAGGCCATTGCCGACCTGGAAGCGCTCTGGGGCGAGGCGTTGTTTGTGCGTCTGCATGCGCGGGGCATGGAGCTCACGGCTGCCGGTGTCGCCCGCCACCGCGCCGCCCAGGCCCTGCTGGAGCAGGCGCGCGCCTTGTCAGGGCCGCGTTCGGGGGCGCTTGCCGGTCTGCTGCGTGTGGGGTGCCTGAGCACACTGGCGCCGCGCTGGCTGCCCGCCATCCTCGCGCAGATGCGGGCCGCGCACCCCGCCATTGAGGTCCAGTTCCACGAAGACGACACCGAAACCCTGATGCGCATGCTGGCGCGCGGTGCGCTCGATATGGCCCTGCTGTACGACCTGGGCCTGGCACGCAGCGGCGTGCGGCTTGAACCAGTGGTGGATTTGGTGCCCTATGCCCTGCTGCCCTGGGGGCACCCGCTGGCGGCAGCCAGCAGCTTGCGCCTGAGCGAGCTGGCGCGCGAGCCCCTGGTGCTGATCAATCTGCCGCACAGCCGGGAGTATTTCTTGTCGCTGTTTCGCAGCGCCGGTGTGACGCCCCGCATCGTGTGCGAGTCCACCTCACTGGAGACGGTGCGCGGCCTGGTGGCCCATGGGCTGGGCGTATCGCTGCTGACCACGCGCCCGGTGAGCGACCGCAGCCAGGACGGTAAGCGCCTGGCCTGCCGCAGGTTGCGGGGGCGCCTGGCCGTGCAGTCGGTGGTGCTGGCCTACCCCAACAGTGGCGCGGCACCGGCCGCACTGGCGCAGCCCTTTGCGCAGGCCGTGCGCTCGGCGTTTGCCCCACAGGTTGACGATTTGACCCGCAGGGCCACGGCGCCGGGATGACGGGGCAAGCAACTGATCCATTTCCGCCGTATTAGGGTTTTACCTGTATATACAGGTATGGGCAAGTCGGAAGACAATCGGCTGGCGTGGGACGGCTCCGTGGTTGCCGCCAGCCCCACCTTGACGTTTCACACTGTAAAGGAGTCCCTATGGTCCAGACATTTATCAAGAACGCCGCACTGCTCGCAGTCGGCACCGCCCTCGCCGCCATGGCTGTTCCCGCCAGCGCCCAGACGAAAATCACGCTCGGCATGTCCGGCTGGACCGGCTTTGCGCCGCTGACGCTGGCCGACAAGGCGGGCCTCTTCAAGAAAAATGGTCTGGACGTCGACCTGCGCATGATTCCGCAGAAGGACCGCCACCTGGCGCTCGCGTCTGAAGCCATCCAGTGCGCCGCCACCACGGTGGAAACGCACGTGGCCTGGAACGCCAATGGCGTGCCCATCGTGCAGATTTTCCAGATGGACAAGTCCTACGGCGCCGACGGCTTGGCCGTGCGCAACGACGTCAAGAGCTTTGCAGAACTCAAGGGCAAGACGATTGGTGTGTCGGCCCCTGGCACCGCCCCCTACTTCGGCCTGGCATGGATGCTCAACAAGAACGGTATGACCATCAAGGACGTGAAGGTGGTTTCGCTCGAACCCCAACCCGCCGCCCAGGCCTTTATCTCGGGCCAGAACGATGGTGCCATGACCTATGAGCCCTACTTGTCCACTGTGCGCGCCAACCCGCAGGCGGGCAAGATTTTGGCTACCACGCTCGACTATCCCATGGTGATGGACACCGTGGGCTGCGCCCCCACCTGGCTCAAGGCCAACCCGCAGGCCGCGCAGGCACTGGCAAATTCGTATTTCGAGGCCGTGGAAATGATCAAGGCCGACCCCGCCAAGTCGTATGAAATCATGGGAGCCGCCGTCAAGCAAAGCGGCGAGCAGTTTGGCAAGTCGGCTGCCTTCCTGCGCTGGCAAGACAAGGCGGCCAACCAGAAGTTTTTCTCGGGCGAACTCATGCAGTTCATGAAGGACTCGGTGCCAATCCTGCTGGAGGCGGGTGTGATTCGCAAGGCGCCGGCGGATCTCAACGTCACCTTTGACGCGAGTTTCATCAAGTAAGCCGGAGCCGCCCACCATGCAAACCAACTCTGTTCCCACGCCCGTGCTCGGCATGGCGGCGCTGCCGGTGGCCCGGCGCAGGCGTCCGATCAAGCCGCTGGACCCCATCAGCCCGCGCCTGCAAACCCTGCTTGGCATAGGCTTTTTTGTGCTGTTCGTGCTGGTGTGGGCAGGGTTCACGCTGGGCGGCTTTGTCTCGCCCACCTTCTTGGCCAGCCCGGTCACCATGGTGCAGGAAGGCTGGTTGCTGTTCACCGAATACAACTTCCTGCACGACATCGGCATGACGGTGTGGCGCGTGATGGGTGGCTTTGTGCTGGCGACGGTCATCGCTGTGCCGCTGGGCATTGCCATGGGTGCCTACAAGCCGGTGGAGGCTTTCTTCGAGCCCTTTGTCTCGTTCTGCCGCTACCTGCCTGCATCGGCCTTTATTCCGCTGTTGATTCTGTGGGCCGGTATTGGCGAGACGCAAAAACTCCTGGTGATCTTTATCGGTTCGGTGTTCCAGATCGTGCTGATGGTGGCCGTCACTGTAGGCGGCGCGCGGCGTGACCTGGTCGAGGCGGCCTATACCCTGGGTGCGGGCAGCAGCGGCATCGTGCGGCGCGTGCTGATCCCTGGCGCTGCGCCCGGCATTGCGGAAACCTTGCGCCTGGTGCTGGGCTGGGCCTGGACCTACGTGATCGTGGCGGAACTGATCGGCTCGGCATCGGGCATCGGCCACATGATCATGGACAGCCAGGCACTGCTCAATACCGGGCAGATCATCTTCGGCATCATCGTCATCGGCATCATCGGCCTGATCTCGGATCTGGCGTTCAAAACCTTCAACCGCCGCATGTTTGCCTGGAGCAGCCTGTAATGAGCGCACTGAACCAACTCTCCATTCGCGGCGTATCGCGCACCTTTACCTCGGCGCGCGGCAAAGCCACGCAGGCCCTGCTGCCGGTCGACTTTGAGGTGCGCGAGAACGATTTCGTCACCATTCTGGGCCCCTCGGGCTGCGGCAAATCGACAATGCTGCGCATCGTGGCCGGGCTCGATTTTCCGACCACCGGGCAGGTAGTGCTCGACGGCCAGCCGGTCGAAGGCCCGGGCGCCGACCGCGGCATGGTGTTCCAGAGCTACACGCTGTTTCCCTGGCTCACCATCGAGCAGAACATCCGCTTCGGGCTGCGCGAGCGCGGCATGGGCCTGGCAGAGCAAAAAGACCGCAGCGACTACTTCATCAGCAAGGTGGGCTTGCGCGGCTTCGAGCAGCATTTTCCCAAGCAGCTCTCGGGCGGCATGCAGCAGCGCACGGCCATTGCCCGCGCGCTGGCCAATGACCCCAAGATTTTGTTGATGGACGAGCCCTTTGGTGCGCTGGACAACCAGACCCGCGTGCTCATGCAGGAACTGCTGCTGGGCATCTGGGAAGCCGAGCGCAAGACGGTGATGTTTGTCACGCACGACATCGACGAAGCCATCTTCATGGCCAACCGTGTGGCCGTGTTCAGCGCACGGCCCGGCCGCATCAAGACCGAGCTGGCGGTGGACCTGCCGCACCCGCGCCATTACACGATCAAGACCAGCCCGGAATTCATGGACCTCAAAGCCCGTCTGACGGAAGAAATCCGCGCCGAATCGCTGGCCGCCGATCTGCACTGAACCGGCTGCGCCGCTGCCTGCCATGAGCCATCCACCCGTTCGACGCCCCCACAACGCACCGCATCCGGCGCCCGTTGCACCCGCGTCCGCGCAGGCGATGGCTTTGTACCAGCAGGTCAAGGACTACATTGCCCGGCGGATCCAGGAAGGTCTCTGGCGCGCCGGAGACCGGTTGCCGTCCGAGAACGACCTGGTCACCCAGTTCGGCGTCTCCCGTATGACCGTGAACCGCGCGCTGCGTGAACTGGTCGAGCAGGGCCGCATCGTGCGCGTGGCCGGGGTGGGCAGCTTTGTGGCCGAAGACAAGCCCCAGTCCACGCTGCTGCAGATCGCCAACCTGGCGAGCGAGATTCGCCAGCGCGGCCACGACTACCGCTGCGACCTGCTTTCGGTGGAGCGCATCTCCGCCAACCTGGAGGTGGCCGCGGCGCTCGATCTGCGCACGGGCGAGTCGGTTTTCCATTCGCTATGCATTCACCGCGAGGACGGCCTGCCGGTGCAGCTCGAAGACCGCCATGTCAATCCCAGCCAGGTGCCGCAATTCACCCAGCAAGACTTTTCGCAGCAGCAGCCCTCCGAATACCTGGTGCGCAACGTTCCCTTCGACCAGATTGAGCATGTGGTCGATGCGGTCATGCCCACGCCCGAGCAGGCCGCCCTGCTGGAGATGAACGTGGGCGAGCCCTGCCTGCTGCTCACGCGGCGCACCTGGTCGCGCGGCGTTCCCATCACGGTGGTGCGCTGTCTGCATCCGGCCTCGCGTTACCGGCTGGGCAGCCGGTTCCGGGCCGACGGCAATCCGGTCCAGGGCTGACGCCTTCTCACCACCCGCTTTGTATTGCGCTCACGGTTACTTGTCTATACAGGATCATTCCATGCCTACCACCACCCAGTCCCCATTGACCCTGCGTCCTGGCCACGTCACGCTGGCCGATCTGCGCCGCATCCATGCCGCACCTGTGGCACTGCGCCTCGACCCCGCGGCGCGTGCAGGCATGCAGGCCTCGCAAGCCACGGTGCAGCGCATCGTCGATGAAGACCAGGTGGTCTATGGCATCAACACCGGTTTTGGCAAGCTGGCCAGCACGAAGATTGCCCACGAGCGCCTGGCCGAGCTGCAGCGCAACCTGGTGCTCTCGCACAGCGTGGGCACGGGCGATGCCCTGCCCGATGCCGTGGTGCGCCTCATCCTGGCGACCAAGGCCATCAGCCTGGCGCGCGGGCACTCGGGCATCCGCCCCGAAATCGCCGAGGCCCTGCTGGCGCTGGCCAATGCCAACGTGCTGCCCGTGATTCCTGCCAAAGGGTCGGTGGGTGCCTCGGGCGACCTGGCGCCGTTGGCACACATGGCGTGTGTGCTGATTGGCGAGGGCCAGGCCAAGGTCAATGAAAAGATCGTCTCCGGCAAGGAAGCCATGGCGGCCGTGGGCCTGGTGCCCTTCGTCCTCGGCCCCAAGGAAGGGCTGGCGCTGCTCAATGGCACGCAGGTGTCCACCTCGCTGGCGCTCGCGGGCCTGTTTGGCGCAGAGGACGTATTTGCCGCGGCCCTGGTGGCCGGTTGCCTGTCCCTCGAGGCTATCAAGGGCTCGGTCAAGCCGTTTGACGCCCGCATCCACGAAGCGCGCGGCCAGGTGGGGCAGATTGCGGTCGCCGCTGCCGTGCGCGCGCTGCTCGAGGGCAGCGCCATCGACCCCTCGCACCCGCACTGCGGCCGCGTGCAAGACCCGTATTCGATCCGCTGCGTGCCGCAGGTGATGGGCGCGTGCCTGGACAACCTGCACCACGCTGCCCGTGTCCTCGCCATCGAGGCCAATGCGGCGTCAGACAACCCGCTGGTATTCAGCAATGGTGACGTCATTTCGGGCGGCAACTTCCATGCCGAGCCGGTCGCCTTTGTGGCCGACATCATTGCGCTGGCCGTGTCTGAAATCGGCGCCATCTCGGAGCGGCGCCTGTCCTTGCTGCTCGACCCCGGCCTCTCGGGCCTGCCCGCCTTCCTCATCAGCGACAGCGGCGTGAACTCGGGTTTCATGATTGCGCAGGTCACCGCCGCTGCCCTGGCCGCCGAGAACCAGTGCCTGGCCAACCCCAGCAGCGTGACCAGCCTGCCCACCTCCGCCAACCAGGAAGACCATGTGTCCATGGCCACCTACGGCGCGCGCCGCCTGGGCGACATGGTGCGCAATACGGCGGTGATGGTCGGCATCGAAGCCATGGCCGCAGCGCAGGGCATGGAGTTTGACCGCAGCCTCCCGTCGTCCCCCCTCATCGAAGCCCAGTTCGCCGCCATCCGCCAGCGTGTGGCCTATCTGGAGCAGGACCGTTTCCTCGCACCCGACATCGAGTCCATGCGCGAATGGGCGCAGCAGTCCACGTGGCCTGCGCCGCTTTTGCATTGCCTGCCCAGCCACGCTTGAGCCCGCCTTATTCCAGTCCACGCATTTTCAGGAGCCTCCCCATGAACGCCAACGATGCCATCCTTTCCGCAACGTCCACCGATCCCCGTTTTGATGCCAGCCGCGTGATCCGCGCGCCGCGCGGCAGCCAACTCACCTGCAAAAACTGGCTGACCGAAGCGGCCTACCGCATGATCCAGAACAACTTGGACGCCGAGGTGGCGGAAGACCCGAAAAACCTGGTCGTCTACGGCGGCATTGGCCGCGCCGCGCGCAACTGGGAATGCTTCGACCAGATCCTGGCCTCGCTCAAAGACCTCAGCAGCGACGAAACCCTGCTGGTGCAATCGGGCAAGCCGGTCGGCGTGTTCAAGACGCACGAAAACGCACCGCGCGTACTGATCGCCAACTCCAACCTGGTCCCCAAATGGGCCAACTGGGAGCACTTCAACGAACTCGACCGCAAGGGCCTGTTCATGTACGGCCAGATGACGGCGGGCAGCTGGATCTACATCGGCAGCCAGGGCATCGTGCAGGGCACGTTCGAAACCTTTGTGGAAGCAGGCCGCCAGCACTACAACAACGACCTGTCGGGAAAGTGGATTCTCACGGCCGGCCTGGGCGGCATGGGCGGCGCGCAGCCGCTGGCCGCCACGCTGGCGGGCGCCTGCTCGCTCAACATCGAATGCCAGCAAAGCAGCATCGACTTTCGCCTGCGCACCCGCTATGTGGACAAGCAGGCGCGTGACATCGACCACGCGCTCGAACTCATCGCGCAGCACACGGCGGCCAAAGAGGCTGTCTCCATCGCCCTGCTGGGCAATGCCGCCGACATCGTTCCTGAACTGGTGCGCCGCGCCCAGGCGGGCGGCATGCGCCCCGACCTGGTGACCGACCAGACCTCGGCGCACGACCTCATCAATGGCTACCTGCCCAGCGGTTGGAGCGTGGCGCAGTGGAAAGCCGCGCAGCGCGACCCCGCGCAGCACGCCGCGCTGACCAAAGCGGCCTCCCAATCCTGCGCCGTGCATGTGCAGGCCATGCTGGACTTCCAGGCCATGGGCATTCCCACGGTGGACTACGGCAACAACATCCGCCAGGTGGCGTTCGACCAGGGCGTGAAAAACGCCTTCGATTTCCCCGGCTTCGTGCCGGCCTACATCCGTCCGCTGTTTTGCGAAGGCAAGGGGCCGTTCCGCTGGGTGGCGCTCTCGGGCGACCCGGAAGACATCTACAAGACCGACGCCAAGCTCAAGGAGCTGTTTCCCAACGACAAGCCGCTGCACCGCTGGCTGGACATGGCGCGCGAGCGCATTGCCTTCCAGGGCTTGCCCGCACGCATCTGCTGGCTGGGCCTGGGCGAGCGCGACAAGGCCGGCCTGGCTTTCAACGAGATGGTCAAAAGCGGCGAGCTCAAGGCCCCCATCGTGATTGGCCGCGACCACCTCGATACCGGCTCGGTCGCCAGCCCCAACCGCGAGACCGAAGCCATGAAGGACGGCACCGATGCAGTCAGCGACTGGCCGCTGCTCAACGCGCTGCTCAACACTGCTGGCGGCGCCACCTGGGTCAGCCTGCACCACGGCGGCGGCGTGGGCATGGGCTACTCGCAGCACTCGGGCATGGTCATCGTCGCCGATGGCACCGATGCAGCTGCCGAGCGCCTGGCGCGCGTGCTGGTGAATGACTGCGGCAGCGGCGTGATGCGCCATGCGGATGCGGGCTACGAACTGGCGGTGGAAACGGCGAAGAAGCAGGGCCTCA
>JAANMW010001986.1_pt1 | contig 19569 bp, 19 predicted proteins | sample 7279671 | NCBI WGS metagenome assembly JAANMW01 (sample SAMN14094541, study PRJNA606508) | bioreactor metagenome | isolation source: A lab-scale SPAN reactor treating ammonium-rich wastewater day 247 | place: Ireland: Galway | collected 2017-09-19
GACCAGCCGCCCCGCGAGTTCACTGAGCGCGGATTGATCGAAGAGATCGGATGCGACGGATTCCGGCGACGAATTTGGTGAAGAGTTCACGAACAAAATCCAGGGTCTTCGACAGGACCTGCCAAAAGGCAGGCCCGTCATGAGAGGTGCTTATTTTACGCGGACTTCAAGCATTCCACGAAGCGGTATTAAAGATTATCCGCGCCCCGGCAAGGACCCGTCAAGCATGTCGGCCAAGGGTCTGTCAATCATGTGCGCGAATCGCAGGCGGAATACCATCGATTAACCAGCCTTTTTAAGCAGATCCGGACCGCGCTCTGGCAAGCTCTCACCCATCGACCGGAAACATAATTCCGGCGGGGGAGACTAAAGCCGTGAGGCGTCAAACAGCAACCAGCGGGATCAATCCCGCCGGGTCGAGCCGTAATCTGCGGCTCGACCCCCTTTCACTGCCAGTCAGTTTTGCCGCGAATGACAGCCGCGCCGACGGCGGCATCCGGCAGATCGAACTTCATCGCGAGCGCGTGACACTGCATCGCGCGGTGCGCGGCATGAAAATGACGATCAGTGTACGCGTCAGCGAATTCATTGGCGTCACCTTGCGCGACACGTCCCACGGCCGGGCGCTCGTGCTGCTTCACCGCGATCCGTCGCTTGCCATTCCCCTTCTGGTGACCGAGGACGCCGGCGAATGCGCCGCAGCGTGGCAAACCTGGAGCGAGGTCCTCGCGCTTCCACAACTCGCCGACGACACGCGCGAACCTGCGCCGCGCCGCCGGCGCGGAAATGCGATCAGAGACCGACGCCCTGCCTTCCTGGTGCGACGGCGCTGCGGTCATTCGCTCAACCCCGCGGCAATCCATCGGGGCGAACGCGAGATCATCGCGCGAGACTGAGGCGTCAAACGCTGAGAAAAAATTCTCGGCTATTCGTTCATTGCGATTGAAGAAAAAGCCGCCCGCTACACCAACGCGCCGATGAGCAATCCCGCGAACAACAGCAGCCCGGCGTCGCGGTTGGATTTGAACAACCGCAGGCAGAGGCGGGCGTCACTGATCTCGATGCGCGCGATCTGCCATACGAGATGCGCGGCGAAGGCCGCAAGGCCGATCCACGCAGGCCATAGCGCTTCGGCCAGATGCAAGGCAACGCCGATCAGGACGACAGCCAGCCCGTAGAAGATCGCGAGCGCCAAACGTGTGCGCTCACCAAACAGCAGCGCGGTGGACTTGATGCCGATGAGCGCGTCGTCATCCGCATCCTGATGCGCATAGATCGTGTCATAACCGATCACCCATGCCACCGTCCCCGCATACAGCGCCAGCGCAGCCGCATCGATGCGGCCCAGCACCACAGCAAATCCCATCAGAGCGCCCCATGAAAAGGCGAGGCCGAGCACGACCTGAGGCCAGTAGGTGATCCGCTTCATGAAAGGATAGGCCGCCACGATGAGGAGCGAGGCAACTCCCGTCGCGACCGCAAAACGGTTGAACTGAAGCAGCACGATCAGCCCCGCCAGCGCCTGCGCCACGAGAAACACCAGCGCCTGCGTCACCGTAACCTGTCCCGCCGGGATGGGCCGCGACCGGGTCCGCTCCACCCGCGCGTCGAGATCGCGGTCGGTGATATCGTTCCAGGTGCAGCCGGCGCCGCGCATCGCAAACGCGCCGATGAGAAACAGCACGATCGTGAGGGGAAGCTGGCTCACGTCACCGGCAAGGTGCGACGCCAGCGCCGTCGACCATAAGCAGGGCATCAACAGCAGCCACGACCCGATCGGACGGTCCAGCCGCGACAGCCTCAGATAGGGGCGCGACCATAGCGGCGCGCGGCTATCGACCCAATTGCCGACCGAGTCCGCGACGCGGGCAGCCGCATCGCTCATCGATGGCTCGTCATCGTGTGAGAACGTTGCCGCTCAGGGTATCGAAGGTGCTGCCACCCTTCTTCGGCGTGGTGACCTCGGGCAATCCGCCGGACGCCGACCCCAGAGCCTCGCTGAGGCTCGGGCCGGCCGGGCCGCGCATCTTAGCCTGCTTCGCCACGTCGCAAACCTTCTGCTGCATGGACTCGGTCGACTTGTGGTTGGCGTGCATCTGCTTGCCGACATTGTCGGGAATTCCACACCTGTTGGAATTCGCATCGATGAATTTGATCATCCTGGCTTCGGCCTGCGCATACTGCCCGATCAGCTTGCAGGCTTCGTCAGGCGGCGCCTGACGGGCGCTGGCGGCCTGGATCAGCTTGCCGCGTTTCTCAGCCGCGTCACGCAGCGGCAGGAAATCCTTCATGCAGTCCGCGCCCCCAGGCGGGCCGGCCTGCTGCTGCGGCGCCCCGAAACCACCGAGCGGCGTTGCACCGCCGGATGGAAACGCCGAGGGCGCGCTCATCGTGGCGGAAGCGCCGTTGACGGGGGGAAACGGTGAAGCCTGAGGCGTGGCGGCCCTTTGCGCAGGTGCCCCGTTGACGGGCGGAAATGGCGAATCCTGAGGCGCGGCGGCCCTCTGCGCAGGTGCTCCGTTGACCGGCGGAAACGGCGAATCGCTGGCCGTCCCGGTTCCGCCGTTAGGCAATGGCGCCGGAAATGGTGTCTGGCCAAGCACGCCCGTGGTGCCGATAACGAACACCGCAAGCGTCAGCGGAACGATCATGCGCGGGACGATCACAGCATTCCTCCGGCAGGGCCAAGCGCCCAGGCGACCTTTAGCGACAAACGGCCTTCCATGATGTCCGATTTGTACGATCGCAGTTGATTCCTAACAACCCGACGAATTGGGCAAGAGCGCGACGCTTGGCCGCGCCGGAACCAGCGAAGCCCCAATATCACGCATTTCCATCGGAATGATCCCCTCAAGCCGCGCTGTTCAAGGCAAATTGTATGCGCGGGTTTGATATGAGCCGAAATCGCTACGCAACCTTCCTCATCCTGCTCTACTAAAGTGCGCGCGCGGGATTCAATCATGCCTGATCTTGATATCGACTTTCGCAGTCCCCGGCTCTACGTCGATGCACCGCTTGCCGCGGGCAGCAGGGTGCCGCTCAACCGCAACCAGGGCAACTATCTCGGCAACGTCCTGCGCCTGGGGACGGGGACGAATGTCCTGGTCTTTAATGGCCGCGACGGCGAATGGCGCGCGGCGATTTCGGGCCGCAAGCGTCCGGAACATCTTGAAATCGTCGCCGCGACGCGGAAACAGGACCACCTGCCGGACGTGCGCTACGCGTTCGCGCCGCTGAAACATGCCCGGCTCGACTACATGGTCCAGAAGGCGGTGGAAATGGGGGCCAGCGCGCTTCAGCCGGTCCTGACCCGTTTCACCCAGGTCGGACGCGTCAACGGCGAGCGGATGCGCGCCAATGTCATCGAGGCCGCCGAGCAATGCGGCATCCTCAGCCTTGCAGCGGTCGAGGAGCCGGCGCCGCTGGATCGCTGGCTCGGCCGGCGCGCGGGCGAACGTCTGCTGGTATTCTGCGACGAGGCCGCCTTGACGGCAAATCCGGCGCGGGCGCTGGAGCCTGTGCGCAGCGTCGCGCAAGGCATCGACGTCCTGGTCGGTCCCGAAGGCGGATTCGCCGACGACGAGCGGGAAAATCTGCTCAACCAGCCCAATATCCTCCGGCTATCGCTCGGACCGCGCATCCTGCGGGCGGATACCGCCGCCGTTGCCGTCCTCGCCCTTGTCCAGACCGTGCTCGGGGATTGGACCGAACCTGAAAAACCCGCCACCCGTTAAGCCACTTGCCCGATGGTGGTCGAAACCGTCAAACGGCCGTGCTAGAGCAGCTTTGCTTGAGACGGGATCAGTAGCCCGTCATGGCCGGGCTTGTCCCTGCCATCCACGTCTTTGTTTCTTCGCTGAAATTCCAAAGACGTGGATGCCTGGCATAAAGCCGGGCATGACGGAACGGTGTGTTTCCGTCGACACGTCCCGCTCCAGGTTAAGGGCTACCCGGAAAACACCTTTGAATCCATGGGCTTCGATATTATGAGCCGTCGCGCGGAAAATCCTGCAACCGTTTCGCCCTCCCGGGCGGACCGACTGCTGTCGTCATTCATCCAGGCGGGCTATATCAAGGCCGAACCCGCGATCCTCCAACCGGCCGAGCCGTTTCTGGACCTGTCGGGTGAAGATATCCGCAAGAGCCTTTACCTGACATCGGACCCGGGAGGCGAGGAACTATGCCTGCGTCCCGACCTCACCATTCCGGTGGCGCGCGACTATCTCGCCTCCGGTGGGGCCGGCAAGCCGGCCGGCTTCTGCTATCTCGGACCGGTGTTTCGCTATCGCGGCGGCCGCTCCAGCGAATTCCCGCAGGCCGGCATCGAATCGTTCGGCCGCGAGGATCGCGCCGCCGCGGACGCCGAAATGCTCGCGCTCGGTCTGGAAGCGGTTGCAGCTTTCGGCATCGCCGACGTCGACATCCGGACCGGCGACGTGGCGCTGTTCACCGCATTGATCGACTCGCTCGACCTTTATCCGGTATGGCGGCGCAGGCTGATGAAGGATTTCAACCGCAAGGTCAGCCTCGCGCAAGATATCGAGCGGCTGACGCTGACGTCCGCCCCGGGGCATAATGAATACGAAGGCGTCCTGGCGGCGCTCGCGGGCTCCGATCGCAAGGCGGCCCTGGCGCTGGTGACCGACATGATGTCGATCGCGGGCGCGACCATTGTCGGCGGCCGCTCTCTGGATGAGATCGCCGACCGCTTTCTCGAACAATCCACCCTGAAAAGCGGCGCGCTGCCGCACGAGGCGCTGACGATCATCAAACGCTTTCTTTCGATATCGGGCGACCCCGATCATGCGCTCAGCCAGTTGCGCGCGCTCGCCTCCGACGCCGGGCTCGATATCCACCAGGCGATCGATCAGGTCGAAAGCCGCACCGGCTTCATGGCCGCGCGGGGCGTGGAAACCGACAGGATCAGCTTCGCGACCTCCTTCGGCCGCGGCGTCGACTACTACACAGGCTTCGAGTTCGAGTTGCACCTTAGGGACAACGGCGGCGAACCGCTGGTCGCGGGCGGACGCTATGATGACCTGATGACGCGATTGGGCGCCGCCGCGCCGATCCCGGCGGTCGGCTTCTCGGTCTGGATCGAGGCGTTGACAGACGCGCCTTCCTCGAACCGCATCGACGGGAGCGCGGCATGACCACCTCACTCGTTCTGGCCGTGCCTTCGAAGGGCCGCCTGCAGGAGAATGCCGAAGCGTTTTTCGCCCGCGCCGGGCTGACGCTCGCGAAACCGCGCGGCGTTCGAGACTATCGCGGCACCATCGCCGAGCTTGATAACGTCGAGATCGCCTATCTCTCGGCGAGCGAAATCGCGTCGCAACTCGCGCGCGGCATGGTGCATCTCGGCGTCACCGGCGAAGACCTGATCCGCGAAAGCATCGTCGACGCCGACAAGCGCGTGGCGCTGATCACCAATCTCGGATTCGGCCACGCCAACGTGGTCGTCGCCGTGCCGCAGTCCTGGATCGACGTGCGCACCATGGCGGACCTCGACGACGTGACGACCGGGTTTCGCGCCCAGCACAACCGGCGGATGCGGGTCGCGACCAAATATATCAACCTGACCCGCGCCTTCTTCGCTTCGCATGGCGTGGTCGATTACCGCATCGTCGAGAGCGCGGGTGCAACCGAGGGCGCGCCCGCGGTCGGCACCGCCGAAATGATCGTGGACATCACGACCACCGGAGCAACGCTTACCGCCAATGGCCTCAGGGTGCTGGATGACGGCGTGATCCTGCGCAGCCAGGCCAACCTCGTCGCCTCCCGCGAGGCGGACTGGTCCAACGGCGCGCGCGAAACGGCGCGGGTCATTCTCGATCATATCGCCGCGCGCGCCCGGGCCAGCAAATATCGCGAGGTCCGGACCCGCTTCCCCGGCTGCGATGCCGCGCTGCTCAAGGAAGCGCATGATCGCTTCGGCGTGGTCTCGCCGTTCGGCGGCCCGACCTCCTCCGGCATGGTCACGCTGCACTGCCCGCCGGACCGGCTCTATGCGCTGGCCAGTTTTCTAAGGCAGCACGGCGCGGACACGGTGTCGATCGCCTCGCTCGACTATGTATTCGACCGCGACAACCCTCTCTTCGAAAAGCTGGAAGTGTTCCTGCGGACGTAGAATCCTGCGTCCCGGCCGTTGAACCGCGCGGTGGCGCTCACCATACAAGCGGGAATGAGTTTGACCCTGTCGGGACCGACCGATGACGCCAGCCTCCAGCCTTCCAGCTCTGCCCGCGGACGAGGCCGCCACGGCCGCGCCGGGCCTGTCGATCATCGTTCCCGTTTACAACGAGGCCGCCGGGCTTGAGCAGTTGCACGAACGCCTCGGTACGCTCGCGGCAATGCTGAGGCAGCGTCACGGCCTCGCCTGCGAGGTCGTCTATGTCGACGATGGCTCGACCGACGACACGTTGAAAATGGCCCGCGCGCTTTCCGCCGCCATCCTGGACGTGCAGGTGGTGTCGCTGTCGCGCAACTTCGGCAAGGAAGCCGCTTTGATGGCGGGCCTTGATCACGCGCGGCGCGGCGCGCTGCTGTTCATGGACGGTGACGGCCAGCATTCGCCCAGCCTCGTGGAGCGGCTGGTGGATCACTGGATCAACGACGGCTACGACGTCATCTACACGGCGAAGTCGCACCGGACCAACGAGTCGCTGCTGCGGCGGATCGGCGTGCACAGCTTCTACGCGATCATCAACTGGGGCGCGCGCCAGCGGATTCCCGAAGACGCCGGCGATTTTCGCCTGTTATCGCCCCGCGCCGCCGCAGCGCTGCGCCGGATGCCGGAGCGAAACCGCTTCTTCAAGGGCCTCGCGAGCTGGATCGGTTTCCGCCAGTTTCGCGTCGACTACGAGCCCGACGTTCGCGCCCACGGCATGACCACCTTCAATGCCGCGCGGCTGCTTGGCCTGTCGATCGAGGGGTTGACGTCGTTCTCCGTGGCGCCGCTGCGGCTGGCCAGCCTGCTCGGCCTGCTGCTGGCGCTCGCGGCCTTCCTGTTCGGCCTGTCGATCCTGTGGGAAACCCTGGTCGATGGCGAGTCGGTTCCGGGCTATCCCTCGCTGGTGGTCGGCATCATGACCCTCGGCGGCGTTCAACTCCTGATGATCGGCATCATGGGCGAGTATATCGGAAAGATCCTTTCGGAGCTGAAGGCGCGGCCGATCTATTTCGTGGCCGAGCACAGCGTGAAGCAGGCCGGGAGCGAACCGTCCGCCGGCGACCCGCCCAGGACTGCCGCCGAATGAACGGCGATGACATGATCTTGGATCGATTCGATCCGAAATCAGTGCATCGCCGGATCCGGTTGTGCGCTGACGATTACGGCATCAGTCCGGGCGTCAACCGCGCGATCCGCGATCTGATCGGGCGGGAGCGTATCAACGCGACGTCGGTGATGGTGGTCGGCCCGGCCGCCGGACGCGATGAGGTGGAGGCGCTGAAGACAGCGGCCTCGCGCCATCCGCATTGCGCGATCGGCCTGCACCTGACCCTGACCGCGCCGTTTCATCCGCTCACTTTGCATTACCGTCCGCTGGATGGCGGACTGTTCCCGCCGCTCTCGAAGATGCTGCGCGCGAGCCTGTTGCGCCGGCTCGAGCCCGAGATGATTTTCGACGAGGTGACGGCGCAGATTGCCGCGTTTGCCGAACGGTTCGGCCGTGCGCCCGATTACGTCGACGGCCATCAGCATGTGCAGATTTTCCCGCAGGTGCGCGACGCCTTCCTCTCAGCGGCCAGAAACGCCGCGCCCGGCGCATGGGTGCGCCAGTGCGGCCGCCGCCAACCGCTGGTGCAGCGACTGGGATCGCCCAAAGCGCTGCTGCTGGATATTCTCAGCGCTGGCTTTCGCCGCGAGGCTGCTCGCGCCGGCGTAGATTTCAATCCGGCATTCGCCGGCGCCTATGATTTCAAGAAGCCCGATTTCGCCGCGCAGATGCAGCAGTTTCTGGACAGCTCGCCGGATGGCGGCCTGATCATGTGCCACCCCGGCTTTGTCGATGAGACGCTGATCGCCTTCGATCCGCTCACCGGCCAGCGCGAGCGGGAATACGCATTCCTCGCCGGGGATGGATTCAAGGACATGCTGGCGGCCAACCGCGTGACGCTGGGCTGATCGATCGACAAGCCCGCCCCGCCTCCGCCACGCCTGAAGAAATTTTAATCCGGCCGGCACTACTGGCGACACGGAAGACGACTACATCCCAACAGCCACCTTTTGGGAGAGCGCCATGACGCCGGAAGAACGACAGTTGGTTGACGACCTCTTCACCCGCCTCGCCGGCGTCGAGAATACGCCACGAGATCCCGCTGCCGCCGCCGCGATCGCGGAGGGTCTGCGGCGCGCGCCCAACGCACTTTACACGCTGGTGCAAACGGTTCTGGTACAGGACGAGGCATTGCGACGCGCCAACGACCGCATTCAGGCACTGGAGAGCGGCGGAGCTGCCGATCAAGCCGCCTCGGGCGGATTCCTCGACCAGATGCGCGACACCATTTTCGGCAAACCGGCCCCGCGCGGTTCGGTCCCGAATGTCCAGCCTCCCCCGATACCATCGGAACGAGCGGCCTGGAATACCGGTGAGGCGCTGCAGCAGACCGGTCAAGCCGGCCGCGTCGATCAGGGACGCCTCGATCAGGGACGTTTCGATCAAGGATCCGGCCGTCAGCCTTATGGCACCCCTCAACCGCAAGCAGGCGGCGGCTCGTTCCTCGGAACGGCTGCGGCCGCCGCCGCGGGAGTCGTAGGCGGCAGCCTGCTTCTGAACAGCATCCGCTCCATCATGGGCGGCGGCGAAGCACATGCCGCGGGTTCCGGCCTCACTGGTTCTTCGTCCAATCCATGGAGCGGCTCCGGCGACCAATCCGGCAGCAACCTGGCACGCGATGCCGGCGTGAAAGACGTGGGATCGCAAAAGCAGGACGATCCGTCGCAAGACGACCCGTTCGACCAGGCTCACGGCGACGAGTACCACGATCAGGACGATATCGATTCCGACGACTTCGACGATTTCGCCGACTTTGATGACGGAGACGACGCCTGACCCCTGCGGTTCTCCCCCGCACAACGGCCGTCCTTATAGCGTTTTCGAGCGAAGCATGTCCCCGGGCTTGACCCGGGGATGGGTTGCCGTTTCGCGTGAAGAGAACGCGTCAGATCACGACGACCGTCGCGCCAACGCGAACCCGGTCATAGAGATCGATGACATCCCGGTTGCGCATCCGGATGCAACCGGATGATACGTTGGTGCCGATCGTCCACGGCTCGTTCGAACCGTGGATGCGGTAGAGTGAGGAGCCGAGATACATCGCACGAGCGCCAAGCGGGTTCTGGGGCCCGCCCACCATGTGGCGCGGCAGATCGGGGCGGCGCTTCAGCATCTCCGCGGGCGGGGTCCAGGCGGGCCATTCCTTCTTTGCCGAGATCGTCTTGGTGCCGGCCCACAGAAAGCCGGGCTTGCCGACGCCGACGCCATAGCGAAGCGCCTTGCCGCCACCCTGCACGAGGTAAAGAAACTTGTTCGAGGTATCGATGACGATGGTGCCAGCGCTTTCCTTGCCGTGATACTCGACGAGCTGCCGCTCGAATTTCGGATCGAATGCGGGATGCGCGGCCTCGCTCGCGTCCTGCTCCGGCATGGTCTGCTGCGGTTGCGGCGCATAAAGCGGACGCGAATCATAAGGCTCCTGCTGATAATGCGATCCCTGCTGCTGGTTATCTCCAAACAGCAGCTCGATGAAGCCGCCGCCCATGTCGCGCCGTCCCGCATATGCAAGATGTTGCCCGGATGGCTGCGGCGCCGATTGATCGGCGTAAAAGACGGTCGGCTCGGTGAAGAATCTGGCTTGCGGGTCCCTTGCGGAAGCCTGCTGGATTCCGAGGCCGGCAAGCGACACGCCCGCCAGCAGCGCGAAGGATATGTGTCTGAACATCGACGTACTCTGCACTGTTTCGCCGTGGATGGTCGCAGGGAGGTCGCGTCAATCGTGGCGCCCTTCCCGCACAGTGAATTAAGAATCAAACCCGCGTCGGTTTGGTAAACGGAAGGACGGTTGGATTCACCACACCGTCGATGTGACGGGGTTCTTTCCCGTAGCGTTTATTTTCCATGAACGAACGAGCATCGCTTCCCGCGAGGAAGCGCAGCGGATTCACGGCAAGCGATTTCCACATGAACCGGGCGTTAAAACACGCCGGTGTAGAACCGGACGAATCCAGAAGCCGGAGAGTCTGATGGCTGTTCAACGCAAGCGCTTCCGCGTCGAGGAAATCCTGAACGGCGGTACGCCGGTTATCGCAACCCTCGACGAGGCGCCAATGCCGGTGCATCGCGAGATCATGGCGGAGTTGCGGGCGATCCGCCAGCAGATGGGAGCGCCACACCGCAGCGACCCGAAGCAGAGCGACGCGGGCGGCGAGATAGACGCCGACCGCGAAGTCGCCGATGCGCAGGCGCTGCTGCAAACCTACCGCACACAGATCGAACAGTGTGAAAAGCTCAAGACCGAGCTCGATTTGATCTATGAAGCCATCAACCGCACCAAGCAGGAGATTGCGGTTCTGCATGGAAAGAGCTTCGACGGCAACGAGATGGCGAAGGTTACCGACGAGCTTGACGCCGTGGTGGGAGGGACCGAGCAGGCAACCCAACACATCCTGGAGGCGGCCGAGGCGATCGATCAGGCGGCCGGCGCGCTATCCAGCGCGGCGTCCCCCGAGCAGGCCCGGTTGCTGAGCGAGGACATCCAGGAGCGCGTGATCTCGATTTTCGAGGCGTGCAATTTTCAGGATCTCACCGGCCAGCGCATCGCCAAGGTGATGAGCACGATGACGTTCATCGAACATCACATCAATGTCATGATGGAGATCTGGGGCGGCGTCGACGCCATCCGCGCCCATGCTCCGCCGATCATCGACGATCGCGTCGGCGATGCGAAACTGCTGAACGGCCCGAAGCTCGAAGGCGACGAGGGGCACGCCTCCCAGGACGATATCGACGCGCTGTTCGGTTAGATCCTGCCGAGCCAGGTTCGAACACACACCAATCCGATGCTCAGCGCTTCGGCGCGCAGCGGATATAAACCATGTTGCCGTAGCGGGTCGCAGCATCCGGATCGATGAAGCGCGTGACCAGCACGCGGCCATCGAAGGAGACGATCTCGCGGTCTTTCGGGCCGCCGGGCGGGCCTTCCGGACCGATGTAGTTCTTGCCGCTCTGGCTGCCCTTGAGCCGCAACTCCTGCGGCGTTGCCTCATCGGCAAGATGCATGATGACGCCGCCATTGCCGCCCGCGCTGATCACGTAGGGGTTCCGGCACTGCGACTTTGCCGCCGCCTCGGTCCGCGCCCGGTCGTTCGGGTTCTGATAGGATGCAAGGCCCCACCGCCCGACCAGTTCCTCGGCGCGGATCGAGGCCGGAAGCTCAGGCTCGACGGGCGGCTGGGGCGGCGGCGCCGGTTGCGGCGACAGTCCGACCGAGCCGAACGACCCGCATCCGCCGAGAAAAACCGCCAGGGCCGCGGCCGCCCCAAGGTTCAAAGCCGCGCGTCCGCCGTCTGATCTGACCATTGTCAAGTTCCCCGATCGAATTCCCGGCCGCTGCGCCCAAGCAGCCGAGCCTATAGAAAGTGAGATCGCAGCACCCGCTTTCGCCGACGCGAAGAAGCCACGACATGGTTGCATCTATCCTACACCCCTCACTAACAGCTTAAGGGGCTTGCTTGACAGCATGGCTGCCAAGCCATATTCCCGCCAATGAGTGGCACTCTCGCAATACGATTGCCAAAAGATACGAATCGCTCGGCCGTCGCGGATCAGAGCGCATGCATCCCGTCGATGGCAATTCAGAGTCCTGCGAACCCCCTGGAGGAGCGTTATGGCTAAGACCAAATTTCGTCCGCTGCATGACCGCGTCGTGGTCAAACGGATCGACGCCGAGGAAAAGACCAAAGGCGGCATCATCATTCCCGACTCGGCAAAGGAGAAGCCCTCGCAGGGCGAGGTCGTGGCGGTCGGTCCCGGCGGACGCGACGAAGCGGGCAAACTCACGCCTGTCGATATCAAGGTCGGCGACAAGGTGCTGTTCGGCAAATGGTCGGGCACCGAGATCAAGCTCGACGGCCAGGAACTCCTCATCATGAAGGAGTCCGACATCATGGGCGTGGTGGGCTAAGCGGCCACCCCGAACCCCTTTCGCCGTCATGGCCGGGCTCGTCCCGGCCATCCACGTCTTATCCGTTCACGTCTTACCCGCTCCGGCGCGACAAAGACGTGGATGCCCGCGACGAGCGCGGGCATGACGAAAGCCAAACGATCGTATCATCAGGAGTACTGTAAATGGCCGCCAAAGACGTCAAGTTTTCCGGCGACGCGCGTCAACGCATGCTGCGCGGCGTCGATATTCTCGCCGATGCGGTGAAGGTGACACTCGGTCCGAAAGGCCGCAACGTCGTGATCGAGAAGAGCTTCGGCGCGCCCCGCATCACCAAGGACGGCGTCACCGTCGCCAAGGAGATCGAACTCGAAGACAGGTTCGAGAACATGGGCGCTCAGATGGTGCGCGAGGTCGCCTCCAAGACCAACGATCTCGCCGGCGACGGCACCACAACGGCCACGGTGCTGGCGCAGGCCATCGTCCGCGAGGGCGCGAAGGCGGTTTCCGCCGGCATGAACCCCATGGACCTCAAGCGCGGCATCGACATCGCCGTCGCCGCGGTTGTGAAGGACATCGGCAAGCGCGCGAAGGCGGTCGCCTCCTCGGCCGAAGTCGCTCAGGTCGGCACCATCTCGTCCAACGGCGACGCCTCGATCGGCAAGATGATCGCGCAGGCGATGCAGAAGGTCGGCAATGACGGCGTCATCACCGTCGAGGAGAACAAGTCGCTCGAAACCGACGTCGATATCGTGGAGGGCATGAAGTTCGATCGCGGCTATCTCAGCCCCTACTTCGTCACCAACGCGGAGAAAATGGCGGCCGAGCTCGACGACGCCTACATCCTGCTGCACGAGAAGAAGCTGACCGGCCTTCAGGCCTTGCTGCCGGTGCTCGAAGCGGTCGTGAAATCCGGCAAGCCGCTGCTGATCGTCGCGGAAGACGTCGAAGGGGAAGCGCTGGCCGCGCTGGTGGTCAATCGGCTTCGGGGCGGCCTGAAAGTGGCCGCGGTGAAGGCGCCCGGCTTCGGCGATCGCCGCAAGGCCATGCTGGAGGACATCGCCATCCTGACCAGCGGCCAGCTCATCTCCGACGAACTAGGCATGAAGCTCGAGAACGTCACCCTGAACATGCTTGGCCGCGCCAAGAAGGTGCTGATCGACAAGGAGAACACCACCATCGTCAACGGCGCCGGCAAGAAAAAGGATATCGAGGCACGCGTCGGACAGATCAGGGCGCGGATCGAGGAGACCACCTCCGACTATGACCGCGAGAAGTTGCAGGAACGCCTGGCCAAGCTCGCAGGCGGCGTCGCGGTCATCCGTGTCGGAGGCGCGACCGAGATCGAGGTCAAGGAAAAGAAGGATCGTGTCGAGGACGCCCTCAACGCCACGCGCGCCGCGGTCGAGGAAGGCATCGTGCCCGGCGGCGGCACCGCGCTGCTGCGGGCCAGGAAAGCGGTCGGCCGCATCAACAATGACAACTCGGACGTGCAGGCCGGCATCAACATCGTGCTGAAGGCGCTGGAAGCCCCGATCCGCCAGATCGCGGAAAACGCCGGCGTCGAGGGCTCCATCGTGGTGGGCAAAATTCTCGAAAACAAGACCGAGACCTTCGGCTTCGACGCCCAAAAGGAAGAGTATGTCGACATGGTCGCCAAGGGCATCATCGATCCGGCCAAGGTCGTGCGCACCGCCTTGCAGGACGCCTCGTCGATCGCGGGCCTGCTCGTGACCACCGAGGCCATGGTCGCCGAACTTCCGAAGGACGAGCCTCCGGCCATGCCGGGTGGCGGCGGCGGTGGAATGGGCGGCATGGGCTTCTGAGCCCTTCAATGGCACAATCTCGAGCATGATCCCGACCCAAGGGCCGCGCCAACGCAAAGTGGAAAGCGGTTTTCGGATAAGATCATGCTCGATCAAGAAGTTTAGGGTTTGAGTCTGATTCAACGCAGTTGAACCAGACTAAAGTCAGAAGGCCGCCTCCGGGCGGCCTTCTTTTTTGACGAAGCGGGTTCTAGGGTAAGGACCGATTCGACAAGCGGGGATTTTCCATGCGCGCGCTGGGGCTATGCCTGATCAGTCTGACGATCGTTTTGCCGGCAACTCCGCGGGCGCAGGACAGGCCGCTTCCCAGGACGACACCCGGCGGCGCGGAGGTCCGATACTTCACCTCCATCGACGGACTGATGGAAGGCAACGCGGATGTCATCCTCAAGGAAACCCGCCACGGCAAGACCGTCACGAGCGCCGTTCTCGACGTCTGTTACCCCGCGGAAAAAGGCTCCGACCGCAAGGATCGCTTCGTCGCCAACCTCGCGGTGAATGGTTCGACCCTGAGCGGCAGCACCCAAAGCATCGGCGACAAGCTTCCGGTCACGGTGAAGCTCACGCGCAAGCCGACCGGCGATACTTTCGAATTCGACGGCAGGATCAGCGTCGGCGAGCGCGTGACCGAGGTGACCTCAACGGACAATTCCGACCTCAGCGAGGCCGAGTTCAACGATGTCCGGACAACCGATGACGGCATCATCGCATCGCCGAGGGATTTCACCGAGGTCTCTCCCGAAGCCATCGCCGTGAAAGTGAAAACCGATGCCGCGATCGATCTGCTCAAGGGGTTGAGAGGACAAAATCTCCGGGTGCTGCTGAACAGCCTCGAGGTAACCTGCGAGGCGCTGCGGGCCGGCGCGCAGGTCATCGACATCAACATCGATCCGGAGCGCGCGCCCGCTTTGGTCGCCCGGATGAAGGCAACACCCGGCGTGATCGCCGCGGGCTGGAGCGCCGGCATGTTCGACATGGAGCGCACCATCCGGTTCCCGGCCGCGGAATGGCGTGACAAGGGCAAGCTCAACCGCGACAAGCTCGCGGCCGCGATTTCCGGCGTGCTGGAAAAATCCCTGGACGCGAAGCCGGTGTCTGCAAAATGGAGCGACGACACCGGCAAGTTGACGCTGACCTTCAAACGTCCCAGCACGCTGGCTCCGGCTCTCGGGTTGACCGACACCATCGAGGTGACGGCGCTACCTGGTCCTGACAGACCCGAGGGATCCTATCACATCATGCTCTGGGTCGGCGCGCCCTCGACCACCACGGCGGACGAAAGCGAAGGACCGAGGCTCGGCCTCGCCGACGATCTGTCAGCCGGCGACGGCGAAAGTATCGAGGCCAATGACCGCGGCGCGGTGGATGCGCTGGCGAAACAGTTCAAGGCCCAGCGCTGGGACGTCGACGCATCGGCCTGGAAGTAGCGTTGGTGGATTTCGATGTCATCGAAAGACTTCGAAGGGGACAAGCAAAGGATAAATGTCGGCACAAGGAATGGACTGTCTTTGCGACGAGGCCGGTGGATGATCGCCATAGCGAGGGGTTTCGCCGAATGAGGGACGAGTGAAAATCACGCTGGACATTTCCAGGCTTGTCGAGGAAGGCAAGCTAACGCGCGAGGAAGCCGACAAGCTCGCGAAGCTCGCTGCACACGATACAGCCTCGCTCGGTATCAACATCCTCGTCGGGTTTGCCGTCGTCGCTATTGCGGCCGGTGCGGTGGCGCTGGCGCCTGCGCCATTGACGGCGATCGGCTTCGGGCTGGCGCTTTTCGCCGCGGGTTTCGCAATTGCATTTAATCGCGTCCAGCACTGGATGCTCCTCGGACAGATTTTCCTTGTCATCGGTGCGCTGATGTTTGGCGGTGGCGCTATCGCCTATCGCGCCGACCTCCTTGCCACCATGCTGATCATCACAGGTGTTTTCTGCCTCGCAGCGATCATCGCCCGCTCCAGCCTGCTGATGGCGTTGGCGGTGCTGGCGGCTTCGGCTTGCCTGGGCGCGCGCACCGGCTATAGCCACGCCAGCTATTCGCTAGCCATTTACGAACCGACGCTGACCGTGGTCGTGTTTTCCATGGTGGCGCTGATCGCCTATCAGGCTTCGCAACGTCTGCCAGCCGAATATGCGCGGCTCGCGATCACAGCCGCGCGTACTTCGCTGTTGCTGATCAATTTCGGTTTCTGGATCGGCTCACTGTGGGGCGATCCGCTGATGCTGATGCGGTCGCTCGCTGCCGAGGACATATCCTCGACGCTCATGACCAAACCCGTCATTCCGAGCCTGGTATTCAGCGTACTCTGGGCGGTGGCGTTGCTCGGCGCCGGGTTCTGGGCTGTTCGGGCAAATCGACGCTGGCTGGTCAACCTCGTCGCCGTCTTCAGCGGCATCCATTTCTATACTCAATGGTTTGAGAAACTCGGCGCTACTCCCTTTTCGGTGCTGCTGGGCGGGCTGGTGATGCTGGCAAGCGCGATCGCGCTTTGGACGTTTAACCGACGGATCGCGGATCGCGACAGAGCATGATCCCATCAAGCTGAAGCGGGCCATGCTCCGGAAATTATTGTGGGCCGCATTTCCTTGCGGCGAACAGGACATCCACGTCGCCGGAAGCGCTCTAATTCGTATTGAGGTGGAACCGCAGCCGGGTCGGTCCGACGAACGTGATCTCGTCGCCCTGTCGCTCCCAGGTAGCTGCCGCGGAGAGCGCCGCCACCAGTTCGTCATCGGCCTCGGCTTTCTCCGGGGGACACGAGCGATCCTCCAGCGGACCGGCGGCGAAGATGACAGTCTCACCGGCAACCGAGAACTGGCCCTTTCCGCCCTTGCACCACAATTCGAGCTTGACCCCGCCGCTGTCGCCGATATCCAGCGATGGCACCCGCTTTGATCCCGGCTGCGGCGGCGCATCCAGCGTCACCTCGAAACCGAACGGAAATCCATCCTGCGCGAAAGCCGGCCCCGCGCAGGCCGCTCCCAGCGCGAGCGTAACCACGCCCGACAAGAACCCGAACCCTACCGCCATCTGCCCTCGCTGAACGATCATGGAGCCCTCCCGCTTCTGATCGAATCAGAAGCGGGGCTCCACGGCTTTGGTTTGACGCGTTCTCTTCATGCGAAACCGTATCCCATCCCCGGGTCAGGCCGGGGACATGCTCCGCTCGAAAACGCGGTAGAGCGCGCTGAGGCCCGATCAACATCATCGCGAGCGGGGTGCGCGGTGCCGTCCCGACGCCGAGAAAGCCATCGGCTCCTTCTTCGACCTCTGGATTGTTTCGCTTCGCGCACAGAACCGGTGCGAACTGATCAATCGATCACCACCTCGCAAATCGCGAGACGGCGTGTTCAACCCTGCCTATACAGCTTTAGTTGCCATCCTCTCCCGCGCCCGACACGGCCTGATCAGCATCGCCATAGGATGAAGCCGCGGGCTCCGGCATCGCCCAGCTGGTTTCGGGCACAACCGTCGCCTTGGGTTTTGGCGCTGCCCGCTTGGCAACCGGCTTTTTCGTCGACGCCCTGCGCTTGGCCGCCGGCTTCTTCGCGGATTTTACGGGGGATCGCTTCGCCGACTTCTTGGCTGACTTCTTGGCCGATTTTTTAGCGGATTTCCCCGGAGACTTTCTGGCGGACTTCTTCGCGGATTTCTTGGCCGCTTTCTTCGTCGCCTTCTTCTTCACCGCCTTCTTTTTCGAAGCCGTTTTCGCCGACTTCTTGCCGGACTTCTTCGTGGACTTCTTGTTCGCCGCTACGGCCTTCTTCTTGCTCTTCTTGGCTTTAACGCCCTTCGCCTTGCTGGACTTCTTAGCCATCGTGATCCTCCTGTGGCCGCTGATCATTCGTCAGATCAATTCGGCCCTGGCCGGGGGCCGCCCGTCGCCCAATCGAGAAGTTCAATCGTGTGAACAACAGGGACCGACGTTCCGCCGGCAATCTGAACCATGCACCCGATGTTTCCGGCGGCAATCATGTCCGGCTTGACGCTTGCGATGTTGGCGACCTTCCGGTCGCGCAGTCGATCCGCAATGTCAGGCTGGAGAATGTTGTAGGTCCCCGCCGAACCGCAACACAAATGACTCTCCGGTATATCTTTCACCACGAATCCGTTCTTGAAAAGCAAATCTTTCGGAAGCTGCGTGATTTTCTGGCCATGCTGAAGTGAACAGGCGGAGTGATAGGCGATGACGAGTTCGTTGCGACTTCCCGAAGCCGGCAGATCGAGGCCGGCGATATACTCGGTGATATCCTTGGCCAGGCTTGAGACTCTCGCGGCCGGCCCGGCAAAGTCGCGGTCCTCCCGTAACAGATAACCGTAGTCCTTGATGACGGTGCCGCAGCCGGAGGTCGTGACCAGGATGGCATCGAGACCGCCCCGCTCTGCTTCGCGGGTCCAGGCCCTGATATTGGAGCGCGCTCGCGCCAGAGCATCCCGGTCGTCGCCCATGTGATGGGCCAGCGCGCCACAACACTGTTCGTCCGCCACCAGCACCACCTCGACGCCGTGACGGGTCAGCAGGCGGATCGCGGCCTCGTTGATACGCGGCGCCAGCACCTGCTGGGCGCAGCCTTGCAGCAGGGCGACGCGGCCACGTCTCTTGCCCGTCGCCGGAAACACACGTCCCGCGGCCGCTCCGGGAGCCGGCAGCAATGCCGGCGCGAGCGCCAGCATTGCCTTGATCCTGCGCGGCAAGGTCGGCGTCACGCTCCCCTTCGAGCCGGGCAACAGCGCTGCAAATGGCCGGGCGAAACGCGCTAGGATCAGGCTGGCCCGAAAGACTTTCGGCCGCGGCAACACGAAAGCCAGAACGGCCCGAAGCAGCCGTTCGGAAACCGGGCGCGCATACTCCTTCTCGATCCTGACCCGCGCCTGATCCACCAGATGCATGTAATTGACCCCGGAGGGACAGGTCGTCATGCAGGCGAGGCACGACAGGCAGCGATCGATATGCTTGACGACCTCGGCCGTTGGCGGCTCGTTGTTTTCGAGCATCTGCTTGATCAGGTAAATCCGGCCGCGCGGGCTGTCGAGTTCGTCGCCGAGCAGCACATAGGTCGGGCATGTCGCCGTGCAGAATCCGCAATGGACGCACTTGCGCAGGATCTTGTCCGCTTCGGCGATATCAGGATCGCTCAGTTGAGCGGGCGTGAATTCGGTTCTCATGAGATCGGCGTCCGCGTCAGCCTGCCGCGATTGAGAATACTTCCGGGATCGAAGCTCTGCCGCACCCGCTCGGCCAGCGCCGCGACCCCCTTTGCCTGCGGATGAAATACATCGACAGTCCGGCGCAATTCCTCACCGGCCCGCAGCAGGATGGCGTGGCCACCGAGCGGAGCGAGCCGGCGGCGCAGCGATGCGGCATGTGCATCGACGACATCGACCGACGGCGGCAACGCCGCCCAGAGCAATCCGCCGGCCCAGTCGTAGATCACCTCGCCGCCGGTCTCACGCGCCAGCGCCTGTCCGAAGGCGCCTCCCGATGCCGGAGGACAGACGATCCTCCACACCGGCCAGACACCCAGCGGGCCGTCGGCCGCGAAGGGCGCGACGTCGCGAACATCGCGCCACAGCGCCGCCGAT